>Ga0209725_1000059_pt1 | contig 60197 bp, 66 predicted proteins | sample I18A1metaG_FD_184145 | JGI IMG/M metagenome (GOLD analysis project Ga0209725, IMG submission 184145) | Lake sediment bacterial and archeal communities from Gulf of Boni, Indonesia to study Microbial Dark Matter (Phase II) - ​I18A1 metaG... | ecosystem: Environmental > Aquatic > Freshwater > Lake...
ACTTAATTGTTACCTTGATAAACAAAAAGTAATAACGCAAACAATGATCAAGAGAAGTAGCGATCCAGCTACAGAGATTGCAAAGAACTAAGAGAGTTAATGTTCTGGAGTCGTACAAGTCGTTCAAAACATTTATTAAGTCTTAATATACAACTAACAAGCATAAGCTCAGCAGAGGACGAAAAATGAAAAAACACTTGAAGATAAACATGAGCCTAGACAACGAATTCTCTCTCACTCCAATATCTGAGAAAACCAGAGAAAAACACTTGACCGAAATACTGGATGTTTCCTCTCTGAAAAACCTGACTTTAGAACAACGGAAGAAAGAGGCAAGTAGACCGATTTACTTAGTTCGATATGAATAGTGCCTGTCTTTTTCTAATTGAAGAATTTTTGGAAATATAAAAACTTCATTGTTATCTGAGAAAATGAAGTCTGACAGATGATAGCATGAACAATTATAATGTTGAATAGTGTTTCTGCAACAGAGAGGTTGGAAAGAACTAAGAGGTTAGAAAGAGATAGACTCGTGAGCTCGAAGAGCTCGCTGAGAATAGACAGCGCAGAATGATTGAGACTACTTCTTCAAGCGTTTCTCCTTGCGCCTTTTTCTTCTCTCTTCCCTTTCCTTCTTAGTCATTGGTTTCTTCTTTGCACTTCCCATGCTCAACACAAACACCACAACCGAGTAATCAGAGTGGAGAATTAAATTTTTGGGCACAAAGAGAACTAAGAGGTTGAAAAGAGGTAGGCTTACACGAAATGGACGCATACAAAAGTGATAAAAACAGAAGCAAAACAGTATACTATGACGTGATGCAATATTAGAAGAAAATTCGTGTCGATGACAACCATTAGCCTTGTTCTCGTCTTGTTATCTGTATTGCTCAGAATTCAGGTGGTTGAAGCTGTCATTCCTTATGTTTACATTAGAGCTGATGGAAGTGTTGATCCGTCATTTGCTCCGATATCTAGCGTAGACAATATAACTTACACGTTCACAAACGACTTATACATTCCAGTCATTGTTGAAAGGGATAATATCATAATTGATGGAGCAGGTTACACGCTTTCGAGAAATGGAACTGGAAGAGGAATAGACCTTACAAGTAGGCACAATATAACAATCAAGAGCCTGCAAATCAGAAGTTTTCAGTCAGGAATATGGCTTGCTCAATCTTCAAACTGTAAGGTTATTGAAAACAAAATATCAAACAACACGTTCGGCGTTTGGGTCTTCGGATCTAACAACACTTTACACGGAAATACAATAGCGAATAACACTGATTCCAGCATTGTAATGGATTTTGGCTCATCTAATAACACAGTGTATGAAAATAGCATAATGAATAGTTCGCGTGGCGTTTGGCTTATTATGGCTTCAGATAACAAGTTCTTCCATAACAACTTCGTAGATAATACTCAGCATGTATATGTGGCCTTTTCTGGTTATGCTAACCATTGGGATGATGGCTATCCTTCTGGTGGAAATTACTGGAGTGACTATCTTGGCATGGATTTGAATAGTGGCCCATACCAGAATGAAACTGGTCGCGACGGAATTAGCGAGATTGTGTGCACAATTGACGCAGATAACACAGATCATTACCCACTTATGACCTCATATTCGCCAATCTATCAAGGAGATTTTGTACTCGCTAACAACGACGTATATGCTATTGAAGGAAGGTTTGACATAAATGGAAGCATAGTCGTTGAGGAAAATGCAACTCTGATTTTAAAGAACGCCATAGTAAACTTTACACAAGTGAGCGAGCGACAGTTTAACATGACTTTCCGAAAACCTGTCAATGGCAATCCGCGTCTTCAAGCTTACAGCTCTACAATAACATCGGGACTTGATACTCTTACCTACCTCGAAGATAACAGCACTGCAACAATCAATAATTCGACAATTTGTTGGTACCTTATTGCGGGAGACTATTCCGTCGTATCAATCTCGAATAGTTCCTATGTTAGATATCAATATGCATACGATTACTCAGTCATAAACGTCTATGATTCTACAATAGTTGAATGGCACAATTACAATTATGGGGGTGGAGAGGTGCAGGTCCAAGTTTATGACTCAGAAATCAACTCACTCTTGCTTGGACCGAGGTCAGTAGACTGTACAATTTCCAATCTTAAGCCAGGGCATATGAGTTATTGGAATTCTATAGGCAATTGTTCCTTGATTATTTTACCAGGAGGCGCCACACCAAACATAACTCTGATTAATACAACGACCGATGAGTGGAGACTTGCTTTTTATGGCTTTTGCAACGCCGAAATTCTGAATTCAGTGATCGGAGAAGTATTCGCACCAGATGGGTCCTCCGTGTTTCTTGAAGCAACTACTTGCACATATGCGCAGGCTTACTCTTCCACTAAGTTGTCGGCAACAGACTCTTTCATAAATTATCTAAGAGTTACAGGTGATTCAAGTTGTTGGTTGCCAAACTCGACAAACACCAATCTTAAAATAGAGGACATTGCTATGGTTTACGTGTGTTGGTATCTCAATGTTCATGTGACAGATTCCATAGGACAGAATGTTCCTTCCGCAAACGTTAGTGCCTTTTATCCCAATGCTACAGTAGCTGAGTTAGAGTCAACGGATGCGATTGGTTGGGCTAGTTTGACGTTGATGGAGAAGATGATGAACGTTACCGGAAGTTATCCTGTTGGAAATTACACTGTTCAAGCAACCTACGAAACCCATTCCAAAAACACAACAGTCAGCATGACAGAAAACAAAGAGATTGCTCTATCACTAGACTTTGTGATTCCAGAGTTTCCATCATTCCTTATTCTACCACTACTCATGATAGCGACACTACTAGCAGTCATAGTCTACAAAAGAGAACACATAATCTGATTCCATTTTTCTTCTTTAGTCAATAAGCACCAAACTTATAACAATGAACATCCCCTCGCGTGCACTCAGGTGCAAACGCAACATGACAGACAAAAGAAATGTCGTGTTATATCTTGATGGTGAATTAGTTGAAAAGTCACGTGAATTAGGCTTCAATCTAAGTAAAACGTTTGAAAATCACTTAAAAAACTTGATAAACAGATTCTCACCCATCAATTCAACGAACAACTTCAATTTAACTGACAAAAACTCTAATTGGTGGGCCGGGCCGGACTTGAACCGGCGACCTTTGGCTCGTAAAGCCAATGTCCTAACCAAGCTAGACGACCGGCCCTCACGTTTTCTCTTTTGTTTTCATCATACAGTCTTAAATTAAGGTTTTCTGCACTGTCGTTGTTTTGTGTATATTTTGTGTAATAGAACTTCTGTTTCATGTAATTCTTAGAGCTTTGAGATCCATTGGAGTTAGGTAACACCATATAGGTTTATCTAGATGTTCTTTAGGATGCTGATGATATGTATAGCGTCTCATGACCCGAAACTGCTTGGTCCTCCAGCAAATAGATGAGACTCATTGCAGAAGCTTTCAAGGGCAGTCCTTTATGTAAAAGCTTTTCTTTTCGTCTAGACCACTCTTATTAAGATGCATGTGGGCCTACATGCTTATTTATAGTCGCTAAGGAGTTTATCGATAAACTTCGCTAGATACTCTTCGCTTACCCTCTTTCTAAATTCTTCGTACATTTTTTCGGGCAGTCTCCACTTGTCTTCTATAGTTTTTACGACCTTGGCAGGCACGCCATATGCGATGGAGAAGTCTGGCACATCCTTAGTCACGAGGCTCGATGCGCCTATAAGGGATTCTCGGCCTATGACTACCCCGGGAAAGACAGTGACGTTGACGGCTATCCTGCTCCCAAATTTGATGTGAGGCCCTTTAGGTATGAACTTCTCTATGTTCCTTCTTCCGTGTAGAATTTGTGGATCGTTAGCGCCGACGAATTCAGGGGCAATGAACACCCAGTCCTCAATAATTATTCCTGTGGTTATGTGACACTGGCTATGTACGAGAACGTGGTTGCCAATCCAATTCTTCCCTTCACTGGCGCTCAATGACCCAAAGATAGAGTTATCGCCAATGTTAGTTTCTCTTCTCAACACGGCGTTGGTGCCTATCCTAGTATGACTTCCTATGTTACAATCATGCTCTATGAAAGCACCAAACTGAATAATGCTGCCGTCCCCTATTTCGGTATTCTCACCAATGTAGGTATTAGGAAATATGACGACGTCATCGCCTATGGATACATTCTCTCCAATAATGCAGTTCTGTCCTATCTTTACTCGCTTACCGTAACTTACATATCCGTTTTTAATTTTAGACAGCCTCCAACTTGTGGAAATAACAGTGTTTTTGGCTTGATTTTCTTAATGTCGCTTCTTACTGCCATGGTCTTATTAACTTTTCTGGAAACATGCCTGCTCTCTGGTCAGTAATAGTGGGCCGGGCCGGACTTGAACCGGCGACCTTTGGCTCGTAAAGCCAATGTCCTAACCAAGCTAGACGACCGGTCCCTGTATTTTGGTCATTTGATGAGGATTTAAGGATTTTTTGGGTGAATGGCGAGCTCTGGTAATCATGATTTTCTGAGAAAAGATAGCTCTTCAGCTAAGTCAGCAACTTTTTCATAGACAGTTTTGAACAAGATTGAACATCAACAGCACCGTAAGGCGCGTGCCCGATTCTGCAAAATGACTTGTTGTTTGAAAGCTCCATCAGTCAAGAATAAATATAGAAAGGAGTTTCTTAATAGAGCAAGACACAAATTGCATGGTACGATTCATAGATGTCAACCTGACGAGATGAAGAGTGGTCTCGCCGTCAAGACTGGGGGATCCACGGAAGTTTCCTGCGATGCTTCGGAAATCCTCAGAAGAAAACGTTGATCACGGCTGTAAAGATCAATGATGTGCCTATTCCAGAATGGGGAGGCATGCATTATGTCGCCGATGTTGGTAAGTGCGAGTTCGTAAAGGTGGAAAGATGAAAGTTTGGTATGATGCCTGTACTGGCAAACAAGTGAGATATGGTGTTGCCATAGCAAGAAGACTCAGAAGTTTGGGTCATGAAGTCATGCTAACTACTAGGAAACATCCAGACACTCTGGCACTAGCAAACCTGCTTAGGGAGCCTTTTGTGATCGTTGGTAAGTACGATCCAACTTCATTGTTGTCCAGACTCAGAGAAAGCACGAGACGGCAGTTGCTGTTTTGCAACATGTTTGAGGGGGGTACACCAGATGTGGCCATATCACATCATCCGATAGAGATATGCAGAGTTGCCTTTGGATTGGGGATACCAAGCATTGCGACGCATGACACTCCTTATGCTGAAGCTGCAAATAGGCTGACTCTGCCGTTAGTCGATTTTCTGGTGGTTTCAAAGGCTTTGCCAAAGTACTGTGTTGAGGGTTACGGGAATAAAAAAATATTCTGGTTTGACGGGGTAGATGAGGTTGCCTGGATCAGAGACTTCAGACCCAGCGTCAAGTATGACTATGGAAAACCATTGATTATAATCAGAGAGCTTGAGACAAAAGCTGCATACGCTCAAGGAAGAGAAGATCTAACAATAACCTTGGCAAAGAAATTAGCTTCAACGGGTAACGTCTTGTTCTTGCCTCGTTATGGAAAACCGCCAGAAAAAGGTTTAATCGTCCCGAAAGAGTTCGTGGACTCGGCCAGCATAGTCTCTCAAGCGGACCTAGTCATTAGTGCTGGTGGAACATTGGCCAGAGAGTCGTGTTTACAGGGAATTCCAGCAATAGTTATTCCGTCATTTCACAGAATCCATGTCAATGATTACTTGTTCAAGAAAGGATTTCCAATCTTCACCATAGGCCCCGATAAAATACTTGATTACGCCAAAAGATTACTGGGCAAGAAATGGAATGTTGAAAACCTTCTGAAGAGTCTGGAAAATCCCGTGGACGTCATAGAAAGGGTAATCACAGAAGAAATCCGCCGATAAGACAGAGCAATTATAAAAAACGCGCGCGAGTGAATGTCTGTAACTCGACAAATCTTTTTCAGGATTTTCTGACGGCGATGAATTTTTTCCTTTTTAATTCGTATTCTCTTCTCGTCATCATGGTCTTTGCAGGTACACCTTTTACGACGGTTCCAGATGGCACGTCTTTTGTTACTACGCTTCCTGCTGCAATTACAGAATTCTCATTTACCGTCACGTTCGGGAGTATAGTAACACATCCACCGACAATCACATAGTTTTTTACCACGGAAGGCGTTAGGCATTTGCTGTGCGGGAATTTGTCGTTCAACAAGCTGCTGTTCGGCCCTATGAAAACATTGTCGCCCAGCCTGCACTCGTTTGAAATCGTCACGTGAGCCTGTATTATACAGTTCTTGCCTATGACAACATCCCGACCTATATCGCAGAAACTCCCCACACGTGTCCCATCGCCTATTTTTGTGTTATTGCCTATAACCACATAATTCCAGATAATGACGCCCTTGCCGAGTTGAACGTTTTTGCCGATTATAATGCGCTCTCCGATTTTTGGTTTATCCATGTGGGATTCCTCTTGTGCTATTGCTTTTTAGATGTGCCATGTTTAAATAGTTTGGTGGTTACTTGTAGTTTCTGTTGGAGGTTGAAAAACGTTTGGCTGAAGAGAAAGTCTTAGTTGTCGGCGTGGGTGAAGTTGGACGCGTATTGTTTGAATTGTTGAAGGAAAGTGGACGATTTGAGGTTTACGGTTTTGACGCAGATCAAGAAAAAATGCGGGCGCTCGGACAGACTGCACTGCCAAGCGAAGTGGATGTTATGCATGTTTGTATTCCATGTGCTGACAGGGAAGAGTTTGTGAAGAGTGTTGTTGGTTATGTGCAGCGTTTTAGACCTAAGCTTGTAATTATTAATAGTACGGTTCCGCTTGGAACAACGATGGAAGTGTATAAGCGTAGTGATTGTTTAGTGGCTCATTCCCCAGTTCGTGGAGTGCATAAAAGCGTAGAGCATATGAAGTGGGAGTTGAAGCGGTGGACAAAGTATGTTGGAGGTGTAAATGCTGAGGCTGCCGAATTAGCTAAAGAACATTTTGAAAAGTTGAAGTTGAAAACTAAAGTTTTGAAAAGTTGTATTGAAACAGAGCTGGCTAAACTCTTCGAAACTACTTACAGAGCTTGGATGATCGTTTGTTTTCAGGAGATGCATCGCATTTCAAGGCGTTTTGAAGCAGATTTTTATGGAGTCATGGATTTTCTAGAGGATACACATTGTGTACGACTGGATAGACCAGTGATGTTTCCAGGAGTAATTAGCGGACATTGTGTAATTCCAAATGTCCAGCTGCTGCTGAAAAGTTATGATTCAAAGTTTTTGCATTTAATTTTAGAGTCTAATGAAAAGCGTAAAGAGGAGATTAGGGATAAAAGCGTTTATGAAGAGGTTGAAGAGGTTAGAGAAAGAGTGGAAGCTCTTCAAAAGAAGCTGATGGAGAGAATTGGAGGTTGATGAAGGGGTGGCTTTAGCGAGTTTGGTTTTATGTGAGAGTTACACCGTATTCGGTGCGCGAAAGGACGTACCACTAAGACGTCTTGTTGCTGATAACCTCACTAAAGTTATTAAGAAGATTGAAGAGATCGAATGTCCCTTAGGATTTTATAAATGAGGAGAGAAGTATTCATGGCGGAAAAAATGAATATACCGCTGATGAAGGTTTACGTTGATGATGAGATAAAAAAGGCGGTTTTGGAAGTCTTAGATAGTGGATGGTATATTCTGCATGAAAAGACCCGTGAATTTGAAAGAAAATTCGCAAAGTTTTGCGGTGTAAAAAATGCTGTCTGCGTTAGTTCTGGAACAGCTGCCATTTTCCTATCTTTGCAGGCTTTAGGTATTAAGCACGGAGACGAAGTGATAATTCCCTCGTTCTCATTCATAGCTTCAGCCAGCCCAATAATAGAAGTTGGAGCTAAACCCGTTTTTGTAGATATAGAAGAGAAGACATATAATATAGATCCAGAGGAAATAAAAAAGGCATTGACAAAGCGGACTAAGGCTATAATGCCTATCCATCTATATGGACATCCTGCCAACATGGAACCAATTTTAGAGATAGCACAAGAGAATGATCTTCATGTTGTTGAAGATGCTTGCCAAGCCCATGGCGCAGAATATAAGGGAAGAAGGGTCGGCGGAATCGGGCATGTTGCATGCTTCAGCTTTTACCCATCAAAAAACATGACTGTTTGTGGTGACGGCGGCGCTGTTGTAACTAATGATGAGGAAATTGCAGAAACAGTTAGAAAGTTGAGGGATCATGGGAGACGGGAGAAGTACATTTTTGACATGAAAGGTTATAATTTAAGGTTTAATGAGATTCAAGCGGCTATTGGAATAAAGCAGTTGGAAAAGCTTCCAGTGTGGAATGAGACTCGGAGGAGAATTGCAGAGATGTATAATCAAGCTTTAGAGGGCTTGGTAATTACGCCTGTTGAGGAGCCATGGGCTAAGCATGTTTACCATTTGTATGTGATAAGAGCTAAGAGACGTGATGAGCTTAAAGAGTTTTTAAGTCGTCACGGGGTATCTACGCTTGTGCATTATCCAGTTCCAATCCATAAGCAACCAGCCATAACCAGTGTTTTGGGAACTCAACCGACATTGAAGAATACTGAAAAGGTTGCCAATGAAGTGCTTTCAATACCAATGTATCCAAGATTAACTAAACGCGAAGTCGAATACGTTTCAGATAAAATAAGAGAGTTCTTTGAAGCCCGTAAATGATTATTTCGCAATTACTGTTGATTTTAACATCGCCAAGTAAGATTCAGCCGTGCCAATATCCACTCTTTTCTTGGTGGAGTTTAGTTTTAAGCCATAAACTTTGCAGTTCCAATCTACCAATAGTTTAAGGGCATCAGCCAGTTGTATTTCTCCGTTTTTGTCAGGTTTTACTTCGTCAATCGCTTTGTATATTATGGGCTTGAAGATGTAAAGTGCAACAATTGCAAGGTTTGAAGGGGGTTTCTTAGGCTTTTCAACGATGTTTGTAACCTGAAAAATGCGCGCGCGGGACTGTGCTTTTTACAACTACGAGGTGGCCGTCTTCTTTCTTTTTTAGTGCTTTTCCTATTTCCTTAGAGGTTTCCTCTACGAATTCGAGGTTGACGCTTCCATCGGGGTTTGACGGGGTTCCAACTGTTATGAATGAAGTGTCTGTTTCTAAGATGGCTTCTTTTCGTCCAACGACTGCCTTCAAATTTTTGTTTTTTATGACTTTTTTCAATAAAGCTTCAAGTTGGGGTTCGTAGAATGGGGGGATTCCCTTGTTAATCATTGCTATTTTTTTGGGGGTCGTTCGTTGAGATTATGGTTTTGAATCCTTTATTTGCGAAACATACGGCAGTGCAAAGCCCAACGTAGCCCATGCCAAGGAAAGAAATTTTAGGCATTTGAAATAATCCTCTTTTGGGAAGATTTTAGTGAGTAGGGGATAATTAAGCTTTCAGAATGTGATGGACTGTGCGTGTGTGCAATTGTTGTAGGCCCGTCTATTTGGAGCCAAATAGATATAATTAGCTATGAAGGGTTGATTCATGAGAGCCTAGTTTTTATATTTGGTTGTTGAAGAAGGGGTTATGTGAGGAATTGAAATGAGAGGTTCAAGGTTTATTTTTAGGATGTGGTATTATTTTAGAGTTGGTTACAGTACTTACTTGAGTTTTCTTCTGGGTTTTGCAACAACGTTTGTTACTGTGTATTATTTGGCAATAACCAATATTCCTGCGCTTCAAGCTGTGTTTCCGCATTTTGGGTTATTTGCGGTGGTTGCATTGCTTGTGGGTGTTCCAACTGCTTGTATTATTGGGTGGTACCATATGAAAGGTAGTTCCCTCTGGAAGTCTGAAGTGGATATAACTGTGGAAGCGAATCCTTACCTTTACAAAATGTATCCAGGATATTGGCAGGAAGCTTTTACGCCGCTTTATCTTGAGCTTTTGAAGGGGCTGAAAAAGATTCTTGAGAAAGAGGGAATGCTCAGTGATGACGAAAGGAGGAGTATGAGAGATTTGGAGGAGAAACTTGAAACCCTTGTAAAAGGGGGATATGTAGGCGTACCCAAAACAAGGGCAGATATGCGTTCTTAAACATTGAGTGTTAGTTTATTCGAGCACTTGACAAGTATAAATGACAAAAAGTGTTGATGTCGGTAGCTTTGCAGTTTATGATTTTACTTATTTCTTCCACTACATAGTCTATTTGTGCTTTGGTAATTGTTGTAAAGAGGGGCAATAGCTGAAGACTGCTAAATTATTGTATTAGCGACTTCAGCAAATTTTTTATCATTTTTTAGCGACCATGTTTATTAACATTCTCTGCGTTTCTCGTGCAATAAAATATTATATACTGAGTACAAGCTAAGAGGCGCGCGCTAAAGGGATGCCCTGTTTGGGTCAAAGTATAGTATGGAGACTTTTCATACTGCGCGCAACTAAAAATATCAGGATGTAAATGATAAAACTTTATTAAAAAACTTATCGGCTGAGCTAGAAATCACACTGGAATAATATTTTCATATTTATAAGAGGACGGGAGGTATTAGTCATTTTAAAAGCGGAATATCTTAACAGAAGGCTCGAGGGGACATAGTTGATCTTGGTGACTGGTGGCGCAGGTTTTATCGGTAGCCACTTGGTTGACCGATTAATGGTGGAAGGCTACGAAGTTATTGTTTTAGATGATCTTTCCACTGGCAAGATTGAGAATGTTCAACACTATCTGAATAATCAAAAATTTAACCTCGTTGAGGGCGATGTTCAAAATTCAAGGGACGTTAATAAAGCAATTAACGATGTAGACATCGTTTTCCACCTTGCAGCCTTTGTGAATGTGCCACTGTCAATAGAAAATCCGATGCTTGCAAACAACGTAAACATGAGAGGAACGTTGAGACAGAATTGGCTAAACTATTTGAAACTACTTATAGAGCTTGGATGATTGCCTGTTTTCAGGAAATGCATAGGATTAGTAGACGTTTTGGAGCTGATTTTGATGAAGTTGTAGATTTTTTGGAGGATACACACCGTGTTAGACTTGATAGGCCGGTGATGTTTCTAGGAGTAATCAGTGGGCATTGCGTGATTCCAAATGCTGAAATGCTGCTCAAAAGTTATAATTCAGAGTTTTTGCGGTTGATTTTGGAGTCTAATCACAAAAGAAAGGAGGAGATCAGAGATGAAAATGTTTATGAAGAGGCGGAAAGGTTAGGAGGAGAGCGGAGGCTCTTCAAAGGGAGTTGCTCTCACACCGTATTCTTTAGAGGCTTTGCTTGCTCTGCATATGAGGTTTTAGAAAAATGTTCTCTTCGTTGCACAATTCTGACCATTTTGGGTAGACAGCTAGTCATCTCTTTTGCAGTTTCACGCATAAACTCCTTCAAAGCCTTGGCATGTTCACTTGTTCCAAACATCCCATCCACACATTTAGCAATAGGGCTTCCAATCCATTGGCATCGCATCTAGCAGAGGGGAAAGAATTATTTGTGTCAAGGCGAATACAATTAATATGTGACGCCAGAAAGAATGAACGTGATTTCGATGTGTTGATAATGGAAAGATTGTTCAAGGGTAAGAAAGTTTTGGTGACTGGTGGAACTGGCTCGATAGGACGAGTGATTATACTGGAAATTCTAAGATACAGTCCTGAGGTAGTGAGAATTCTAGATATCGATGAGACACGAGAATTTGAAATGAGGCAACAACTAACGGATTATCCTAATGTTAGGTTTCTATTAGGAAGCATTCGTGACAAAGAGCGGTTACTTCGTGCTATGGAGAACATAGACATTGTTTTCCACCTTGCTTCTTTGAAGCATGTCCTCGCTTGTGAGTATAATCCTTTTGAGGCAGTGAAGACAAATGTGATTGGTACGCAAAATCTAATTGATGCTGCTTTGGAAGAAGAAAGTGTTGATAGGGTTATATTCACCAGCAGCGACAAGGCTGCTAACCCATGTAACGTGATGGGAGCTACTAAATTATTGGCTGAGAGATTGATCACAGCTGCAAATTATTACAAGGGTTGGCGAAAAACCATATTCTGTAGCGTACGTTTTGGCAACGTGCTAGGTTCCAGAGGATCTATTATACCATTATTCAAAGACCAAATACGAAGCGGCGGACCGATAACATTAACAGATGAGAGGATGACAAGATTTGTAATGCCTATGTCTCAAACTGGCAGCGTCTTATTTAAAGCCGCAGAAATGGCGCAAGGTGGAGAGATCTTTGTTCCAAAAATGAAAAGTGTGAGGACCTTAGACTTAGCTAAGGTTATCGTTGAAGAATTATGTGGACACGATGCAGACAGCATCACAATAAAGGTTGTTGGTAGACAACCAGGTGAAAAACTCTTCGAAGAAATAATGACACAGAGCGAGGCTGAGCACGCGCTGGAAACAGAGGATATGTTTATTCTGCTACCAGAAATAACGGAAGATATGTTTATTCTGCTACCAGAAATAACGAAAAACTCGCGCGTCGAGACATTTCAATATCCAAACGCTAGACCTACAAAATTAAGAGGTTACAGATCTGACGACGTAGAAGTTCTCTCAAAGCAGGAAATAAAAGATATGTTCCGCAAAGAAAGCCTTTTTTAGCCTCTGTATGGTATGTACCTTAAAATCTGAAAGTTAGGTGATTTAAGATGATAATTCTAGTGACAGGCGGTGCTGGTTTCATTGGAAGATGGGTTGTAGAAAAACTGTTAAATAATCACGAGGTTGTAGCACTAGACAATCTAAGTAATAGTAGTGTAAAGAACATTAGCGAATTCCATGAAAAACCAAACTTCAGGTTTATAAAAGCGGATGTTTTGGATAAGGGATTATTGAACAGTGCGTTCAAAGAAGTTGACTTGTGCATTCACTTGGCTGCCCAGGTCAGAGTTCAAGAATCATTAGATTATCCGGAGAGAGCCTTTGAGAACAATGTTATCGGGACGTATAATGTCCTCGAGGCTTGTAGGCGAAACAATGTGAAAATAGTCTTGGTGGGTACTTGCTTGGTTTACGACCTTGCACTCTCAAGGCCCATAGACGAAAAACATCCGATTAAACCGAAGTCACCTTATGCTGGTTCTAAAGTTGCGGCGGAAGAAATGGCGATTTCATATTATCACGGTTATGGATTGCCTGTCGTAATTACTAGACCTTTCAATACTTATGGGCCGTATCAGAAGAGTGACATGGAAGGTGGGGTTGTGAGCATCTTTATTAGAAGTTATTTGGAGGGTAAGGATCTTTTGGTTTATGGTGATGGTGAGCAGACGAGAGACTTGCTCTATGTAGAGGATTGCGCGGATTTCATTGTTAAGGCAGCATTTTGCAAAGCTGCAATAGGCGAGGTTATAAATGCTGGAACTGGTAGGGACATTAGTATAAATGATTTGGCGTTAATGATTTGCAGGGAGGAAACGAGGATAAAGCATATCCCGCATCACCACACGCAATCGGAAATTCGTAAACTGGTTTGTGATTACTCGAAGGCAGAAAAACTTTTGGGATGGAAACCTGAGACGCCATTGGAGGAAGGAATAAGAAGAACTATGAAGTGGATGAGAAATGAGGGGATATTATGAGGAAGACTTTTTTACCCTACGCATTGCATTGGATTGACGATGATGATATAGCAGAGGTCGTTAAAGTTTTAAAAAGTGATTGGATAACGACTGGGCCGAAGATAAAGGAGTTTGAGGATTCTGTTTGCACGTATGTTGGTTGCAAATATGGTGTCGCGGTAAATTCCGGGACAAGTGCTTTAGACGTCGCGGTTGCCTCACTAGGATTAGAAAAGGGTGAGGTAATAACTACCCCTTTCACGTTCGCTGCAAGTGCCAACGCGGCCTTGTTCAATGGCCTAAAGCCAGTTTTTGCGGACATAAAGAAGGACACACACAACATTGATCCAAAAGAAATCAGAAAAAAAGTCACAAGTGAAACAAGAGCTATAATGTACGTCGACTTTGCAGGCCAACCCTGTGACATAAGAGAAATAGGAGAAATCTCAGCTGAGCACGACTTGTATCTACTCGAAGACGCAGCTCATGCACTCGGCGCCGAATACGAAGGACGAAAAATCGGTTCTTTTGCACACATAACGGTATTCAGCTTCCATCCAGCGAAGCACATTACGACTGGTGAAGGGGGAATGTGCGTCACGAATGACGATGAGCTTGCACAAAAAATGAAAAAGCTGAGAAACCACGGAATCGACGCGGATACAAGAGAAAGGTACGGACGAGACGCCTCTTGGGCCTATGACATAAGATTTCTGAGTAGAAATTACAGAATGACAGACTTCCAAGCCGCGTTAGGCATCTCTCAATTGAAGAAAATAGAACGCTTCATCGCTAGAAGACAGGAAATCGTCAAAATATACAGGGAAGGATTTGACGGCATCAATGAGATTACCCTACCCTACGTCAAACCGAACGTAAGACATGTCTGGCATCTATACACAATTGTGCTCAACGGAATCAACCGGGACAAGTTTTTCAAAACAATGAGACAAAAGAACATCGGAGTCAACGTACACTACATTCCAGTTTACAGACACGGCTACTACAAACAGCGTTTCGGTTTGAATCCGAAGGATTTTCCGGTCACAGAAGATTTGTTCAAAAGAATAATCACGCTGCCACTGTTTCCAAAAATGAGCGATCAGGATGCGTTCGACGTTATTGACGCTGTCAAAGAGACTGTCAAAGAACTGAAATAGAAAACAAAACGTTACCTGACTAGAAGGAAAAATACGAACTTTAACCGAGGAGCACTTGAAGATCTAATGCAGCTACTGTACGGGCACGAATTCTCAAGACTACTCCTCACGTCTGGTTTGGGTTAATCCATGACTTCAGTTTTTCGAGATTCCTGTAATCCTCATCAAGAGACATTAGACTTCGAGGAGTTTCCAATGTCACATATCTTGATGGGTTCTCTTTAATGCAGCCGGCTAGAAAATTAAAATCAAAGTCGCCCTCACCAACATGCAAATGCTCATCTTTCTCATTCTTCAGTTTCCCATCAGAAACATGAAACATGCTCGGCTTCAACTTCAGTAATTCTTCTACGTATTCTCTGTAGTCTTTCTTCAAACTTGTGGCCGCTTTTATTGCGTGCCCAAAATCCAAACAGAGACCCAGTCCGTCATTCATCAACTTACTAACCTGTTCTACTGTACATCCAACCATCTTCTCATTGTTTATTCCAATCTCGGGCATGTTTTCGATTAGAATCCTTTCATCTTTTATTTTCTCGAGAAATTCCGTGGCATAGTTTATCGAACCATATCCAGGATGGAGAATGAGGTATTTCGCCTCTAGCTTGTCTGCCCATTCTCTGCATACATCCAATGTTTCCATGTTGAATCTTTGCTTGTTTCTATCTGCGATATTTACTCCGTAGGTTTCAGTCGTCACATGTATAACATAAGGAATATCAACCTTGGAGAACGCAGAAATATCCGTATCAGGAACCGGCATTAGTTCAACATACTGAAATACGTCTTTCCTGATCAGCTTGATAGCTTCGCTCAGAAGAGTACGGTTTGTTGACCACAGTTTTAAACCGAACTTGATTTTCATTCTATGCTCCTGACTAAGCAGAATGCTTCAGCAAATCTCAAGCCGACTTCAAGTCCTCTTTTTTGTGCAAGTATTCTTATGCCTTCCAAAGATCTAGGGTGTGGGTATTTCCGTGTCTCACTTTTGTAGCATCGCATAGCTTCCAGCTTCGCATTCATCGTTTCAGATATGTCGACGTAAACATTTGGTGTGAAATTGCTGTGTGCGTTCAGCTTTCCCCATTCTGTGGAGGACAGTACCTCGAACAGCAAGATTTTCTTTACAGAGTGGTCTCCGACAGGTCTTGCAGCTGTAACCACGGCTCTATGGACTTTCTGATGGTCAATGTTTAGGTCTTCAGGATGATGCGTGTATACTACTTCTGGCGCAATTTTTCTCATGTGTCTCTCAATGACTTTCACGATATCCAACAGAGGCACTGAGTCAAATTCATTATCGGGGAAATTTTCGAAGAATACTCTTTTCACATTAATCCTTTTGTTTGCGTCTTCAGCTTCTTTCTTTAACAGGGTCACTGCGTGCCTTTTTTGTTTTTCAGGAATATCTCTGGACGTTACACCCCCACTCATAAGCAGAGTGTATACATCGTTTCGCTGGGCTAGTTTCGCTATTGTTCCTCCACAGCCCAAGACTTCATCATCGGGGTGTGCGGCAACGACGAGTATTTTCACAAACATCACGCCTGCTTTTGTGTCACCATATTAGTTAGTTCGTCTTTTTTTATGTTTTCTCGCATTATAACCTCATATGCTTTTTCTGGACCGACGTTGAACAACAGATCCACTATTGAAAGATGGCTGACGAAGTCTCCCCATATTTGCGGGTATGTCGGATGATTGTATTCTTGGAAATAGACTCTGATTCCTCTCGATTCGAAGTCTATACTGTTCACGTAGTCCTTGCCAAGGATACCAAAGACAAACGTGTTGGCATTTAGTTTCTCGCACATCTCTATAATCAATTCGGATTTTCTTTTGTGTAGGTTTAATTCAGAACTTTTCAGGAATTTAACGTCTATACCCAGTTCTTTGAGAAAGAATTTCGTCAGATGCTCGTTCAAATCGACCAGAAGTTCCCAATTTTTGGCATAAATCTTCTCGAAAAAATCGCAGTAGTTTTCGAAATAGGGAGCTTTCTGATACAATAGCAGAGTCTTCCAGTGCTTGACCCTCCATTTTGTGCTTTCGTCTATTTTCATATCATTTATTGTTTTTGACAAATGCTCCTTGGTCATTACGGGTACTGTAAGCCACACAACCCCATTAGGAGTCTTAACTTTATTTCTATTAACGAAACTATTTTTTTCAAACTGAACAGTATCTAGAGAAACATATACGTCTGATATAGCCAGTTTGTGGAAAAAACCAAGCCAAGGCAAATATGAAGGTTGATGTGCTGTCAATACTGTTTCCATTTTGACCCCCTCAATCGTATATTCTGTAAATCGCTTTTTTGATCTTTTCAACTTCCCCCTCTGTCAAAGAAGGATAAATTGGAACAGATATTGTTTTTTGGGTTATCTTTTCCGCGTTTAGAAAATCATTTTTGCTTAAGTGTAAATGATTATGGAGTAATTCCCAATTTTCTAACGGATTTATAACTTCTATACCTTCCTTTAGGAATTCTTCTTTAATTCTTTCAGGATTTTTGTTTGAAACTATGACGTATCGGTACCAAACATTTTCTTTAACACCAGAAACCTCAACTACCGAAGCATTTTTTGTGATTGCCTCATTGTATTCTTCCGCTATTTCTTTCCTTCTTTTAATAAAATTGTCGAGTTTCTTTAACTGTGACAAACCAAGTGCTGCTTGAAAATCACTCAAACGGTAATTATACCTCTGCTTGTATACTGGTCTGTAATCAAAATCAACCAAGTCATAAATAAAATCAATTAATTCTTTATTTTTTGAATAGACTGCACCACCTTTTGCAGTTGTTAGTAATTTTGTGGCATAAAAAGAGAAGATCGCTATATCTCCGAAGGTTCCAACTCTCTGATTTCTAAATTTTGCGCCAATGCTTTGGGCACAATCTTCTATTATTGGAACTCCTAGTTCAAAGAACTTGTCAATATCTGCCGGAATTCCATACATATGTGGAATAATTATTGCTTTGGCTTTATTGGTTATTTTTTTCACTGCCCCTCCATGGGAGATGTTGAAATCATAAGAATTTATATCTGTGAGCACCGGAGTTGCGCCAGTATAATTTACGGCATTTAAAACAGCAGTACAGACATAGGTGGGCAAAATCACTTCGTCTCCCTTTTTAATACCCAATGAAAGTAATGCCAAATGAAGCGCAGATGTGCCGCTATCTACTGCAACGGCATATCCATCATTTGACAAGTATTTCGCCAATTCACCTTCAAATTCTTTTACTTTTTCCCCTGGAGCAACCCATTTCGAATTCAAGGTTTCGACTACCGATTCTATATCATCGCTTCCAATTGTAGGCCTATTATGTGGTATCATGTCTCCACATCTAACATTTGTAATAATCTTCTTTTACTTTCATTGGATCTCCATAAACCAATGAATAAGGCGGTATTTCAACGCCCTCAACAATCGTCCCCGCTGCAACAACTGAATGATGTCCAATGTGGGCGCCACCTTTGATAAAACTATGAGATCCAATAAAGGTATTGTTCCCTATGATTATTGGTTTTCTTTCTTCCTCTTTCTTCAATCCAATACATTTCTTATGCGAATCTGCGACATTTATTGATACAAAGGATGCTATATCACAGTTGTCTCCAATAACAACTTCTGCTCCTTTTGCGTTAATTTCAGAAAATAAACCGATGTATACATTTTTGCCAATTTTTGGGCTTCCGTTAATGAAAACTAAGGGGTGAAATGGATTTTCACGCAGATCTAAAGCTTTAACCAAAAGATGAAGAAACTCCTTCCTTAATCTTGGGTCTTCCGTAATAGTCTTAATTGCCTCTAAGATCTCTTTTTTCTTCATTTTTCCACCACAAAATCAAACATGTGAGTCGACTGCCAAAGCTTTGGATTGATAGGAGTTTCATAACACCTGATAAAACCAATTTTGGACGCTATGCCCTTAATCTTATTTATGTCAAGCCAAAGTCGCATTTCTTCCATTTCCAATGCTTTTCTAAGGCGTTCTTCGCTGTAATCAAGAGTGTCATAAGACTTTATGTGTGCCTTTCTTTTTCTTACGTCTGGATTGTGCGTGAATACTGCTCTTGATTTTGAGAACATAACATCGTAGATGTTGGATAAGGCTTTTTCTACTTGCTCATAATTTTCAAGATACTGGAGAACAGAACCTGCAATGACTTTTGAATATCTCTTATCCTTTACTTTTTCCATACTTAGCAGGTCATCCAGAAATACTCTGATATTCCCAAAACATCTAGTCGTCTCCTTTGCCTTATTCACCATTTCTTGGGCATAGTCAAATAATGTAATTTCCTTGACAAATGGAGATATGCACATACTTATCCAGCCAACACCTCCTCCAGCATCTAGTACGATGTCTCCTTTTTGAAGTTCTAATGCATCGACTATATCTTTAACCATCAGAAAAAACTCTAAGGGCGTGTAGCTACTCCTTCCGATCTGGACAAATAGATTGCTGGATGTCGCTTTTTCATTCCATATCTTTCTCCAGAATCCTCTCCTATTGTCCATATTCTACCCCTATTCAATTTTGTCAAAAGTGATCAATTCGTTTCTTTTGATGTCTACCTTAGCCTTTCTTCCTATGATATAATTTATAAACTTAGGTGTGAGACCGGTACCGGGTCTCTTGAATGTTACCGCATTCCTAGTGATTGTATCCCCCTTATCGATGTTTTTTGCTGCTACGATGCTTCTTCTTGCTATTTTTCTCATCTCCAATTCTTTAGGTGTCGGTTCTATAACACCACTTCCCAAGGCTCTTTCTATGAATCTTATTCCATCTACCAATTCTCTCATCTCGTCTGGATTTGCTGAGAACCAGTGGTCGGGTCCTGGCAAATTTTTATCCATTGTAAAGTGTTTTTCAATGATTTTTGCTCCCAATACAACAGCACCAAGGGCGGCAGTAGATCCAATGGTATGGTCAGAAAATCCTACCACAACATCAAATGCCCGTTTAATTGTGAGCATTCTTTTTAGATTTACTTCTGTGGCATCGGCAGGATACGAAGAAACACAATGCAAAACTATCAAATCACTGTTTCCCGTATTTCGTATAGTATTGACAGCATCTTCAATCTCAGAGATATACGCCATCCCGGCAGATATTATTAGAGGCTTATTTTTCTTGGCATAATATTCTAAAAGTTCCAAATTAGTCAAGTCGTCAGAGCCTACTTTTATTACAGGTATATCGGCAATTGATAAGATAAAATCCAAATCAGACGGGTTCTGTGGTGTAACAAAGAATTCAATATTTTTATTCTTGCAATATCCAAAGACTTCTTTCCATTCTGCCTCATCAAATTCATATCGCCTGAACATCTCAAACATGGATTCGGTAACAATTCTTCCCCGTGATCCGTATGTGTAGGTACCACTTGGATCTGAAACAAACTCCTTTGCCTTGAACGCCTGAAACTTTACAGCATCCAAGCCGCATTTTCTCGCTTCTTCTACCATTTCCTTTGCTAAGTCTACGTCACCATTATGATTTATGCCGATTTCCGCAACTACGTAGGCAGGCTCTTCTTCTCCTACCCATCTTTTTCCTATCTTCACTTTTTTCACTCTAACACCTCACGAGCTTCTCACTCATCTCCATCAGCGATGAATCCATGTTTAACACCTGCAAGATCTCATCCATATAAAAACCCAATTCTACGATATAGCCTTTTATGAATTGCAACGATAGATTCAAAATCTTCAAAATGTCTATTACGCTCTTTCTCCATCTTCCCTAAATGAGTGCTTGCTATAATGATTTTCAAATTGGAAATGTGCGCGCAAAATCATATTAGAGAAGAGGATCGCAAGAGAGATCAAAAAAGTGAAAGGAATAATTAGGAGGATCTACTTCAAAATAGTGATATTTCGTGTTACATATAGTTTAGTTGCGAGTTCACAGGAAGCAATTAAATGGGCAGGATTTCGAAACAAGTGGAAAAATGGTCTGGAGTATTTGGAAAGGAATACACTGACAGGAATGCTCTTTCTCTTGAAAACATCGAGAGATTGTATGAGCGAAACTACGGGATTTCGAGAACAGAGATGAACCGTAAATTCATTGGGGATCTGAAGAGATCCTTGAGAGTTCTTGAAGTAGGTTCAAACATTGGTAACCAACTTCTCTGTCTGCGAAACATGGGTTTCACAAATCTTTGCGCCGTCGAACTGCAAAGATATGCAATCAAATTGTCAAAGTCAAGAACGCAAAGCATAAGCACGATCCAAGGTTGTGCATCCAATATCCCCTTTAAAGACGAATCCTTTGATTTAGTTTTCACATCGGGTCTTCTAATTCATATTCATCCTGCCGATATCAATGTTGTTTTAGACGAAATTTTTCGATGCTCCAAGGAATACATTTGGGGCTTTGAATACTACGCAGATTCTCTTACAGAAGTCAATTACAGGGGTGAGAACGGTCTTCTTTGGAAAACAAACTTCGTCAGACTCTATCTTGATCGGTTCCCAGGCCTTAGACTCGTCAGAGAAGAGAGATACAAATACTTAGACAATGACAATTTGGATGTAATGTTCCTATTGAAAAAGGAATAAAGCACGCGCGCGCGCTGGTTTGAACTTATCCGCTCTTGCAGAGCCTCATAACTATTTTGCACATAAGAAACGTAACCCAGAAGCAAATTGCAGATTAACTCGGGACTATATGCACCACGCTTAGGATCATCTTAATTGTTTCTGTTTCACATGAGCATTTATACGCTGGAGTTCAGGGTGTTCATCCAATAGCCTAATTACATCTTTCATGTAGATAATCTGCGTTCCAGTGTACAAGCGTCTATAGATTTCTCTGATTAGTCGAAGATCGTCATATGTATCTACAGTGAGACGATAAGTAGGCCTTCTGTAATTCTCTGGCGCTTCAAGCACAGCTATCTTGAAAAGCTCAGGGTGTTCCTGTATATACGGTGTTACATGTTCCCGCTGATAGGGTTTCTTGGCTAGTTCATTGGATTTCTTGAGTACGTTCGTGTTGAACACCTCGGTGTCAAGGCCACGGGGAAAGCTTTTCGGGTTCGTCTCATCAATCAAGTTGCATGTATAATCTAAGTTCTCTTTAAGGTGATAGCTGACTACGTAATCAACTATGTAGGGGTCGATAAGCGGACAATCTGCAGTAATTCTAACGATAATATCTGCTCTTGCCTGTTCAGCCGCCATCAGATATCGACTTAACACATCATCTTCAGAGCCAGCAAACCAGCCGACTCCCAATTTCTTCGCTAATTCAATGATACACTTATCTTGCTCTTTACTTGAGGTTGCAATAACAATTTGATCTAGTTTTTCAGCTTGCATTAATCTATCTATCACATGTTCTAACAAGGGTTTTCCAGCGATTCTTTTCAGAACCTTACATGGCAACCTCGTCGAACCAACCCTTGCTTGCACCGTGGCAACGACTCTCATCTTCGTCTTCATCCATCCAAGGTCCTTTTTAAGCATCTCGCTTAGTAAACCCCTTTAGGAGGAATATGACTAAGATCTGGATTATATATTCCGAAAGATTCTTGCAAAGAAATTATTGCCCAGTCCATCTACATCACTTCAATTGAGTACTTCGGTTTGTTTCATCCCAAGAGGCTCAAAGATCCTTTTGTAGCATCGCGGGAAATGTCTCCAAGATAAACTACGTTCGTCCTCAATAGTAATCAGATAATCCTTCGTTATTCTCGCAATTTCAGGGAATATCCATTCACTATCTGGGTGAATATGTTCGAGAACAGCCATAGTAAAAACAACATCAAATTCATCATCCTTAAAATGTCTTATTACTTCTTCAACAGGCATGTTGTAAATTTTAATATGCACAGCCATTTCAGGATATGACTGTTTGAGTAATTGTACTGCATTTTCACTGATCTCTATACCACTCAATTCCTTAAAACCAGCAAGAAATAGATAATTCAAATTTCTACCAACACCGCATCCAACCTCAAGAATTTTTGCATTTGTTTCAGCATATCTTTTTATTATTTCCACAAGAAATAGACTTCGCGTCTTTCCTTCCAAATATTCCTGTGGAAGGTTGGAACCGTTCCACGGGCTTCTCCAATAATGAAGAAGCGAATCCCGAGGCTTGGATAAGAGCGCGCGATATATTTTTCGATACAGACGCGAAGTTACAACTGCACGGTATATAGGCCTCAATACTGGCTTGAGGAAATCTGGAATTAGATTAGCCAATCTTTTTTTTTCCTTCATGCATTCTCTCCTCGATAAGTTTTACCACCCTTTCAGTTGCTTTTCCATCGATCTTATAAAGATGTTTTTCTAAGTATCTCTTTCTATTTTTCGCCAATTCTGAATCATCTTTTAGCAATTTCTCAATAGAAGGCATTAAATCGTCTTCTTTGTAAACACCTAAAGCCACTCCTTGTTCTACATAATCAACGGCGTCTGCTTCCCCGCCAAGGTTCAAAACTATTATTGGCTTGTTTAACGCCACTGCTTCCATCGCGGTTGTAGAGCTTTTTGTTATTAGCAAATCGCAGACAAATAACTGCTCGTAAGTATCGGAGGTCTTCGGTGTTACTTCCGCATCTATCTTATAATTGGTTAGACAATCTTTAATCATCTCTGTATATCTTTTCCCCTCACCTGGGTGTTGTTTTATAAGCAAAGTTACATTTTTGATGTTCTGCATGGTTTCAAACACTGCCCTAAAATTTTTGATGTTTTCTTCATCGCTTAGACCGTGACATTGTGTTGTCCACAACAAAATTCTATGATTGGGATTAATTCCATATTTTGCCAAAAATTTTTCTTTAGAGTAAAATTTGCCTGCCCGATGTAAAATATCATAGCGGGGTTGTCCGGTTACAACAACTTGTTCTGGTTCGTATATGCTGTTATTGGTAAGTAGGTCGTAGTGATATTGTCCATAAACACAAGTGGTGTCAGGTAAGATTATTTTTCCTTTATCTTCCTTGTTGAATATATAACCATAATGCGTTGCGGTGATTATACCATGCTGGACGGCTAATGTTGGAGTTCCTTCTAGTTTGCCTGCGATCACAAGTGCTCGTTCAAAATCTCCGTACTCATTCTGTATTAAAATCAAATCTGGTTTTTCTTTGTCAATCATTTGTTTTGCCATTTCAATATGCTTAACAGCACGAGGAAACAACATATAAAAATAGAACTTGAGCTCCATTTCCATCTGAGTACATAGATTTTTTCCATCGTATGCGCATAGTTTTCTAAAAATTTCATCGTTGGCTAAATCTTTCCATAATCCTTTAAAATACTTAGAAGCTTCTTTTTGTCTTTCCCATACATCTAAAGACCAGTAAAGATTGAAGGGTCTATGCGGAATATACCAGTTTTTTAGTTTATCAATAAAAACTCTCAAGCTGCGAATTGAAATCCCAAGAGGATATGTGCCTACAAACCTGCACTTACCCGTAACCCCCAATTTCTTTATGATCGAATCAAAAAAAGCATCAGATTTTTTCACGCTATTTGTTTCATAATCTCTAATAACTTTCCACTCTACATCTTGCGCAGTAAACAATATTTTCGGAACTTTATCTTCCTCATTCTGATTATTCTTTTTCTTTTTTCCATAAAGGTTCATAATAAGTCTTATCAATATCGTCCTTGAGAGGGCCAAATAAGGTTCAATGGTTTTGTAAACCATCCATAGGAATCTATTGCGAGTTAATTTGTAATTAAGATCTTCGTTTAGTACCCTGCTTATGAAATAATAGAATCTAAAATTTACAAACCACCACAGGGTTACATCATTATATGTTGTTAACTCGATTAGATTCTTACCACAACTCAGCTTGGTTTCAGTGAATCTATGCATATAATCGTTGTAATTTGTCACTTTTTCTCCTCTTTAAAAAGAATATGATGACTTCTGTAGGAAGTCTGAACATCTAACTTCTCAACTTTGGAAAAGCCAATATTTAAAGCTGTTTTCTTGATGTTATTAGTTTTTACCCAAAATCCACACATGTACGCATTATAAACTGGCAGAAAAAAAGTTAAAAAGTTGACAAGAAGTCGCTTGTTCACTATGTTCCGTTTAGAGTAATCCGGATTGTCGAACAAATATACTGTCCCATTGTCTTCTGTAATATTGTAAAGATTTTTCAAGACAGTCTTGTAGTAGGTGGGATGAATGTAAAAGAATGCGTTGTTCAAGAAAACCTTTGTGAATTTCCCCTTGGTGTTCCTCATGTTGGCAAAATCATCTACGTAGAACAAATCATTCCCGAATCTCTTTTTAGCATTTTCAACTAGATGTTCCGACGAGTCAAATCCTTTGACATTAAAACCGTCTTTATGAAGCAACCAAGTCAGTTCACCGCTGCCGCATCCAGCGTCTAATATTGTGTCATCTTTCGCAGGGTTCATCATCTCCTTAATATTACTATAATATAACATGAACTCCTTCCAGGAGGTGTCGGCATGCGTTTTGTTACACTTTGCCCAATAGTTCCTACTAGTCTTGGAAGCAGCTCGTGGGGAAATTCTAACCTTTATCATCAATAAGATGTACTTGAGATGGTTGACAGTGGCAATTTTCGGTAACCTGCTCATTTCGCTCTTTCCTTTCTACCTTTTTCTCCTCAACAAATACTCCGCAATTTTCGTCAGAGTACTCTTTTTCACTACGGCATAGTAAGGAACTAGTCTTGGGTTAAATTGAGCCATAAACTTCGCAAGGTGTGGCGTGTTTGCTGCCATCAGATTGATCTCTTTAAACCCTTTCTTTTCCAGATCTTGAAATATTTCATACAGGAGCAACGACGGCGCACCTGTTTTTCTTAGTTCGCTGTGCGATGCAGCGGACCATCGATAAGCTCTCTTATTGTCATATATGATAATCTCAGCAGCTGCCACTTCTCCTGACTTGGTTTTTGCAATCCACATCTCGCCTTTATTTTGATTTCGCAATAGATTGTATATATTCCTAAAAAAATCCTCAGATGCCGGCGGCTTCAAGCTTTGACGCATATAAGTCTCTTTGTACAATTCATAGAACAGGGCTATATCTTCAGATTTTTCAGTTGCCACGCCACCTTTTTTTGCCTTATTCACTGTCCATCGTGCATCTTTCGAAACATTCTTCCCAAAATCAGCTAGGTCTAGATAATACGCATAATAGACAACGCTCTGCCATCCATTCCACATAAAAGGCCTAATATCTATAAAATCTGGAGAATTGACCAGCTGTATATAATCAAAATGTTCATTTTCAAGTGCAATACATAATGACTCTATAGCATCGTTAAGACTTTCCTCCCGCCTCCTTATATCATCACTCCGTGCTTTTTCCAATATGACACCGCCGAAAGCTGTTCCTGAGATGGCTGAAGACGCAATTTTGAAGAATCCTTTCTTGTAAACATAAAACGAACAGCCAGCAAGCAAGTGACCGTTCTTGAAACATCCGAATATTCTCAATTCTTTACCTAGGGATTTGGCACACGTGTCTAACCAATCACTGCCATGAAATATCGTGCCTTGTGGCGACTTTCCAACTAATTCATCCCACAGACCATAGTCTTCTTTTTTTATCTCTTTAATCTCAATTGATGCCATTTGTCTCTGTTTCCTATACATCATCAATGGTTATAAACTTATTAATTCTATATAATATCGTATAGTACTCCCCGCCGCATCAATTCGGTTCCTGTAATGAGTTTTCGCGCGGAAAAAATCCTAAAACAACTAAATCCAAAACCCAAAATTACGTTTCACTAACCACGCATAGATTAGAAAACCTAAACAAGCCAAATACCTATGGTAAACGCCATGATAAAACTAAAATCATTAACAACTCGACAGAATGCTTGCCTACTCCGAACTCATAGGGCTGAGGAAAGAAAAGCCCCGTAGAAACAGAATCACGCAATGATGCAGTTTAGTTGGTTGTCAGCTTTCCTAAGGTTTCTAATCAAAGTGTCGCCTTAACTTCGCGCTGTAATCGCGCATTGTTTCACTGGTTAAATTAAAGCCAAGCCGCGAAAGTTCCTTGAAATTGTACTGTGTGGCCCAATATAAGGCCCTTTGAAACAAATGCCTTGGGCTCCTTCGAGTTTCAAGTTCAGCTTTTCTTTTTAGCTCTATTAACTGCTCATCAGTAAAGTCTGTGAGGTTTACGGCGAGCTTCTTAGCGTCACCAATAATGCTCAACCGCTCAAAGTATTGTTCTTCATCCGTTGTTTTTCCAGCCCTTTTGGCCCACTCATATAATTGGGTTCCCGGGTATGGGGTGGTATAGAAGAAAGAGGCGGCTATGCCTAATTCCTTGCAGAAGTCTACAGTTTCTCTAATAGTGTGCATAGTTTCGCCAGGATACCCTATCATAAAGGTTGTATGGCACGTAATGCCGCTTTTTCTCGTTAAAGCCCAAGCCTTTTTGGCCTGCTCAACCGTTGCTCGCTTATTCATCAGATCCAAGATTTTTTGGCTGCCGGACTCAAAACCATAGCCTATTAGTATACAACCGGCTGATTTCATGTTTTCAAGGATTCCTTCATCAACAAGATTAACCCTTGCCGAGGCGTCCCATGTTACATTGAGCGTTCTTAATCGGTCACAAAACTCCAACACCCATTTTTTGTTGATCGGTAGAATGTCATCGCAGAAATTAATATGCTGAACCCTATATTTTTCTATTAGAATTTTGATTTCTTCCATTATGGAGCCTACAGGCCTTTGCCTGACCTTATAACCATAGAAGGTGTGATAGCAGTAGTTACAGTCATAAGGGCAACCTCGTGTTGCGGATACGGTCATGGCCCTCACTTTTCCATCAGTTGATTTCTTTTGTAGTTTTTTAAAGCGTTTTGTCTTTGCAAGCAAAATTTCACCAAGATTTACCATATAGGTTTCCATGGGGAATAGGTGCCAAGCGGGCAGCGGTAGCGTACTCAAATCAGTTATAGGTTCTCTGGGTCTGTTTACTACAATTTGTGCACCTTGCTTATAGCAGATGCCTTTTATATCCTTTAAATCTCCATTGTGGCCTAATGCGTTGACAGTTTCCTTAACCGTTAACTCGCCCTCTCCAATCACAGTAACATCTGCCTCTGTCTTTTGTAACAAGGTATTGTACGCAGAGGAGGCCAGCCCCCCTCCGATCATTATCTTTGCTTCCGGGTGATACCGCCTTATTACGTTGGCCAACCACTTTACATACGAATATTGGGTTATCAATCCGCCAATACCGGCAACGTTGAGGTCAGATTCCCCAATCATTTGGATAACGGTTTCACGATCGTACCTATTGCCATTAATGTCCAACGCCTCTACGGCATATCCTTCTTCTAACAATGCACTAGCTACATAGGCCAAACCTTGTGGGAATGCGTATGGAGGAAGTTGCTCTCTAATAGGAGGGTTGATTAAGAGCACTTTCATAGAGACTGCGCGCCTGCTATTTATTTCCGTAATACTATATCACTTTTATATTGGAGTGTGCACAATCCGTTTTAAGTTTTTCTGTTTTCTCTTGATTTGTGGAAAACAGAAAAAGATATCAGCGACTTGAAGATATTGACTTGAACGTTCACATTAAAGATTGAGAGAGTAAAACCAAGCGTCTTCACCTTTTGGGAAAGAATTCCCTCAAGAATACCAAAAATGCTAGTAGCTAAACTCACTAAGAGGAGGGCAAGAATACGCCTTCTTCTCAAAAATGGCAAATTGATGTCTTAAGCTTTATTATTAGAATCATATGAGTTTCTTGGATTGAAGATACTCCTTGAAGCTCACAATTTCCTCGCAACGATCATATATCTTATCAACCTTCTCCGCAACCCTTGGAAAAAGCTCAGTGGTCTCCCCGGGATGAATCAAAACCACAACATCATGATCCCTTTGATAATCAATCAACCAGTCAACCGTAAACTTTCCATCATCCATATAGCCGGGAAAAACCCAAAAAACGCTTGGAAAAAACACGACACCTTCAACCACACGAAAAACATCTGTGGGGATAACATCATTCCCACAAAAATAAATCATCCCGTGGTCCTTCGCCCTCTTAATGCAGAGCTCCGAATTGTAAACTTCACCTAAACCAACACCAAGCGGCGTGTGTAATCCCCTACTCCCATGCTTCGTAAAACCGAAGGGCTTCAAATCCTCAGAAACATATTTCAGATTCTCCTCAAAATAAACCTCATCCTCAATTCTATCAGCGTGAAAACCAATTTCATGTTCCTCGCCTAAAAGCTCGCGCCTAAAATCTCTAGGCGGTTTGGTCACGGTCCTGAAAAACCAAGAAGCATGAATGCCCATCGATTTCTCGCGTTCAAACAAACATCGCGCATCCTCCAAATAGCCAAAACTCTTCCACACAGGAAAGCTCCGTCCCACCTTCATCCTTAAGTAATTCAACCCTTTCGAAAACAAAGTTCTTATCGAAAAGGCATCATCAACATCATGCCTCAAAATAATCAACAGCATCCCCCAAACTAGCCGAATGTATAAATCACAAGAATCCTTATATGCGTTTATTCGCAACAACATAAAAACCACAGAGAAGCACGGGAACCCCATGGAAACAGTAAATGCAATCCTTGTTTTGGGTGCTCGCCCTCAGATCATCAAGTCCGCTCCCTTCATTCACTTGGCGGGTAAAGATGAAAAAATCAATCTGGAAATAGTTCACACCGGTCAACATTATGATTATGAAATGACAAAAGTGTTCTTCGAGGAACTTAGCCTGCCAGACCTGACAGCAAACCTAAACGTTGGCAGCGGAACCCACGCACAACAAACAGCAAAAATAATGCTACGCCTAGAAAAAATCTTGCAGAAACAAAAACCAAACCTAGTAATAGTACCAGGAGACACAAACTCTACATTAGCCGGAGCATTAACAGCAGCAAAACTACACATACCAGTAGCCCACATAGAAGCAGGAGCAAGAAGCTACGACATAAAAATGCCAGAAGAAATAAACAGACGCCTAACAGACCATTGCTCTAATTTGCTCTTCACACCAACAGAAAACTGCACAAAAAACCTCCTAAAAGAGGGCATAAACAAAAACAATATCCACCTAACAGGAGACACAATGTACGACGCGCTACTGCAACAACTCCAAAAAGCCGAAAAAACAAAAATCCTACAACAACTAAACCTAAAACCAAAAACCTACGCACTACTAACAGCACACAGACCAGAAAACGTGGACAATCCACAAAACCTAAAAAACATTCTAGAAGCAATAATAAAGCTAAAGCCAATAACGATAGTCTTCCCAGCTCACCCAAGAACACAAAAACAACTCCGAAAAACCAAACTCTACAATAGAATCCAAAAACAAAGACACATAAAACTCATAAAGCCAACGGGCTATCACGAAACGCTAAAACTGATAAAAAACGCAAAACTCGTCCTGACAGATTCGGGCGGAATGCAAAAAGAGGCTTTCTGGCTAAAAACACCATGCATAACCCTACGAGAAAAAACAGAATGGACAGAAACCACACAGTTAAAAGCCAACTACCTAACAGGAACCAACCCGCAAAAAATAGTCAAAACAGTAAATAAAATCTTGAAAAACGAAAAACAAATAAGAAAATGCCTTGAAGAGCTTCCAAACCCCTTCGGAGACGGAAACGCCTCACAAAAAATATTAGAAGCCATTAAATTCTACCAGACTGAATCAAACTAAACATTTCATAAATCTTCTTTTCACAATAATCTTCCCACGTCTTGCGCTTTGATGGAGGGATCTCACCATTCAAGGCCTTTAGAATACCATCAGCCATTTCATCCTCATTAACCAGCAAGTACTCCCCAGATTCAGCCACTCCACAGGCAACGATGGGCTTTCCAAAAAACATGTACTCAGAAATTTTGCTGACCCCCTCCTCGTTATAAAAGGCAGAATGAGGAGACTTATGCCTAGGCGCGACACAAACATCAGCAGCCGCAATGAAATTTGGAATTGCCTTGTGCGGTTGCCAACCAAACAACCTCACCTTCTCTGGGAATCTCTTCGCAAACTTCTCTAACCATGGATAAAGAGGCCCGCCACCCACAATCCAAAAGACAACATCAGCCCTCTTCAAAACATCCTCCATAATTTTTGGCAACAAATCCGCGCCTTCCACACGCGTCAACTTGCCCACAAACAAAATAACCTTATCATCCTCACGAAGTCCCAAACGCTTTCTAAACTCCTCTCTTGAAACAGTAATAGCCCCAAAAGTCTTTAAAGGATAATTGGGAATAACAAAAACTGGTTTTCCAAAATCCTTTACTCTCTTCATAAGCCTACTAGTCGTCAAAGTAATAATCCAAGCGTGTTCCAAAGCGAAACGTTCAAAAAAGGCAGTCAAACGAACCCAAGGCCCACTTCCAAACTCGTTCTCCACCTCTATAGCCCACGGAGAACGATACTCCAAAATGTATCGCTTTCTCCTTAAAACCAAAGGAATAACCAAAATGTCTGGACAATTGGCAACCAAAAAGAAATCAGCACGAACAAAAAACACCTGCAAAAGCACAGCGAAATAGTTTACCACAGCGAATAAAAAGCGTCCAATCCTGCCTCCACGCCATACAAATCTAAACTTGGGAATCATAACGTCAAACTCAACATTCTCACTCTTCTGAAGAGTATACGCAATCTTCTTTATTCTAGGATACTTCAAAGGGTCTAAAGCTATGTAAACAACACGCATAAAATTACCTTCAAAGCCTTAAAATTGCTTCAGCAAGATTTCTCGCGCCATCCTCAAAAACCGGAAACCTTTTCCTTTTAGCCGCTTCCATAGCCTTCAGCAAGTTCTCCAAATTTACATCCCACACAAAGACTGCATTTACCTTTTCCGCAAAAATTTCAGCATCAGACCTGCCCACAGTTCTTTTCCACTCAGGATTAAGAACCATAACCATGGGTTTTCTGTAAACCACCGCTTCAAGAGCAGTGGAGCCAAAATGGGTAACAACAAGGTTTGCACCTGCGACAAGTTCATAAAATCTTGTTGAAAAACGCAAAACCCTCCACTTAGGGTGTCTCTTCTCATACGGTTCCGGGTCCACCCGTCCAGTCTGCAAAACAACATTCTTTAACTTGCTTTCAGAAATAACATCAAACAGTTGCTTGTGTCCCAAAGTCCCCCCAGTCACGAGGACGTAGCCCCCATTCCAAGGCTTCACCTCTGGCTGAGGAAGCAACGGTCCGACGACCACACCTTTTTTTAACAATTTCTTCTGTTCTTCCCAATGCAACGCTGTAATGACCGAAAAAAGTTGCAAGATAAGCGCGGTTTTAGAAGCTTTTGTGAAACGGACAGAGCTTTCAATATTAACTAACGGCACACCTTTCATCCAAGCAAACAACGCTGGTGGAATACAGAAATTACTGCCAGTGCTAACCACAACATCATAATCATACGAAATCTTCTTGATAGATTCAGCAAAAGCTTTAGCAAGTCTAGGTAAAAACTCGCTCGTCGGCGTTTTAGCCCCACGGGGCTTCAAAAGAAAATCAACCGCGCCAAACTTGCTTAGCCTTTTTTGACTTAAAACATCTCCTTCTGGAACTAGAAAATGCAGAGCTGCTCTAACGTAGAGCCTCTGAGCTAGCGCATAACCATACCCTGTATGCCCGCCACCACCAGCCAATATCATCACGTTCTTAGACAACAAACCTCCACCGACTGAACAGCTCTAGCACCTGCAAACATTTATTTTTAATGCACCTATTAATATAGTGTATGGGCAAACATATTTGATTTAACAGCATACTTTACAGCACTTGCCGCAGCTCCTCCGTTCTGAACAACTCGATTTGCCGCCGACAGAAAAAAAGGAAGCAACAAGAATGGGATTTGTTGCAAATATGATTGCCTTAATCGCATCAGCGCTCTGCATAACCCTAGTTCTGATAATAGTAAATACAATTACGCCAACACTTGCAGATAACCTCGCAGAAATGGCTCTTGAAGCCGTACAAAAAGATTTACGAGGCTTATATCACGCCTCAGGAAGCCAAAGAATTAGCCGCTACGAATTTGCCAAACAAACCGCAAAAGCCTTCAACCTAGATCAAAACTTGATCCAACCCATAAAAATGAGCCGGTTGGCCGTTTGGGTAGCCAAAAGACCAAGAGATTCATCCCTAAACACTGAAAAAATACAAAAACAGCTAAAAACAAAACCACTAAACGTAACAGAAGGATTAAACAGAATGAAGAAAGAGGCAGAAACGTGAAAAAGGGTGAGCATACAAAGTTCCAAATGTATCATTTAAAGATTTTAGAGAAGGTATAAATATTACATAGATGTAATACGTCTACGGTGAAGAAATGCCTGTGAAAACGACAGTCACGCTAAAAGATGAAATTTACGAATACCTAATTAAAAAATTTGGGAGAAGAAAAATTTCAGAAGCAATAAATCAAGCACTCATGAAACAGCTCTTCAAACCACTCAAAGGTATGTTTGGAGTCGACCCATGGCTCACAACAGAAAACCTTAGAGACGAGGAAGAACCCCATGAAGCTTCTTGATTCTTTCGCATGGATAGAATATTTCATGGGTTCAAAAAGAGGCGTCAAAGTAAAAGATTATGTGGAAGGCGACGAGCCCTTATACACGCCCTCAATCTGCATCACGGAAATCAAATCAAGATACTTAAGAGACCAAAAAGACCCAACAACCAGAATAAACTTCATTGTTGAAGGAAGCTTCATCATACCATTAGACAAAGAAATAGCCCTTCTAGCCGCAGACATCAAACAAAAACATAAGCTTCACACAATAGACGCAATAATATACGCTACATCCCAACACAAGAACCTCACCCTAGTCACGGGCGACCAACACTTCAAAGATCTGCCCAGCGTGAAAATAATTTAACATCATTTAAATTAGAAAGACAAATAACTTGAACGTTGAGACATCTCTCCTCTATGCCTCAAAACTTCTAGAAAAGAAATAACCGTTGCTCTTTAGGGCGACATTTTGACCAGAATACTCGTTGACAACCTTTCAAAACTTAATAACCTTTATATGCTGCCTAACTTCGTCTGTGCGTGATTTCCCATGAAGGGCGTGATACTCCACGGCGGTCACGGAACAAGACTGAGACCCGTGGCTAAAAAAAAGTTTGGCTAATAGAAGTTTTCACGAGGCTAAAGAAACCAAAAACAGAAAATGCCTTAGAAATATTGAAAATAGTATGAAAGAAGGCTTAACCTACTATGATGCCTCATACATTCAGGCAGCTGTCGATAACGGTTTGACACTGGTCACAGACGATGAACAACTTTATAAAACAGATAGAAAGTACGTAAAGACTATAACAAGCAATGAGCTTTAACCGCATGTAGCCAAAAACTCACTTCTAACTTTTGAGTAGGCGAATAGCCTAAGCGTAAGAAACGACTTCTCTGATCGCCTCCCCAATTAGCTATAAATAATTTATTAACTGCAACGAAAGATTGAGCAAACGTGAAGAGATAGTACTAAAATGCTAGCAATCATTAAGAGCATCGATATAGAATTACTAAAACCCAAGAGCACACAACAGTGAAAAGCTTGGCTAAAAACGAGATTAGGCTTCAGTATTCTGGTTTTGTTATTTTTGCAGCTAAAATGCTCAGCGTAGTCACCGGCGTAATTTTTCAGCTTATGATAGCACGTTCATTATTACCAATGTATAAAGCTGAGTATGATTTGTGGTTCAACATCAGCGACGTATTAGCATACTTTACAGTGATGTCTGGCGTGCTTTCATTCTGGGCAATGCGTTTTGCGGCCAGAGAAAAAGAGGGGGCCATTAAAACGGGAATTTCTGCAACCCTAATAATTTCATTACTAGCCACACTACTCTACCTTCTGCTCATCCCTTGGATAATCTCATCATTAGGAATTAGCGACAAATTCCTTCCAGTATACTTCCTAATTTCAATACAGGTAATAGAAGTCTACTCCATCGGCATATTAGAGGCGTGCTTACAAGCGAGGATTCCACAAAAGATAGGTTACGGACTAATTGTGCAACAAATTTGCAAAGTCATCTTAGGCTACATACTCCTTGTCCAATATAATCAACTACTTCTAGGGGCAGTAATCACAATCATGGTAGCATTTGCTATTCAGACAATTTATTACTTCAAACTCCTCGTAAAAGAGTTGAAACAAAGAATTAGATGGGAATACGTGAGAGAATGGCTTAAAGGGTCTTTAGTGAACATCTACAATGTTGTGGGCAATCAAATAGCAGCCTACATATTCATCATGTTATACACTTTTGGTGGCGAAGGAGCTCGAGGCAGACTTGGCGCTGCTGCAATAGTTGCGAACGTAATCACATACTCCTCTTTCTTGGCATTTGCATTGTACCCGAAACTTCTGGCGGAAAGAAAACGCGAGGACATAACAACTTCTCTTAAAATGGTTTTGATGTTTGCCATACCAATGACTGCTGGCGCGATAGTGTTATCTGACTCCTACATAATGATGATAACTGATGTTTATAGGGACGCAGCGCCAGTTTTAGTTGTATTAGCAATAGACGCCTTAATCGCAACTATCTCGGGAGTTTTTAGTGCCGTGCTTCTTGGAATCGAATCAGTCGATGAGAGTGCAAAAATATCGTTTAAAGAGCTAGCTAAAAGCCGATTGTTTATTGCGTTTTCTTTTCCATATTTCCATGCGGCAATAACTCTTCCAGCGGCTTACTATGCCTTAACAACTTATGCCAATAACCAGCCTTTGCAAGCAGCCTTCTCTGTCAGTGTTATCAACTCCTCAGCCCGTTTCGTCATGTTCATCTTTTTGTATATCATCGTCCGTAAAATGGTCAAAGTAGACATACCGTGGATGAGTATAGCAAAATATGCTTTCGCCTCGGCCATTATGGCAATTATCCTATTTATAGTGCCGCATCCAACAAGAATATCTACAACGTTGGCTATGACAGCATTCGGCGGCATCGTTTATTTGGTACTACTAATGGCAATTGACAAAGAAACTAGAGTGCTGCCTAAAGCAATATGGCAAGAGATTAGAAGAAAACAAGGGACTATCTAAGCATCATTCATTTTTCCATAACTCAAGGAAGAGCGCTTTTAAGGCTTTTATGAACGCATCATAGTTTGTCCATAAGGCTGCAACTTTCTTTTTCCCATTGTTCGTTCTAATCAGCAAAAGCAGCTGCTCATCATCAATAATTATAAAGGTTGACAGATCCTCAACATTTGAAAGTGAATACTTGGCCTTCTTCAACTTCATTTCTTCAATGAAAAAGCAACTTTTCGGGGAATAATTAGTTAATAGCTGGACATTTATGCTCCAATATTTGAAATACTTAGCGAGCGGATTCGTTGCCGTGGATTGGAGCTGCAATATTGCAGCAATCTATGAGAAAACTAACGAGGATTCTATCATCATAACAGTGATATGCAGCAACGAACTTAGAACCCATGGTGAATAAGAGGAAGGCGAGCCGAAGATGGATCTGATCCTAAAATACGATCCAGAGGCAGACATCTTAGCAATAAAGCTTAAGAGGGAGCTGTAAAAAACGAGAAGTTTCCAGACAGCGACGTTGTCTTAGGATACGATGTGAACGGTGAACTCGTTGCACTTGAAATATGGGACGCCTCAAAAAGGGGCTTGCTGAAAGGCCTAACAGACCTCATATGCAAGAAGAAATTGTTGAAGCCCTCCTCTCAATCATTAAGCGAGTTTCATCTTTGCGACCAAAAATAAATAGCTGAAGGAATAGCGAACAAACTTTAGAAAAACCATCCAGAAACTTTTAGTAGTACAAGAAGACTTAAGTACTACATTTTAGAAAAAGTACTATAGTGATAAAATTGGAAGAGGTTTCTGTAACAAGGAAGGGTCAGATTACAATTCCAGTAAAGTATAGAAGAAAGTATGGAATAAACGAGGGAACAAAAGTGCTGGTTGACGACGCTGAAAAAGGCATCTTTCTCAGACCTATCATGCGCCTAGAGGAACAAGCAGGAATCGACGCTGGAAAATATAATACTCAAGAACTGAAAAAATCACTAGACCGCGTACGAGAGGAATGGCGTTAAAGGTCATCTTAGACACCAGGTTTTACTTTTCATATTATAATCCTGAAAGCAGAAAAATAGCCGATTGGAGTAAAAGCGTCATCCAAAAAATATCCAAAGGACAAATTACAGCAGCTTCATCAGCCATCACCATTACAGAACTTTACAACACCATGGGAAAAATACTCGGAACAGACGCCATAAAAATAAGAATCGCCTCAGCAAAAAGCTCAAATATAAACATAATTCCAGTAACAGAGAACATAGCCGAACTTGCCGGAAAAATAACTCTGAATACACCCAAAATTCCTTTAGCCGATGCCACAATAGCTGCTACAGCCCTTATTCACGCCAAAGGCGTGGCAGTCACAGACGACGAACACTTCAAAACTATAAAAGGCATTAAAGTAAAATGGCTAAAAGACCTTTAGCCAAAATAACAAAGGCGCGAGGGCGATCGGAAGATGGATCTGATCCTAAAATACGATCCAAAGGCAGACATCTTAGCAATAAAGCTTAAAGAGAGAACTCTAAAAACGAGAAGCTTGCGCGCGCGGTGCCCAAGTTTTTAACGTCCACTAATGTGCAGGAAAAAGGTTTTTATAGTGTTATGCCGCTACATAACTATATAGTGATAAGCTTGACGAAATACGCAACGATTTCGGTTCCCGCAGAGGTTAAAAAAGTTCTTGAGAAGGTTAAAGGTGGAGATGAGTGGGGCGAGTTTCTTCTCAAGCTCTACTCTGAAGTTAAAAGGTTAAGAAGTGAGAAGGCATTCAAACAACTTACAAACATTCTCACGGACGAAGACTTAAAAACCATACTCGAATCTACCAAGGAATTTAGAGAAAGGTTCGCTGTCAGATGAACTTACTCGACACAGACATGATAATAGAGCTTCTACAGAAGAGAAAACATGAGGTTGGAGCTATTTCAACAATAACACTTATCGAGGTTTTGAGGGGGCTAGACGCTGAGAAAAGAGCAAAAGCGAAAGAACTACTCGAAGAAAGTTTCAACATACAAATCATAGACAACAAGATTATCGAAACCTACTGTAGCCTATTCCAAAAGCTCCGAAATGAAAGTGTACAAATACCCGACGCCGACCTACTCATAGCTGCAACAGCTATTTCCAACAATATGACACTAAAAACGGGAGACAAACACTTCGAAAGACTAAAAACCTACGGCCTAAAGGTCACAACCTAACTACATATGCAACAAGCGCGCGCTCTTTCATGCAGCCTGAATAAGCATAAACAAAGCTTATCTTACAGAAAGCCCAATTTTTAGTCGATACCGACTGAAACATATTAGGACCATATTTGGATCATATATTAAACCCCTCCCCTAGAGTGTGCGCACACATGAAGCAACCGTCTGAACCAAACATTGACAAGTTTGGGATATCATGATCAGATGCAAAGACAAAAACTTCTTTTTTTAGCATTATTAAGCATGTCATCGGCCCTTAAGCTGATTTGCTCTTCGCCCTCCAATATTTGAAATACTTAGTGCGCATGCGTGTTCCTAAAATGGTTAAAAATGGTTTTAAGTCCATTTTTGCATATGTGGATTCATTATGGATTTGTTTGATGAGCGTGTTTTGGCTGTGCTTAGGGAATAAAAACCATTTTACACCAATTTCGGAACAAACATGCGCGCTAGGGGTTTCCTTCGCCCGATGCCTGTAAAATGAACGAGTGTAAGAATGATACGTACTGGAGCCCTTAAGAGAAAGGATGAGAAAAATCCCAAAAACCACAATTCAATACGGCTACCCTCGTAGTATAATTTAAGACTGAAGATAGGTTCATATAGATGTCGCAAATATTGTATTGCTGGCGGTCCTATGGTTACCCGTAGGTTCACGGTTGTTTTGGAGCCTGCTGAGGAGGGCGGCTTCGTAGTTAAGTGTTTAGAGCTTCCAGTAGCCACTCAAGGCGAAACAAGGGAGGAAGCCTTAAAAAACGTCAAGGAAGCTATGGAAGGCTATTTGGAAGTCAACGCAAAGCTTCTTCACGGCAAGATTAGAGGAGAAAAGGTTGAGGTAGTTGTCGAGGCTCCCTCTGCTCTCTTGGCGTGAAGTTGTCAAAGTCCTCGCAAAAGCGGGCTTCCAAGTTGCTAGACAAAAAGGAAGCCATCTAATCCTCATCAAAGACGAATACATCGTGACTGAGTTGCTCCTGAAAAGTTATGACTCCGAGTTTTTACAATTGATTTTATGGTCTAATGAGGAACGAAAAAAAAGGAGATTAAGGATGAAACCATTTATGCAGAAGTTGAGAAGGTTAGTGAAAGAGCAGAAGTTCTTCAAAAGAAGTTAGTGGATAAGTTAAGGGTTGATTATTAGGTGGATTGCGCAGTGTTCTTTGACCCGGCTCATAGAGTGTGAATGAAAAGATTGGTTTTTATATGAGGGTGACTGCCACACCGTATTCTTTTGAGGTTTTTGCTTGTTTTTCGTCTGATGTTAATAGGGGTGTGTTTGTGTTTGCTGATAAGGCTATAAACAATGCGTCATAAATTACTAGTTTATGTTTTGTGGCTATTTCTAAGGCTTTTGAAAAGTGTTCTTTTTGCGGTGTAATTCTGACTATTTTGGGTAGGTAATTGATTATTTCTTTTGCGGTTTCTGTGGTGACTTCGTTTTTTAGCGCTTTCTTTACTAGCGCATTGGCTGTTTCTTTTATGGCTAGGTCTAGTGTAACGCATCCCTCTTTTAGGTGTTCTTCGACTTTTTCCCATTTTTCTTCTTTCGCTATGTATTTAATTAGGGCTGAGGAGTCAATGACTTTCACGATCTTCCCTCACTGATTTTGCTGCGAATCCCGGTTCGGAGGGTTTGACCTTCTCGAGAAGTTTTCTTATTTTTTCAGTTTCCTCTTTCAATTGAAGTTTCCATGCGAGTTCTTCTAGGTGTTGTCTGATGATGCTTGGGATGTTGACGCCGGCTTTTTCCAGAGCTTCTTTGATTTCTTTTTTGATGCGGGTTGTTACTACTGTTGTTTGCGTCATGTAGACACAATGTATACAAAAAGTATACGCGCATATAAGCTTTCCTAAAAAACGCAGCATAAACAAGGTTTAAGAACTTACGAGGATTGGATGATTGTGCGTTTTCAGAGAGATAATTGCATCACGCGTGCGCTGTACTTCTGAATCCAAAATGCAGATTCAAAACTTTTAAGTAAGAATGGATAAACCATAACTAATAAGAACACAAGCAGAAACTGACGGGGAGAAAGGAATGCAAAGTAAACTAGGCGCAGTTCTTAGTCTAGAGCATTTTTTCTTGCCTAGAAATAACTATTGGTTAAAAAGGACTATTTTGGTTTTTACTTTCATACTATTCGATTATTTGTCGACGCTTGTTTTTTGTCGTTCCTCTTTTGAGGAAGCTAATCTTTACGCGAGGATTTTTATGGAAAATTTTGGTATACCGTTGGGTTTGACCTTGTTTGTTCTAGTAGCTAACCTGCCGATTTACATAACTTTAAGTTTAGACTCTCATGTCATAAGAACCCCATTTAGAACTGCCATAGTCATCGAACCCTTTGTTGATATGATATTCGCATGGTTTGTTGCTGGATTGCATTTTAGTGGAGGTGCAAGTTGGTTTTGGCATGCTCCAGGTTTGATGCGGCAGGTTTCTGGCGCTTTTCTATATTTGACAATGGCTTTTCTGTTTGTCCAGCCTCATAAACCACGTTATGACAACCAATCACTGGTCAGCGTGTAACAATTACAATAAAAGATCAACCAAAACGTTCTGCAGTTCGCTCTTGTCTTTTAAATCTCGAAAAATAGCCTTACCTGTTCCGTAAAGTCGAAAAGAAACATTTTTAAAAGTTAGTTCAAAAATTATGGCAGAAATTGATTTTTCTATTTTTGCCTTTTTCAGAATTTTTGCAACTGCTTGCTCTTTCTTATCATATTTAAAAATGACGATAAAGTCCTTTTCTTCGCCACATGTTTCTTCGATTCTAGCCACGTAATCTTCAATGGACACCATTAAACCTGCTCAATCTCCTTCAAAACTTCAATGAATCGGTCGACTTCTTCGCGGGTGTTGTAGATGTAGAAGCTTACCCTTATTGAGGATTTCAGCTTGAATATTTCATGTAATGGTTGGGCGCAGTGGAAGCCACTTCTGATCATGATTCCATAATTGTCCAAGAATAGGGCAACATCGTGCGAACTTAAACCTTCAACGTTAAAAGGAATTATGCCACATTTAACGGATGCATCCTTTGGTCCGTAAATCTTGACTTTTTGGCACTCTTGCATGCGTTGCATGGCATATTCTGTCAACATACACTCATGTGCATTAACGTTTTCCATACCTAGCTTTCTCAAATATCTTACAGCTTCCATCAATCCAACACCGCCACAGACATTTGGTGTTCCAGCCTCGAACTTCCAAGGCAAATCATTCCATGTGATGGAACAACGTCTTGTTATAGTGTCAAAGGAGACTTCTCGTATCATTTCGCCCCCGCCTTGAAATGGCTCCATCTCCTCAAGAATCTCACGTTTACCGTATAGGGCGCCTATGCCTGTTGGACCCAACATTTTATGTCCAGAAAATGCAAGAAAATCTACATTCAAGTCTTTAACGTTAATAGGTAAGTGAGGAACGGATTGCGCTCCGTCGATGAGGGCTAAGGCACCATGCTCATGGGCAACTTTTGCGACTCTCTTCACATCGTTTATGACACCACTAAAGTTTGAAACATGGGAAACACAAACAATCTTAGTTTTGTTGGATATCATATCTTCAAAAGCCTCATAATTTAGCGTTCCATCATCATTTACTTCTATGTACTTAACGTTAAACCCGTTTATTTTTGAAAGAATCTCCCAAGGAACAATGTTGCTATGATGCTCCATCAATGACACTATAACTTCGTCGTCTTTCTTTAGATTACGAAGACCCCAAGCGTAGGCAACTAGGTTTATTGCTTCAGTTGTACCTCTCACAAAAACTATTTCTTCCATGCCGTTTGCGTTTATGAAATTGGCAACCTCTTCATGCGCCTTCTCGTAAAGTTCGGATGCTTCCTGGGAAAGCGTGTGAACGGCTCTATGGACGTTTGCATTATGATTTTCATAGAAATTTTTGATAGCTTCAATTACCTGTTTTGGTTTTTGCGATGTTGCAGCGTTGTCGAAATATATTAGCGGATGATTGTTTATTTTTCGCTTCAATATTGGAAAGTCTTCCCGAATCTTGTACGGATCCAACATTATTTTTCCTCAGCTGTCTTCATTCTTTTTGAGAGTACTTTTGCTAGTTCCTCTTCTTCCAATGCTTGTTTTTCTTCAAAACTTGGTTCTTCCAACAGCCAATCAGGAGAACTTCCCTTGTTTTTATAGTATTTTCTGATGGCCCTTTTAAGTGCTCCAACGGCTAGAATGCCGCAGTGAAACTTTATGCTTGGTAATCCACCCACAGCTTCTGCAACGCTTTTCCACGAGATTTTCCATGCGTCTTCAAGTTTCATTCCTTTAATCATTTCTGTGACTATGCTTGAAGTTGCTATGTTTGCGGCGCAACCATAACTTTCGAAGGAGGCTTTTTCGATAATGCCTTGATCATTGATTTTTAAGTAGAAAGTTATCATGTCTCCGCATAAGGGGTTTCCAGCAACTGCTGTTACCGTAGCGTCTTCCATTTTTCCCAGATTTTTAGGATTTCTGAACAGCTCAAGAACTTTCGGATTATATGGCAGAGGCATTCGCGACATGATTATTCAACTCCTGTAGAACCAGTTATTCCTCTTATTCTTTCTACAGCTTTTGGAATCACACTTAGAACATAGTCTATATCTTCTTCCGTCTGATACCGTGTGACTTTCATTAGTATGCTGCCGTGGGCTTCGTCAAACTTTCTGCCTATGGCGACGAGAACGTGGCTTGGTTGAAGCAGCCTTCTGGTGCACGCGCTTCCGCTTGAAACGTAAACGCCGTTTAGGCTTAGCTCGATTGTTAAAGCTTCACCTTCACATCTTAGAAAACTTGTGTTCACATTGTCAGGAGCCCTTTTGTCGCCTTTGGGACCATTAAGCCTAACGTCTAATATTCTCCCAAATATCCCATCAAGCAACTTGTCTCGCAATCTTCGCATATGATTCACGTTATCTTCAAAATTTTGGAAAGCCAATTCAGACGCTTTTGCAAAACCAACAATTAAGGGCGTGTTCTCAACTCCTGGCCAGAGCTTCTGCGTCCCTATCTGACCTTCTAAAATTCTTTCTACATTAACCCCTTCTCGTATATATAAGGCGCCTATTCCCCGCGGTCCCAAAATTTTGTAGCTACTTATTGTGGCTAAATCTACGCCTAAATCCTTAACGTTAAATTGATTTTTGCCATAAGCGTCTGAAGCATCAGTGTGGAAAATTGTTTCTGGGTTTTTGGCCTTAACTATTTCTAACGCCTCTTTGATTGGTTGTATTGTTCCGATTTCGTGGTTTACAGCTGACAAACTTACAAGAATTGTCTCTTTGTCAACTGCTTCTTTCAATTTTTCAAGGTCTATGAAACCTTCGTTGTTGACTGGAATTTTCGTTGTGGTAAATCCGTATTTTTGAAGCATTTCGGTAACGTGTAAAACGCTTATGGACTCAATTTCTGATATCACGATTTTTTTACCCTTATCTTTCATTGAAAAGGCTGTTCCCATTAATGCTAGGTTGTTGGCTTCTGTTTCTCCAGGAGTAAAGTTGACTTCCTCAAGCGTTTTACATCCCAAAAATGTGGAAATCTTTTGTGCTGATTCCATTATTGTTTCGAAAGCTTCCCAGCCGGGTTTATGCGTTAGCGTTGGGTTGCCATACGCGCGTTGATCGTAGTATGGCAACATCGTTTCAATTATTTCTTTGGGAACAATGCTTGAATTTTCAATGTCAAGATAGACTTCATGCTTTATGCCTTCATGTGCTTTAAGCAGTTGTTTCACATTTTCAACCATTCTAATTCAACCCATACTGGCAAATACCATTCTTCTAAAGTTTAGTATCACTTATCTAATAGAAAAACATAACCTAAACGAACTCGCCGTCCACACATAACACTTTATAATTGTTGATGTGGTAAAATGCTGTTGTAAGAGAAGAGATGGGCGCATTCAAGTGAAAGTAACGGATTTGTCGATACCAGAATCAGTTAAAGAAATTATAATCAGGTCTGGAATCGTTGAGCTTTATCCCCCGCAAGAAGAAGCAATAAAAGCCGGAGCCCTTGAAGGAAGAAATCTTGTTCTAGCCAGTCCGACAGCCTCTGGAAAAACTTTGGTTGCAGAGTTTTGCGCCCTCAAGCACATATTAGAAAAAAATGGAAAAACAGTTTATTTGACGCCTCTAAGGGCTTTAGCCAACGAAAAATTTGAGGATTTCAAAAAATATGCTTCAATAAGGAAAAATGATGGAAAACGTGTAAGGATAGGTATCAGCACAGGCGATTTCGACAGCAGCGACCCGTGGCTGGAGAGATATGACATAATAATCACTTCAGTAGATTATGAAGAACCGATCATTATAAGGAAGAACAAAATCGTAAAAGTGGAGAAAATTGGTGAGCTTGTCGACAACCTCATGCGGAACAGGACCAACATCATTCGAACAGAACATGGCACGGAAGTCTTGGATGTTTCGGATTTAAATCTTGAAGCTGTCGCCTTTGATCGGGAAAATCTGAAACTAGACTTCAGAGAAGTGTCAAGCGTCGTCCGACACAAAACTGAAGAGCCACTTTGCAAGCTGAGACTTCAAACGGGAAGAGAGACAACCGTGACACCGAATCATAGCATATATATGCTCAACGGATTAGACATTATAACCAAAAATGCATCTGAAATCCAGCTAGGAGACTTCGTTCTTATCCCCAGATTGTTACCCTTGAATCCACTTGAAAAGGACAGAATCGATCTGATAAAGGAACTTGGTAAGTTCAAGACAAACAAAAACTTGTATGTTAAGAACCTTCCATCAGACCTTTTCGACTCCTCATCCTTTAGATTTCTCAACGCAAAAGAGAGTAATAAGAAGAATTGGAAGAGAAGAAAAGAGCTCCCCCTGACTATAGTTGTCAAATTAGGCCTCAGTAGCAGGTTTGATTTGTCATGCACTTTCATTTCATATATCGGATCAAGACACAAGGTTCCAGCCGAAATTCCGATAAATCGAGAATTGCTTCGCCTCATAGGTTACTACATTGCGGAAGGAAGCATAGATGAAAATAACTATAAAATATCGTTTGCATTTGGTTTTAAAGACACTGAGTACATAAAGGATGCATGCAAATGTGTAGAGGCAGTGTTTTGCTTCCGGCCATGTCTTTGCGAAAAAGGCAGTGTAACGTACGTAGAGATTTGTGACAAGATCGCGCATCTAATTTTCAGCAAGATACTCAAGTTACCCCGAGGGGCTAGGAGAAAAAGGGTTCCAACGATAGTCTTCAATGTAAACCTTGATCTTCAACGCCAATTCCTTAGGTCACTAGTTGCTGGCGACGGAGTGTTCCATCCCAGATTGGATTATGTCACTTCAAGTAGACACCTTGCGTCGGATCTACTTTATCTACTGCTTCAAAGCGGTGTGACAGGGGGGCTTTCGCAGACCAAAAGGAATTGCATGCTACCTTCAGGCAAAAGTATACTTGCGGAACGCCGAGATGTCTATGTTAGCGCATGGCAAGAACTAGAGTCTTTAGACGTTTGTTCTATGCCCGAAAAGCCCTTACGCCACCAAGCTAGCCATAGAGCATGCATGATTCCGACTAGCTCGATCAGAGGAATTCTAGAAGCTTTGGGTAGAAGAAGCAGCAATAGATCATTTGTTCATTTTGGAAAAAGAACTGGCAAAATGCGATTTGAGAAGTGGCTGGCCTCTAAAGAAATACGGGCAAAACTAGAACTGCTTGAATTATTGAAGGGCAAAGACCTTACAAGTAGTCGGATAAGCGAAAGTCTCGGAATCCCTTGGTCTTCCTCGACTAAGAGGCTAACATCGCTTTTGAACAGAGGACTTGTCGAAAGATACAAAAGGAGCAGTTACTATAGATACCGCTTATCCCATAGGGGTTTTTACCTCCTTGAAAACATGGAGAAAGCTAGAAAGCTTCTCAACTCTGACCTCTCCTTTGTAAAGGTAACAAAAACAGAGAACGTCAAACCGTCAAAAAACTACGTTTACGATGTTGCAATTCCGTCTTGTGAGAACTTTGTAGCCGGGACTGGAGGAATCATTTGCCATAATACGAACGAGAAGGCAGATTCGCTTTTGAGGCATAGAGCCAAATGGATGGATGAGATTTCGCTTATAGTTGCTGATGAAGTGCACTTGTTAAATGAAGCTGAACGTGGTCCAACTCTTGAGGTTGTTTTGGCAAGGCTCATGCAGATTAATCCGGACATACAGATTTTAGCCTTAAGCGCAACAATAAACAACGTTGAAGAAATTGCAGAGTGGCTTAAGGCGGACTATGTTACAACCGAGTGGAGGCCAATCCTTCTAAAGGAAGGAGTTCTCTTACATGACGAAATTCAATTTAGGGATGGAGACGCTCGCAAAATAGAGAAGAAAACAAAGAACACGACCATAAATCTAGCATTAAGCACGATTAAATCTGGCGGCCAAGCGTTAATCTTTGCATCTACACGGAAAAACGCGGTTACTCTTGCGAATAGAGTTGCGGGCGAGGTTGAAGAAGTCTTATCCAAGTCTGTAAAACGCGCTTTAGATCAAGAATCAGAGAGAATTTTGGCAGCTGGCGAAAGAACAAGAATAAGCGAGTCACTTGCGGAGCTGGTTAAGCGTGGCACAGCTTTTCATCACGCTGGCCTAGGCGGTGGACACCGCAAATTAATAGAGGATTCTTTCCGACAGGGAAAGATTAAGGTTTTAACGGCAACGCCAACGCTGGCTTTCGGCGTAAACCTACCAGCCAGAACTGTTATCATCCAAGATTATAGACGGTACGAGCCAGGATACGGCTACTACCCAATCAGCGTTTTAGAATACAAGCAGATGGCAGGCAGAGCTGGAAGACCAAAGTACGACAAGGTTGGAGAAGCCGTGCTTATCGCTAAAACTGCTGATGAATCAGACTACCTTATGGAAAGCTACATTCTTGCGCATCCAGAGCGGATATGGTCACGGCTTGCTGTTGAAAGAATTTTGCGGTCTCACGTCTTGTCAACGATTGCTGCAGATTTCGCCCACACGGAACAGGGAATTTATGACTTTTTTGGCAGAACCTTCTACGCTCACCAATATGATGTAAGCGCGATTAAGAGCATTATAGCAAAAATTCTCAAGTATCTATACGATGAGGAAATGATTGATGTTGCTGCCGAAAATATTTTTGCAACGAAATTTGGAAAGCGAGTAAGCGAACTCTACGTAGACCCAGTTTCAGCCGTTATAATTCGCGATGCGTTAAGGCGAAAACCAGCATACCTAACAGACTTAAGCCTCCTCCATATGATTGCGCACACGCCAGACATGGGTCCGGTGCTGCGGCCATATGCGCGCGAATTAGACGAAGTATCTGTTTTCATGGAAGAACACAGAATAGAGTTCCTAGTAGATGTACCGGACGAATGGGAAGACCGCATAACCTACGAACAATTTCTCGGCGAAATAAAAACAGCCATGACTTTGAAAGCTTGGATTGAAGAAATGACCGAAGACGAAATAATCGAAAGGTTCAGAGCGCAGCCAGGCGACCTCTACAGAACGATTGAAAACGCGAAATGGCTGCTTCACGCTACACATGAATTAGCAACGCTTTTCGACAACAAACAGGTGTTACCACAGATACTTGAGCTTAGAGAAAGGGTTGAAAAAGGAGTGAAGAAAGAACTGCTGCCAATAGTGAAACTGGAGGGAGTTGGCAGAGCCCGCGGACGCATAATATACAATGCTGGATACAAAACAATAGAAGACATAAAAATCGCGAAGCTGGAAGAATTAATCAATCTACCGCTAATAGGGCCGAAACTAGCAAAGAAAATCAAGGAGCAAGTCGGAGGCTTCGTAAAGAAAGAAACATGGGAAAAACTTGAAAAAGAAGAATGGAAACAGAAAGCACTAACAGAATACTAATTACTAATCCACCTCTTGCCATACTCGTTTGAGAAAGATATCTCCTCTACGTCTTTTCTCGGTCGAGGCTTCGGCGTCTCTGCCGGAAATCCAACGGCAACAAGAGAGACCATTCTAAGATTTTCTGGAACTTTCAAAAGGCTGCAAACACGTGTTTCTGTGATTTCATTACCAATGCCAGGGTCTATCCAGCATGAACCCAAACCATACTTATGTGCAGCCAAAACTAGATTCTCAGTAGCGGCAGAACAGTCGTAAACATAGTACGGAGAACTTATATCTCCAAAGACTGCGATTAAAACTGGTGCCTTTTTTACATGCTCTTGGTATCGACCGCTCTTGATTGCTTCAATCCATTTATGGTATGCATCTTTCCCAAGTTTTTCCAGTTCTCTTCTTCCTTCCTCGCTTTCGCCATATCTTAGGGCGCTATTGCTTAAAAGCGAATGAATCCTTTCTTTTAGCTGGTTATCTTTGATTATTATAAAAGCCCAAGGTTGAGCATTGCCCCCAGAAGGTGCCCATCGGGCAGCATCAACAATCTTGGTTAACAGCTCATCGGGCACCATATCTTCTTTGAATCTTCGAATGCTCCTACGAGATTTTATTGCGTCAACTACATCCATAGCATTCATCATTATTTGTTTCTTCGTTCATACATGTTCAAGAAGCTTTCAGAGTAAGGAAACATTGTTTCTTTGTATATTTTGCATGGAAATTCCTTGCAGTCCCTCATACAGTAACCGATGTCCTTATCAACAACACATTGGAGTTTCGAGCAGATTTTACCAAGATTTTTCATCTGCTCAGCCATCTTCTTTTCCACAACATCCCTATCTTTCGGAAGCCCAGAACCACAAGGAAGACATATTCCCTTAACAAATAGCCTGCACGTGCTACAACAAACTCCGCAAGCCGCTACGTAAACACGGTCCTTTTCACTCATCTCATTTTCCTTCTATTTTCGGCATAACTAGCTCTAAACCTCTTTTCTCACGTTCTTTCTCGGTCTTTTTTACCATAAGCTGAATTTGCTTTTTCGCAGTGCCCAAGTAGTTTCGCGGATTCAAAGCTTCATCAATTTCTTTCTCGTTTAATCTTCTGTGGACAATTTTGTCCTCTAGAAGGATTTTTTTGAAATGTCGTTTTTCTGTTTCGCTTTTTATGGTTAATTTTCTAAGTAGTTCGTGGGCTTCTTGGCGGTTCACGCCTTTCTTTGTCAATGCAATCATGACGGCTTCTGACATGGCGCGTCCTTGGGTTAATTCAATGTTTTTCAGCATGCGTTCTTCGTCAACACGCAAATTAGCCACAATATTAGTCATCAAGAAAAGCATGTAATCAGCTAAAATGCATGTTTCAGGAAGTATGAACCGTTCTGCAGAAGACTGCGTCAAATCTCGTTCATGCCACGTTACAACATTCTCCAAAGCTGGAATAACAAGACTTCTAACAATTCTAGTTAACCCACAAACCCTTTCGCAGAGTTCAGGATTCCGCTTATGAGACATGGTCGAACTCCCAACCTGCTTCTCAACCTCAAAAAACTCAAAAAGCTCCCCAATTTCAGGTCTCTGCAACTCCCGAATCTCGGTAGCAAAATTGTCAAGCGTAGAGGCAATCATAGCCAGCAAACATACAAGTTCTGCATGGCGGTCCCTTTGTACAATTTGCGTAGAAATCTCAGCCTCCTTAATCCCTAACCGTTGCATAACAAGCTCTTGAATCTTCATAGCATTAGGTCCTAAACCAGCTTGAGTGCCTACTGCTCCGCTCATTTTTCCAACCAAAACGCGTTCTTTGCATTGTCTAAGCCTTTGAATATGCCGCGAAATCTCGCGCATCCAAACCGCAAACTTGAAACCCAAAGTTATTGGCAACGCGTGTTGACCGTGAGTTCTACCCATCATCAACGTGTTCTTATGCTGTAAGGCTTTTTCCATCAGGATCTTCTCGAAGTCATCCAGCTTTTTCTCAATCAGTTCTAGAGCTTCTTTTAGTTGAAGGGCATTTGCCGTGTCAACGATGTCGTAGCTTGTTGCGCCTAGATGGACGTAAGCCCCACTTGGTCCACATGCTTCTGCTAAGGCTCTAACCAAAGAGGCAATATCATGCTTTATTTCACGTTCAATTTCCTTTATGCGACTTAATCTAACATGCTTTATCGAAGCCATAGCAGCGATCTTTTCAGCATCTTTTCGCGGTATATTGCCAACTTCAGCGTGTGCCCATGCTAAGGCTGCTTCCACATCAAGCATTCTCTGAACACGCGCTTCTTCCTCAAAGATTCTCCTCATTTCAGCAGTTCCGTAACGGCCTGTGTCAATCGGACCGGTGTCTATGGGAAGAATGGACAAGTTCTTTATCCCTCGCAAGAAGATAGAGCGATTAAAGATTAATGCTTTACCGAAAAAATACATAATATCTTAAATTGAGAGCTCTTTGGCATGGGAGAAATAATAGCAATCGTTAACAAAAGAGGTGAAAACGCTACAGAACCAGCAGTTGCCATGCTCAAAATGTTAAAGCGTAAAGGCATTGAAGCCTTTGGAGTAGCGTCATCAACCACTGCAAAAATAGAAAAATCCATTGAAGCACTCCAGAACCAGAATGTAGATTCGCCAGTAGTTGTTGGGCACGCTTTCTCAAAAATTTTTGCGCATGACACGCCTCAACCAATAAAAGTCGACGATGCAACATTGGTTTTTGACGGAAGAATCTATCCAATCACAAAAGTTTCTGACACGGAAGTTGTTGTTAAAAAACTTAAAAACCATAAAGAAGCCGTAAAAAATCTCATTAAGGAGTCTGAAGATTGTTTCGCTTTCGCAGTAGCTGAACCCGAAAAGATTATTGCAGGCAGAGACGTCATGGGCGTTCACCCGTTCTATTATGGCGAAAACATGGACTTTGCGGCTCTAGCTTCCGAGCGCAAAGCGTTGTGGAGAATCGGAATAAAAACTGTAAATTCGTTTCCGCCGGGAAACATAGCACTTGTTGATGGAAACGGCTTCAAATTCAAACCAGTAAAAACTCTTGCTTATTCAAGGGCAAAACAGATAACAATGCAAGCTGCAGCAAAAAAACTTCAAAAACTTTTGCAACACTCGGTCAAAAAAAGAGTTTCGGGTTTAAGGGAAGTTGCAGTGGCTTTTTCAGGAGGATTAGATAGCAGTATAATCGCGTTTCTAGCCGCAAATTCAGGCGTAAATGTGCATCTGATCCACGTAAGCCTACAAAACCAGCCAGAAACAGAACAAGCAAAAAAAACAGCAGAAAAATTGGAACTGCCAATTCATTTCTACCTCTATGATGCGGGGGATGTTGAAAAAATTCTTCCAAATGTTCTTTGGTTGATTGAGGAAACAGACCCCATTAAAGCGAGCATAGGCATTCCTTTCTATTGGACAGCAGAAAAAGCGGCAGAAATGGATTTTAAAGTTATGTTGGCTGGGCAAGGCGCAGATGAACTATTCGGGGGCTACCAACGATACGTACACGATTATTTAACATATGGTAGCGAAAAATTGCGAGAAACACTTTTTAACGATGTTCTTAAGCTACATGAAAACAACTTTGAAAGGGATTTTAAAATCTGCAATTTCCACAACGTGGAACTGCGCCTACCCTTTGCAACATACCAAATAGCAAAATTCGCCACAGAGTTACCCGTAGAACTAAAAATAGAAATGAAAGATAACGGACTGCGAAAACTTGTGTTAAGGCGGGTTGCCGAAAATCTTGGGCTTCCGCAATTTATAGCGAAGAAACCAAAAAGAGCAATACAGTATGCAACGGGCGTAGACAAAATCCTCAAAAAATTAGCCACAATGAAAGGAATGCCCATGAAAGAATACGTACAGGAAACTTTCCAAACAGTCCTCAAAAAGATGACATGACATGAATAAAACCGCTGTCGTTTTTTCTCCCAAATACTATCAGCATAATCCTGGCAGAGACCATCCAGAATCGGCAAAACGTCTTGGCGCAATTGTCAACGAACTAAAGAGGGGAAAGCTTTCAAGAAGCAAGAACTGGAAGTTCGTCGCGCCGAAAAAAGCTCGCATAGAAGATGTTGAACTAGTCCACGATATAGAATACATTAAATTTGTTGAAACTTTCTGCAGGTCTGGAGGAGGCTTCATAGACTTAGAAGACACGATAGCTTCTCCCGAGAGCTTTGAAGTTGCCCTTTACGCTGTGGGCGGAACGCTTAAGGCTGTCAACCTTGTCATGGAAAAGGAGTTTGAAAATGCTTTCGCTTTAGTGCGACCCCCTGGACATCATGCTGAAAAGTTTTGGGCAAAAGGTTTTTGTATTTTCAACAACGTTGCCATAGCCGCTAGGCATCTGCTTAAAAAATTCAATTTGCAGAGAATTTTAATATTGGATATAGATGCGCATCATGGAAATGGAACACAAGAAACCTTCTATGAAACCAATAAGGTCTTATACATAAGTTTGCACCAAGATCCACGCGCCTTTCCTGAAACAGGCTTCATAGACGAGATCGGAGAAGGCGAGGGCTTGGGTTACAACGTGAATATTCCATTTCCCTTCCGAACTGGCGACCAAATCTATCTAAAGGCAATAAGAGAAATTGTAACGCCAATAATATACCAGTATAAACCACAATTCATATTGGTATCAGCTGGTTTAGACGGTCACTACACAGATCCCGTGGCGAGCCTTTCTCTGTCAGCGTTATGTTACCAAAAAATTTACGAAATAATAGTGAATTTAGCATCAGAAATATGTGAGGGGAGGCTCGTATCAGTTCTTGAAGGAGGTTACAGCCTCAAATTTGTTGGAAAAATAGCTGCGGCAGCTATTGCAAAAATGAGTGGAGCCCTTTACATCGTAGATGATAAAGTTCCAGCAGCCAGCAAACGCAGCAGAAGGCAAGGTGAAAAGTTCATAGAGGACGTGAAAGAAGTTCAAAAAGCTTTTTGGAATATAGACTAGTAGGTTACTCGATCACTTGAACTGCGCTTTCTGGACATTGAACTTCGCAGGCTCTGCATACCAAGCATTCTTCAGGCTTTACAGGGACGGACTTTCCGTCTTTAATCTCGAAAACTGCAACTGGGCAAGTATCTACACATGTGCCGCATCCGTTGCATTTGTCATTATCAATTACTATTTTTACCATTTCCCATTCCCTCTCTAACTAGAGTTTCATTGAATTTTAAGCAGTAGAATAAAAGTGTTTAGGTTCGTTAATGGATTTCTTCACGAAGTCTTAAGAGGATTCCGTTAATTGTTGTATCAGCCCTCTCTTTTCTGCGCTGGTAATCTGACAAAAGCTTTCGATGGGCTTCTAATGAAAGTTCTCCCCGACTGTGGCGAGACTCAATGCTTTTGATGTTGGCTTCAACCTCGTTGATTTCGGTTTCGGCAATTTCAAGTTGCTGCATTAATTCTACATATTGACCGCCGGCCGCACGCATCTTCTCTTTAAACTCTGTCAAGTTTCTAGACAAAGTGCTAAGACGTGTTTCTAAGGTTTTTCTCTGCACTTTATACCGACGCCTTGGAATCTTCCCTTTCCGAACCTTATTTTCAAGAGATTCTATATCAAAAATTATCTTCTTTTTCTCCTCGTGTGCGTCTATAAAAGACTTGATATATTCTGGGCGAAGCCTCATAGCTACTACAGGCACAGCAACTCCAGCAGGAGCCACAGGTCTTTTCCAAACAATAGCAACTGTACATCCAACAATTGCCAAAGCCCACATCCACAATGTGGGACGGAAAGATAACCATAATGGGTTATACTCGTACACGATCTGCAAAACATTTTCTGAAGTAAGACCGTCTTCCAATAAACTGATGTTTCCCCTATTCATGGTTACTGTTTCTTGGAAAACGCCTCTCGCAATGTTATATGCACTGCCAATTAGGGTGGTTTCAAAACTTGAAATTCTTGCGCCTTCTGGCAAAACAAAGGTTACTGAGGCCCACTCGATGTAATAATTCACATTTCGGAACAAGGGAAACGTGATATTGAAATTATTTGTTCCCATCTGCGTAGTGTAATTGCTAGGCAACTTATATTTTACAGTAAACCTAGTGGATCCGTAGCTTTCCAATGCTGAGGCAAAAGTAATCTTGTAGCGGTTCGTTTTTTCATCTGTCAATTCAGGTTGGGACATTGTTCTTCCAAACTGGTCTTGGACGCTTGAAGCAGAAGCGTTAGGAGGCAAAATTATTTCGATGGAGGATATGCTTGCATTTGATTCACTTGTTATATAGTAACTGTCTGAGCCTTCTATTTCACCTGTTCCACTTATGCTAACCTCGCTTTCTAGCTCTTTTACATCAAACATCTGCATTTCATCACCAACAGTTAACGAGAAGGTTACGTTTGCGGGTGAATAGGTAAATTCCGCCAAGTTTTCTTTCGAATAATTGAATGCATCAACCGTTCCGCTTACATACGTTGCGCCTTCTTGCACAGTGATTGAGACATTGCAGATGGCTGCAGTTTTCGTTAAACTTGGATATGCCGGAAAGTCTAAGGTATAGCGAGTCGTATTTAATTGTTTGAGAAGGTTGTTTGAGAGTATAAATCCAACAGTAAACAGTTGCGGGGTTCCTCGCGGAAAATCAATCTCTACTCCGTAAAAACCAACGCGATTGTCTAAGGGTACATTGAGAGTTACTGGAAAAATATCAGATGAATTATAAGCTACACATCGGAGAATATGTGAACCATACATGTATGGAAAACCCATGAGAAAACCATCAGACGCGTTTCCTGTTATTTGTATAGTGTCGTTTATGAAAATATACCCATTGTACAAAACCCCTATTTCATGGTTCACATGATTTATAATATAATTTCCAGTATCTTGCGCCTGAACGGTTTTTATGTTAAATGAAAGTGAAACAAGAATCAGTATAGCAACAGTTACCATTGTAATTGCTAGGGCCGTTTTTTTCATGTAGTTTCCTCCGCCTAGTTTCCGAATTTTTTTGGCTCTCTATTTATTGATGAGCATATTTATTTACTTTTAGAATCACACTATCTTGGTTACGTATATACTTACCCGTTCCCGTTAAAGAAGAACCTTATTTAAATAATTAATAGGATTTACTCACATCAAATTACGACCGTAGGAGACTTAATATTGCTCTATGACCCTGTTCAAAGGCATTTAGCCATTGAAAAATTAGTTACTCGTACAGGGCCAAATGGTCAAGAGAAAAAGTATTATCGCATTAGACCGGCAAGGTGGTATGGTGGAATAGTTACTGCTGATTGTGTTGGCTGCGGTTTGTTGTGCAAGTTTTGCTGGGTTTCAGATGCTGTGATGTTTCATCCCGCTGATGTTGGAAGATTCTATACTTCGAGGAAAGTTGCGGATGAGCTGGTCGCCTTAGCCAAGAAATGCGGTTTGGATTTGTTGAGGATCAGCGGTGGAGAACCCACAATAGGAAAGCCCCATTTGCTCCAACTTCTTGACGCTCTTCAAGACAAAGGATACCGCTTCATTCTCGAAACCAACGGAATACCAGTAGCTTACGATGAAAGCTATGCCGCAAGCCTTTCAAATTATGATTTTGTTCATGTAAGGGTTTCATTGAAGGGCTGCAATGAAGAGGAATTTGCCATGCTGACTGGCGCCAAATCAGATGGTTTCACGTTGCAGTTAAAAGCCTTACAAAAACTAATAGATGCAGGAGTTAGCTGTCACCCATCAGTTATGACGTCTTTTTCGCCAAGAAAAAGTCTCCAACAACTTGTCCACAGACTTAAGCAAATAAGTCCAAAATTGGCTGATGAGTTGGAGATTGAAGAATTAATTTTGTACCCACATGTAATTAAGAGAATAGGAATGTATAAGTTAAAATATTATACGGCTTATTCGCCGGAGAGGGTTCCACCAGAACAGATCTAGATGAGAATTGTCATAGTTGACCATGTTTAAGATAATAGTTTTCTTCTTTCTTGGATCCGAAGCTTCTTACTCCTTTGTCTTTAAGTTGTTTTCTAAGCCTTTCAGCGTATTGCTTTACTATTTCGCCTCTTTTCTCCATGTAAGCTATTATTTCTTCTGCTTGTTCCTCTGTGTCGCATCGGCGAATAAAGTCTATTACATCAGGCATGTAATGGACAAACCTTTCTGAGGCTGCGCCTTCTCCAGTTTGCACATCTGTCCGCACAGAGTTCACTGAAACCTTATTCTCATCGGATTCTAACTCTTTAGCTAGGTTTGGAAACATCTTTTTGAAGGCTTCTTTGTCGAATCCCAAGTTTGCACCTTCAACTGTAGCAATGCGTCTTCATGTTACGTATGAACAAGCCAATATTTAAGTGTCTTTAAAATTAAGAGGCAAATCGATAATTTAGGAAGGAACAAACCGTTGTGCCGGGTTTTCTTTAAGCAACTTTTCTAACTTTTGCACGGAAAGACCGGTGATTTCATCTCCGTATATCTCGCATTTTTCTTTCATGAAGGCTTCTAAGCTTTGGACGATTTTGATTTCAGCTTTTTCTTTGGCGGGCAATTCAGCATGTACGTGAAAAGAACCTTTCCTCTTTCCTTTCTTTGTCACAGCGACCCATTCGGCTTGCATTATTTTGAGGTTGTTTTGCTTCAGAATTTTTAAAATATCTTCAAGCTCATCGTGATATACAACTATGTCCACATCACTATCATAACATATTGTGCCACGCCACACGCTTCCAATTAGAAGAGGTCTGTATGCTTTGAGAATTTTCATCAGCTTTAAGGCTTCCTTTCGCATTTGAATTAAACGTTCCTTTCTGGCTGGACCCTCATTTTCCTCTGCTATTTTGTCAAGTTCCAATGCAACTTCAAGATTTGTCGGAAGAAACTTGGACCTAACTATTTTTGCAGCTTTAAGTTTCGCCTGTTTATATTCTTTCTCAACACCAAAATACAGAAGACTGGCGGCTTCCCTCGCAATTCTCTTTCTTAATCTCAGAGAATCAACGTTCAAAGGTTCACCAATAAAATTTAGACTATAACAACACTTAACGTTTCACTATTTGTTCGTATAGTTCTATGGTTTTTTCAGCTATCTTATCCCATGTAAATTCTTCTAAAACTCTATGTCTACCATTTTTTCCAAGCCACTTTCTTTTTTCAGGACTTTCAAGGGCGCTGTTTATCCCCCAAGCAATGTCCGTTGGATTATCTGGATTTATGTGGAAGCCGCATTGCTCATCACCGCAGCAGATAACTACTTCCCGCATTCCACTGACCCCAGCTGCGCCAACAACAACTGGGCGTTCCATGCTCATTGCTTCGAGAACAACTATTCCGAAGGGTTCGTAGAGGCTTGGGAAAACTGCGACATCACATGCGGCATAGTGGAGAATGCGCTCCTCCTCTGAAATAAATGCGAAGTTTAACTTTACAGAATCTTGGAGTCTCATGGTTTTGACCAAGTTTACTAGATAATCCTGCAAGTCGCCTAAGCCCACGATGACCAACTTTGCTTTTGGTGTTTTCTGCAAAACATGCGGCATGGCCATTATTAGCCTATCAACACCTTTAACGCCAACAAGCCTTCCAAGATAAAGGACCATAGGCTCATCGCCTTTTATACCGTAAGAATCTCTTATCTTCCTTATCTGCTCAGCATCTACTGTTTCTGGATTGTATTTTTGTGGGTCAACACCGTTGTAGCATACTTGGATTTTTTCTTTGGGAAAGCCGAGTTTTATAAGTTCGTCTTTCATGGCGTAAGATACGGTTACAATTAAGTCGGCTGCTTTAGCAGCGTGAAGCTCAATGTTGCTCACGACTTCTGAGCCATTTCCAAGAGTTCTTCCTTTCTCTGTGGAGTGAACGTGAAACGCGAAGGGCAATCCAACCTCTTTTTTGATGGTTATTCCGCTTATTGCCGATAGCCAGTCATGTGCGATCACTATATCATATTTGAAGTTCTCTTTTCTGATGAGTTCGTTTACGAGTTTCGAAGCGCTTAGGTAATTGTAGACAAGGATTTTGGAGAACAACTGGATGCCTCTGCCCCATTTTTTAACGTCTTCGGCAAGCACATCTGGCAATGAATCAGAAATATCAATGTGTAATGGGCGGTGAATTTCTATTCCTCTCCAAATTTCCCGTGTCGGAAGACTGCCCGCATCATCATTCATCGTGAAAACCGTGATGTCATGATCCATCAAAACAAACTTGCGTGTAATTTCAGCTGCATAAGTTCCTAAGCCGCCTACAATTTTTGGCGGATACTCGTAAACCAGCACAGCCATCTTCATTGATTTTTTTCACCGTCTCTTGCTTATCCCAATAATGGTTTATTGATTACTAAAACATTGCTTATTTAGGTTTCTTAGGTCTTAAATTGAACAATGTGTAGGTTTGTCTTGCTAAATTTTCGATTGTAATTCTGGGCATTTACATCTTTGCTATGACTATCAATCGGCTCTGGAGATACCCGTCTGCCGATTTCCGCTCACGCAACTCTACGTTGACGTTTTTGAAGTCTTTTAAGAGCTTCACTATTTCTTCTTTATCCGTGAAATGGTGTATAACCCCTTTTTCTGGACCGTTTTGTCGGATGAAAGTGTCTTTTTCAACTTTCACTCCCTTTCCGTACATGTGGCTTCTCTTTGATTGAAAATTTATGAGGAGAATGCCCCCTTTCCTCAATACCCTATGGACTTCAGAAATTGCTGTTCGAATTCCCTTAAGCTTCTGATGATAAATAGTGAAAAGGCACATGACAACGTCAAAGCAAGAGTCGATGTAGGGTAATAGGTTCATATCGCCCTTTAAAATATGAGCCTCCAAATTTCGCTTTCTGAGCCTTTCCTTAGTGAAGTTTAGACCAGTTTCTGACATTTCTACTCCGTGAGCCTCGAACCCTTGATTTGCCGTGTATATCAGATTTCTTCCAGCGCCACATCCCAGATCGAGAACACGTGCTTTTTTGTTCTTATTTTTTAACAATGTAACAAAGCTAATAACTAATTCATCGGGTTCTTCTTGGCTATACCATTTCTCACGTAGTATTTGGTTCCATTCAGTCACCACTTTCTCCCTCTAACCTGTGTTCCGCTACTTTTCTGTTATTATGAAGTATTGGATTAAAGCGTTATTTCGTAAATTTGCATGTGCATTTCTAAGTCTATACCTTTTTTAGCCTAGCCGTAAAAGGGTAAATCTAAAAAACATATTAATAACATATAACAAACTATAGGGGAGTGCGATAAGATGAGTACATCACCAGTTAAAAGGTTAATCCTTGAAACTATGTGGATGCTTGATAAGCCTGCAAAGGCTGCAGATATAGCTAAGGAAACCAGATTGGGTTTTCCCACGGTTATGATGCACATAATTGGGCTCAACCGTATGGGATATTTAGAGCAACATGAAAAAGGATATTATGCCATAACAGAAAAAGGCAAGAAGGCACTTGGTTTTCCAGAAATAAACAAAGAAAAAGCAAGCGAAATTTTAGCGTTTTTACCATTAGAAAAATCATTTCACTTTTACGTTGACATTGGAAAACCATTAAACATTCATGCAGCAAGTCTCCAAGACTTCTGCGAAAAAATCGCGAAAATTGACATAGGCTCAGTAGAATTTCATATTAATCGTGGAGATTTTGAGGCATGGTTTATGGGATTGAGTGATATTGAACTAGCGAGGAAAACTCTGCTCATCAGAGAGCAGAAGATTTTGGGAGAGGAGCTGCGCAAAAAACTTTATGAAATTGTGAAAAATCGATGCGAAGAGCTGGCTAAAATAAGGAAACACGACATTGTATCAGGATAATCCAATCGACTTTAAGCTGGCTTAAAGCGTTCCTTAAGTTTCTCCAGAATCTGCTGTAAAGTTGTGTATTCCATCTCTTCAGGGCCTAGACGGGCTGGCTCAAACTCACCCATACGCCTAAGCATAGAAGCGTATTCCAAGGCTTCATGCCTAGCTAAGGCAAAAGCTGGATCATCAAACAAGTCAGCAATCATCGGTTTTCCACCATCGTCGCTTGAAATTTTACCATTCGCCACCTGAAAACCCAAGGCAACCATTCTTGGAGGACCATCAAACACTGTACATTTAGCATTCCTTAACCCAACGGGCATTATTGGACCCCAATGGCTTCCTCGCATCCACCCCTCAACAAGATAACTATGCATAAAAGGCACAAGAATTTCTCCGACTGCTGGCAATCCATGCTGTGCACGTATAACCATGACCGGATCGTCTTTTCCAACGTATTTCCCAGCGATCTGCGAAAGCCTAGTCACGCTACCTACAGCGCATATTACGTCGTCTCTAGCCCGCCAAACACGGGAAATCATGTAGCGTTGCACTGTTCCAA
>Ga0209725_1000060_pt1 | contig 60045 bp, 55 predicted proteins | sample I18A1metaG_FD_184145 | JGI IMG/M metagenome (GOLD analysis project Ga0209725, IMG submission 184145) | Lake sediment bacterial and archeal communities from Gulf of Boni, Indonesia to study Microbial Dark Matter (Phase II) - ​I18A1 metaG... | ecosystem: Environmental > Aquatic > Freshwater > Lake...
GTTTTCTGTTAAGCCCGTGTCTGCTAGGCTTAGGATTTTGATTTCTTTTTGCATGGCTTTGCGTATGCCCATTATGCTGACGTAGCGGGGTTCGTTTATGCCTGTTTGGACGCTGACTAGTGCGGGTAGCTTTATTTCTAGCTGTTCTTCTAGGCCGCCTTCGAGTTCGCGGTTTACTTTTGTTGTGCCTGTTGCTAGTTCTAGTTTTTTGACCATGGTTGCGTGTGGAATGCCTAAGAGTTCTGCGAGGATTGGTCCGACTGCTGCGTTTCCGTCGTCGCCTGCTTGCATGCCTGTTAGGATTAGGTCGTAGCGTAGGTTTTTGATTACTCTGTGGAGGATTTTTGCGGTTGCGTATGCATCTGAGTTTTCGAATTTTGGGTCTGTTAGGCGTATGGCTGTGTCTGCGCCGCGTGCTAAGCATTTGCGCAGTGTTGATTCTGTGTCTTGCGAGCCTATGGTTATGGCTGTGACTGTTCCGCCCTGTTTTTCTTTTAAGCGTACGGCTTCTTCTAGGGCGTAGTCGTCCCACTCGTTAATGTCAAAGACTAAACCAGTTTTCTCTATTGCTTTTCCGCTAGAATCGATTTTTAGTTCTGCTTCTGCCGTTTCCGGAACATGCTTAACACAAACAACAACATCCAAAGTATATTACTCTCCAATATTGTTGAACAGAGATAAACAACCATTTTCATAAAACTTTTGCCTGCAGTTTAGTCACTTTTGATGTAGGCTTCTGTTCGACCAGCAAGTTTTATTCCTTTTTCTAACATCTCGCTAGGGTTCATTACATCTTTGTTCATTATGTAGACATGGTGTTCTAGTATTTCTTTGTTAAACCTCTGCAGAATTTCAGGGTCAGGTTTTTGTATTTCTACTACTGATTCAAAACTAGGTGTTCTGCATGATTTGATCTTGCTGGCAATGCTTTGAAACATATTATTGTCATCTCTTATGAAAAGTGTTCTTGGAATGAACTCTTTTCCAAGATTTACCAGACAAAGAAGTGCACTATCAATTGTTATTCTCAGAATTTCATAAGTCATTCCGCTTATTTCTCGAAGATATTTTGCTGTCTCCGATCCAGCCCCTATAACATATGTTTGAAAAGCTCCATCTTGTTTGATCCTCAAATATATTTGAGTCTCTAATCTCTTTGCTTCTCTGTTAATACCATAAATTCCTGTTACTTCCGATAGGGTATGCTTATACTTATTGTATATAGGTCGAAACCTTTCTTGAAATTCAAAGATTCTGTTAAACATGATTTTAATTTGCCTTACAGATTCCACCAGAAAACCATTTAGAGTTCTTTTCTCTTCAGAGGATAACTCTGAAAGGCTTTCGACACTTGGATATCTAAGATTTCTCCAGATATCTTCTAAAGTTTGGTCTTGGAAATATTTGAATTCTTCATGAAGTTCCTTGGGAGATATGTCTCTTTTCCCAATGGCTCTGGGTAGTTCTCTTAAATTTGTTCTAATGAAGTGGTAGTAAACTGCTAGCAATTCAATCAGGATGTTTAGTCTTTGAATAACCTCAAGCTCTGCATAGTGAATGTCTTTAATATAGTTGCTCATCTCTTTATTATGCGGATCGATGTCTGGATTTTCTTCAACTTTTTTCAGTGCTGCTACAATCTTCTCGTCCAGTCTTTCTGTGCTATTCTTGAGGAGTATTCCACGGTTTCTCAAATTGTCAGCAGAGTTTATCAGAAAAACGTAGACATCTAGGTAACATTCTGTTTTTAAGTATTGCAGGATTTCCGCTTCAGAAGCCATAACACTCTCGCCTAACGGCATAAATCTTAATGACCACTAAAAGCCTTTTCTCTTCTCACCCAAGTGGCTAACAATAACATTATTATTACGAGCCAGATTATCTATTCAGTGCTGGTTAGAATGCCCATAAACGTTGACCATCTCAAGCAAAGAATAAATGAAATTCTCGAATCAAAAGCCGAACTAAACCGACTAACCACAAAACCATACACTAAACTAAGCATGGAAGAAAAATATGCAATCAAAATATGACAAAATACAATTCTACAAAATAAACCAAAAAGAAAAAGACAAAATAATCAAAAAACTCAAAAAATCATTAACCAACGAAAAAAGAATCCAGCTGGCAATAATCTTCGGAAGCCTAACAACACGAAACAACATAAGAGACATAGACATGTGCATACACTCAACCCCAAAACTAAACTTCAAACAACTCCTAAACCTCAACGCCCAAATAGAACTAGACATAGGCATACCAATCGACCTAGTCGAACTAACAAACCTCACACTAACCTTACAAGTAAACATACTAAAAAACGGCACAATAATAAAAGGACAAAAAACTCTTCTCAAAAAACTCCTCAACCAAGCAAACACCCAACAAGCTATCGCCACCTCCCATTAAACAAAGCCAAATTTTATCACACTCACCAAACCCCAAATCCCAACAACAAATCATATTTGGCTCCAAATAGAGGGGCTAGAAACCGTTGCACGCACACACACAAAAACCCACACATATACCTTTAAATCTCCTAAAACACTCATTCCTTTCCCATGTCAAACGCCAAAACACGACAAACCATAATAGACAAAGCCCTACACTACTTCAACACAGAAGGCTGGAACTGCGCCGAATCCGTCTACATGGCAATATTCCGCGAATACTACAAAATAGACGTAACACCAAAAACCGTAACCGCATATGGTGGCGGAATCGCCAGAACAGGCAGCATCTGCGGAGCAGTAAACATCGCCATAATGGGCCTAAGCCACACATATGGAAGAACAAACCCAAAAACACCCTTCATAAAAACCCAACGCCCAATCCTCCAATTCCTAAACCAAATCGTCGACCAATACGGCTCCATACACTGCATACGCCTAACAGAATGCCAACTCACAAGCCTAGAAGGAATAAGAAAATTCCGCGAAGAAAACATAAAAGAAAACCTCTGCACACCACTCATACGAAAAGTAATGGAAACATTCCTACAAATGGTAGAAAACAACAAACCAACCTAACAGTTTACATGGCTAGCAAATAAAACCAGCCACGCAACATACAGAAGGTATTAAATACCCCTTCCATCAAACCATGTGCCTATTTATAAGGAATCAAAAAGGATGCGAAAAAACTTTGAACAAACAAATATACCAAATTCTAGGAGTCGTACTAATCATCATCGCCCTAATACTCGGCCTAATCCAACACTTTAACATGTACAACTTCTACGGTGACGTAGCCAACAAATGGTACTTCTACGGCCTAGTCGGAGTCATCGGCTTAATCGGCATTATAGCAATAGCATGGACCTACATGAAGAAATAAACAACGCACACGCTCGATTAACAAGCAACCAAAAAAGCGATAACCTCAATTTCTTTCTCCTTTTTGCCTAACCAAAATCCGATAACTTGCTAATGCTTTTCATCTTTTTAATTGATAGGTTTTGGTCACATTAACTATTTGCCTATCAATCACCGCATAAACCAAATTCACATCCTTCTTCCATTCCAAAGCATACATCAACGGCTCATTAATCCTCTTCTCAGTCGGATCCACATGAACCCAACCGCCATCGATGAAAACTTCAACCCAAACATGATCCCCAGCCACCTTCTTAGACTTATCTCGAAGGGTGGAACAATCAACCACCAAGCGGGTTCGATAACCATTCGCCAAAAGCAACCCATTATACAAAAGTGCAAACTCTCCGCAACGCCCCTTACCCTGCACGATAATGTCTATGGGCAGTTCTGCTCTCGGCTTAGGCAATTCTCCCTTAGTATATTCCAAATGCCTATGCAACCAATCTAACAACTGCTTCCAATCCAAACCCTCAAAAGAATCACGCAACACAAAACTCGCATGGCTAATAAACTCCAGCATATACTTAGGCTCAGTCATCTCCGTATAGCGTTTTCTGTAGGCCTCAACTATGGAAGGATAAGCCAAACGCATTCCACCACATCCACGAAGCAATGAGTCTATCAAAAGTTCAATCTACATATAAGGGAGGGGCTACTCAACACAGAGCAACAACGCAAACGCATCTAAACCTGCAACTTCTGCCTTATCACATTGCGTTTCTCTTCCGCCAACGGTCCAAACTTCTTAATCCTATCCGTAAACATCGTAAACAATTCTGCAGCCTTCTTATACACTGGCAAAGGCACATAACTATACCGCACTCGCATGCTCTCAACTCCATACTGCGCCAACTCCCGTCCCATGTCAATCATCCGCTTCCTCGTAAACTTTTCATCAATCTCCTGCGAACCCTCAATCACCAAAACCCCATCAGCACCCAACGCAAACGCACTAAGCAAATGCTTCAAACCCAAAATAGCCGTAGACGGAACAGACACAATCCGAACATTCTCAGGATAATTCGTCCGGTCCAAACCCAAAAAGTCCATACCAGTATAACCCACATTCTTATCAACAAAAGCCACAACCCTAACCTCGTCAGGCGCCTTGTCAGCAAGCACCCCTCTCAGGTTGAAAATTATCTGCTTCATCGTCGAATTCTTAAAATCAATAGCCTCTTTCGGACAAACAGGTATGCATGCGCCACAGCCAATACACTGGAACGGATCAATCTTGGCCTTACCCTCAAGCATAGTTATGGCGTTTACTGGACAAATCGGAACACACGTACCACAACCGTCGCACAAATCCACAATCACAAAAGCCTTTTCAGGACTTGTCGTAACATATTCACCCTTAAGGAAAAGCGACGCCTTAGCCGCAGCCCCCAAACCATCAGAAACCGTGTCACGCACATCTTTCGGGCTTAAAGCACAGCCACACACAAAAATTCCAGTAACAAGCGAATCAACCGGGTCAAGCTTAGGATGCTTTTCCGTTATGAAGCCATCTTCGCCAGTAGCAACCTTCATTTTATCAGCAAGCTCTTTAAGGCCAGTAGGTGCAACCATCGGCGTAGCCAAAGCAACCATGTCATATTCGTATTCCCCCGTCTCACCCGTCAACGTGTCTTCAGCTAAAACAACAAGTTTGCCATTACTATTGTTCTTATAGATTTCAGCCACTTTTCCACGGACAAAAACGACTCCGGCTTCTTCGTCTCGCCAGTAAAGGTCTTCATAGCCTTTGCCAGTAGCCCTTATGTCAATGTAGTGAATTGTGACGTCTATTCCCAGCATCTTCTTAAGCACAAACGCTTGCTTAAGCGAATACATACAGCAAATACGGCTGCAGTAGGGAATGTAGTTCTTATCCCTAGAACCAGCACAAAGCAAAATCGCCATCTTCCTAACGCCGCTACCATCAGCCCTCTTAATATACCCCCCCGTAGGCCCAGTAGCAGAAGTAAGCCTCTCCAAATCCATCATTGTTATAACGTCTTTGTAATTGCCATAACCATAAATCTCCAGATTTCGAGCATCGTAAAGCTTGTATCCTGTGGCCAAAATTATGGCGCCCACGTTTAGCTCGACATTTTTGCCTTTGTCCTCTAGGCTTATGGCTTTAGCTGGACAAAGCTTCTCGCATTTTCCGCATTTATTGCAAGCATCAAAATCTATCTCATAAGCAGAGGGAACAGCCTGCGGAAACTCTATGTAAGCTGCTTTTCTCTGAGACAAGCCTTCATTAAACTCGTCCGGAACAGCTACTGGGCAAACTTTGGCGCAAACACCACAGCTTCTGCATTTCTCAACATCTACGCCCCGTGGCTTCATGAAAACCTTAACAGAATAATTGCCTGGTCGCCCGCCAACATCTTGCACTTCCGCATAAGTAAGCAAATTCACGTTCGAGTTTCTTCCAACTTCAGCCATCCTCGGAGTTAAAATACACTGGGCGCAGTCAAGGGTTGGAAAAACCTTTGTCAGTTTTGCCATGTTGCCGCCTATGCTCGGTTTTCTCTCCACAAGGTGAACCTTAAAGCCTAAATATCCAAGCTCAAGCGCAGCAGTAATGCCAGCTATGCCACCACCTATAATGAGGATTTCTCTTGAACATTTTTCGCTTATGGTTTCTAACGGCTCAAGCTCCCGACTTCGCTCGTATCCACCTCTAATTAAACTTATAGCCTTCCTCGTGGTTTCCGCCGATGCATGCGGTCCGTGAACCCACGAGCTTTGCTCCCTAATGTTCACAAACTCGAGCACGTAGGGATTCAAACCAGCCCTTTCCAAAACACTTTGGAATGTGGCAAGGTGCATTCTCGGCGTGCAGCTTGCAACCACTGCTCTGTCCAAATTCTCCTTCTTTATGGCTTCAAGTATCATTTCTTGGGCTGGTTTTGAGCACAAGTATTTGTGATATTTAGCAACAGCAACTCCTTCCCAATTTTTAACACTGTCAATAACTGCCTTAACGTCTATAACGTCGCCTATGTTTCCACCGCACTCGCAGACAAAAATGCCGATTCTGAGCGGTTTCTTCTCCATCTGGGGCGATCACCATTTTCCGTGATATGTTTTGATTCATACAAGGGAAAACACTTATTAAAAATCTTACTCCCTCATTTCAATAAAAAGTGATATATAAAATGAACGTTCAGGAGCTTGTCCAAAAACATAAGCTTCTCGAATGCATCCAGTGTGGAATGTGCACTGGAAGTTGTCCAGTTGCAAGAAAAGCTAGCCTAAACGTTAGGAAGTATATGCGCGAAGTTTCTGCTTTGGGCCAGTTGACCATACATCCACAGAACGAGTTGTGGAGTTGCACAAATTGCTCCGCATGTGCTATTCGCTGTCCGAAAGACATGTACCCGTACGAATTTTTAATTGACATTCGCAGCATGGCCGTTGAACAAGGACAAATTGCCCCAACCATCCGAGACGCGTTAGAAAGCATCTTCAAAAACGGCAACCCATGGGCAAGAATACGCGGCAAACGGTCTGAATGGAGCCAAGGCCTAAACCTTAAGCACATTTCACAAGGCGCAGAAATTCTTTACTATGTTGGTTGCACATCAGCCTACGACCCAAGGATTCAAAGCGTAGCCAAAAGTCTTGCCACATGCTTCCAAAAAGCTGGACTAAACTTTGGCGTTTTGGGTGATGAGGAGAGTTGTTGCGGAAGTGAAGTTTACGGTATGGGTGAAAAAGGCTTATTCGATTTCTTGGTTGAAGAGAACATGAAAATCTTCAACAAATACAACATAAAACAAGCAGTTACGAACTGTCCTCATGGTTTTCATGCTTTCAAAAACCGTTACAATCAGACTAGCCTTGAAGTGCAGCACCACACGCAAATGCTTGCAAAACTGATTGATGACAAAAAACTCGTCTTCTCAAAAGAAGTAAACAAGAAAGTGATTTACCATGATCCATGCTTCTTGGGAAAACAAAACGGCATCTACGAAGAGCCACGGAAAGTTATTGAAAGCGTGCCAGGCGTCAAGCTCTTAGAGTTTGACCGTTCAAGGGCAAGAAGCCTATGTTGCGAAGGCGGCGGCGGAAGAATGTGGGTTGACATTCCAGGCCCACGTCTAGCAGAAATCCGAGTTAAGGATGCTGTCGAAGCTGGCGCAGACATATTGGCTGTGGCATGTCCATTCTGCCTCTTAACCATTGAAGACGCCGTGAAAACAACGGGAAATGAGGGCAAAATCCAAGTCATGGACATAGCGGAACTGCTTACACTTGCCCTATAATATTCTTCTTCAGTTAGTGTTCCAATTTTCTCTGATAGTTCATGATCACTCGTTGCTGAGATTTGGAAATACGAACACGCTGCCACTGATGAACTTAGCTTTCTCTGAACAGAGAAAAGCGATAAGTTCTGCTATGTCATGGGCTACGGGCTTCGTTCTTTCTTTCCATGCAGCTCCATTTTTAACGGCATCAATTGCCTCCTCGACCGTCATATGTGCAATCGGTCCTGGTTCTATTGCGTTAATCATTATCCCATACTTGATCTCGTGTTTAGCCCAAGCTCGCACCATCCATGTTCGAGCGGCCTTTCCAAGTGCATAATCCTCAGCTAAATAATTAGTCCAGTTCAGAGCGTCCTCCATGCTTATGTTGATAATCCTTCCCCACATTCTCTGGCGCATTCCGGGTAGCACATATTTGATGCAATAGAATGCGCCGTCAATCTCTGCTTGTAAGACAGAGCGCCACTGGTCTGGCTTGATCTCCGCAATATCCTGTATCAGCCAGTCACCGCCAGCATTATTCACTAATATATCGATTGCTTCGAACTTTTCCATTCCAGCATCAACCATCTCCTTGACTTGGTGTGGGTCACGGGTGTCCGCTGGAAACACCAATGCTTTTCCACCTAACTCCTCGACCACAGTTGCAACCCTTTGGGCATTGTTCTTAGCGTCCTTGACTGCTTGACTAGTTCGATGATAAGTCCCATAGTTGAGGATAATATTAGCGCCCTCTAAGGCTAAACGAAATGCCGCGCTTCTACCAATACCACTACCAGTACTGCCGGTTATAAGTGCGGTTCTTCCTTTTAATTCCATAAGAGACCTCAATATCTTTATGGTGTCGATACTTTTTAAATAAAATGCGGTTCCATTAAGTTGCGAATGCTTGATAAATCTCCAATCACTAAATTAACTCGTTCAAGGGTTGTTGCGGATGGAAAGTTGGGATTTGATAATTATTGGTGGTGGCGCGGCTGGTTTAGCTGCTGGAATTTATGCGGCAAGAAGCGGACTAAAAACACTTGTTTTAGAGGAAAAAATGGCTGGAGGCACAACGGCAGGCGCTCCACTAGTTGAGAATTATCCAGGTTTTCAAAGCATAAGTGGAATGGAACTGGCACAGAAAATGGTAGCCCAATGCAAAGGCACAGGCGTGATTATTCGCGAATTCGAAAAAGTCTTAAGCCTAGATCTTAATGGTGAGAAAAAAATCGTGAAAACAAATAGAACCGTCCTTGAGACAGAAGCGGTTATCATTGCTTCTGGCTCCCATTACCGTGAAATCGGCGTTCCAGGCGAGAAGGAGTTCCTTGGAAGAGGCGTGAGCTACTGTGGGATCTGTGATGGTCCCTTGTTTAAAGGTAAACGTGTGCTTGTTGTTGGTGGCGGCAACTCAGCGCTGATAACGGCTCTATACATTGCGGGGCTCGCATCGGAAGTGAAAGTTGCGCATCGCAGAGATGCGTTTCGTGCCGAAGAAGCCCTCGTTAAGGCATTAAAGGAAAAAGCGAACATAGAAATTTTGTGGAACAGTAAAGTGAAAGAAATTAAAGGCGAAAAACTAGTCAATAAAGTAACAATTTTTAATAGGAACACCGGAGAAACCAAGGAGCTGCTTGTTGACGGCGTTTTTGTCCAAGTTGGAGAAACCCCTAACAGCCAACTAGCCAAAGAGGCAGGGGTTGAGGTTGACGAAGATGGTTACATAATAGTTGATATTCGACAGCGAACAAGCATCGCAGGAGTTTACGCCGCCGGAGACGTTACAAATCATCCGGTTAAACAGGTTGGAACGGCTGTGGGACAGGGCATAACTGCAGCCTTAGAAGCTTACGGTTACATTCGAAGACCATATTATTACAAACAATAGGAAACATTATTGCAAACAACATAAAACACTCCAAAACCATTATATTATTCTGAATGGTCTCCAAATACTTCTAAACCGTAAATGAAACGGTTACGGTATAAAGCGGACAACGCTAAAATATTGGGGAAACATGCAAAATGAGTGAGGCGTGCGTCGCCGCTATAAATATTAATCAAGATTATTGTAGCAAATGCTCAATCTGCCATTCTATCTGTCCTTATGAAGCCATAAAACGTGATTCAGAAACGGGCAAAGTAGAGATAGATTTACAGAAATGCCAAGTTTGTGGAATATGCTACAGTGCATGTCCATCCTTAGCTATAGAAATTGTCTATTATGATTATGGAAGCTTGCTGAAACATGTTAATTGTATGCAGGAAAAAAATGGAAGTGATACACTTGTTTTAATGTGTAGGGGGGATTCGCCAGCAACGTGCGAAATTGAGGAAATCCTGCAAGATCAAGGCTTAAAAATAAGCAATTATATTCCACTACGTTTGCCATGTTCTGGGCGAATCCCCACCGAGTTTATTTTCCAAGCTTTGAAATCTGGCGTAAAAAATGTTGTTTCCATCCAATGTGAAGACGAGTTTTGCAGGTTCAAGGAAGGCACAAAAATAAACTCTAGAAGGATGATGCTTGGCAAAGCATTGCTTGAGCAATTAGGTTTCAGCAAAGACGCCTTAAAAGTGATAAAGTATTCACGGAAAGCGGTTTATGAAACAGAAAAGTGTGTGGGCTGCGACAAATGTGTTTTTATATGCCCATACGGCGCCATAGAAGCAGAAGAACTCGCGACTCCAAAAATAGATTATGACTTATGTGCTGGTTGTGGAGCATGTGCCCTGGTTTGTCCGCATTTGGCAATTCAGATTAAGGGTTTTGCATTTGAAGATGTTCTAAAACGTTACGAAGAATCAGCTAAAAGACTAAAAGCAGAAGGAAAATTCCCCGTAATCCTCGTCTTCTGTTGTCAATGGTCAGAGTTTTCAGCCTTAGACGACCCAGAAAGCCTACTACTACAGAAAAAAGCGATCATCATGGAAATTCCATGCTTCAAAGCGCTTGACCCAGTTCATGTTGTTGATGCGCTACATAGCGGTTTTGACGGCATAATGGCTGTCGTATGCTCAGAAGAAGACTGTAAACTCGAAGAAGGCTGGGAAACTGCAGAAAGAAACATGAGTGTACTACAAGATACTTTAAAGAAAATGGATTTGCTTGAGCGTTTCGAACTTTTCACCGTCTCACCACGATGCGTTGGAGAATTCAACCAGAAACTGGACGAGTTTTTCAAAAAGATAGCTTCCATGCCACCCTTAAAACTGGCAATGGTGGAGGCTAAACGCCATGTATAAAATCATATCCAAAAAGGAGTTAGCTCCAAAAATCAAATTATTTGCGGTTTACGCTCCAGAAATAGCTGAAAAAGTCAAACCCGGCCAATTCATAATACTAATAATAGGCATAAAAGGCGAACGCATACCGTTGACGATAGCTGACTACGACAAGAAAAAGGGAACAATAACATTCGTATTCAACGAGGTCGGCAAAACAACAAAACAGCTTGGGCTTCTAAAAGAAGGCGAATACATAGAGAACATCACCGGACCCCTCGGAAACCCGTCAGAAATCAAAAAATTCGGAAAAGTTTTGTGTGTTGCTGGAGGCGTAATGATTGCGCCGATGCTCTTGCAGGTTCAAGCTTTACGGGAAGCTGGAAACACTATTACAACCGTTATTGGAGCACGGATTAAGGAATTGCTTTTTTTCGAGGAAGAAATGAAAGCCTTGAGTCATAAGGTCTATGTAGCAACGGATGACGGCTCCAAGGGCTATAAAGGACTTGGCTTCCTAAAGGAAATTTTTGAGGAAGAAAAGTTTGACCGTTGCATCGCCATGGGACCAGTTGTCATGATGAAAAGCGTTTCCGAAATCACCAAGCCATTTGGCATACCTACCACTGTGACTTTGACGCCTATAATGGTTGATGGAATGGGAATGTGTGGAGTTTGCAGAGTCACAGTCGGTGGAAAAATGAAATTCGGATGCGTGGATGGACCAGAATTTGATGGTCACAGCGTGGATTTTGACGAGTTGATAAAGAGGCAAAGATTGTTTCTTCCAGAAGAAAGATTAAGCTCACTTTTGTGGGAAAAGCTTGGAGGCTTTGGCTGTGGCGGAAAGTAAACCCAAACCCAAGGTTCAGAAAGAAGCTGTGCCCATGCCCAAACAGAAGCCGGAAGTTCGTAGGCGAAACTTTAACGAGGTTGCTTTGGGTTATACTGAGGAACAAGCCATAGCTGAAGCAAACCGCTGTTTACAATGCCCAAAACCCCAGTGTGTACAAGGTTGCCCTGTGGAAATTGACATAACAGCCTTCATCAAATTGATTAGAGAGGAAAAGTTTGACGAGGCTGTGAAGAAGATTAAGGAGAAAAATAGCCTACCGGCAATTTGCGGTCGCGTATGCCCACAAGAAGAGCAATGCCAAAAATTCTGTGTTCTTGGAAAAGTCGGCGACCCAGTAAGCATTGGTAGATTGGAAAGGTTTGTAGCCGACTGGGAAAGAGAAAGAAGCATCGCAATTCCTGAGAAGGCTTTGTCTACAGGTAAAAAAGTGGCAATAATTGGCGCGGGTCCAGCTGGTCTTACGGCTGCGGCTGACTTGGCTAAGCTTGGGCATGAAGTTGTGATTTTTGAGGCTTTACATCTTTCTGGCGGGGTGTTAGTTTATGGTATTCCAGAATTTCGTTTGCCAAAGAGTATAGTTCAGGCGGAAGTTGATTATATTACGAAGTTTGGTGTCGAGCTTCGGCTTGGATATCTTGTTGGTCGAATATACACTATTCCTGAGTTGCTTAAGAAGGAGGGTTTTGGTGCGGTTTTTATTGGCACTGGTGCTGGACTGCCTCAGTTTATGAATGTGTCTGGGGAAAATTTGGGTGGCATTTATTCTGCGAATGAGTTTTTGATTAGGGTTAATTTGATGAAAGCCTATGCTTTTCCAAAGTATGACACGCCTATACGGATTGGGCGGCATGTTGTGGTTATTGGCGGTGGCAATGTGGCCATGGACTCTGCTCGTTCCGCTTTGCGTTTGGGTGCTGAAGAGGTTTGCATTGTTTATCGTCGTTCTAGGGAGGAGTTGCCTGCTAGGAAGGAGGAGATTGAGAATGCTGAGGAGGAGGGTATAATCTGCAAGTTTTTGGCTGCACCGACACGGTTTATTGGTGATGAGAAGGGTTGGGTTAGGCAGATGGAGTGTATTTGTATGGAGTTGGGTGTGCCTGATGAGTCTGGTAGGCGAAGGCCTGTTCCTGTTAAAGGTTCGGAGTTTGTGATGGATGTTGACACGGTTATTGTTGCGATTGGGCGTACGCCGAATCCGATTATTCAGCGGACTACTGAGGGTTTGGAGGTTACGAAGTGGGGTACGATTGTGACGGATGAGAACGGCAAAACAAGCATTGAAAGCGTTTATGCTGGTGGAGACATTGTGACGGGTGAAGCGACAGTTATAAGCGCTATGGGAGCAGGCAAAAAAGCAGCAAAAGCGATACACGAATACTTAATGAAAAAGTAAGCAGCAAAAAAGGCAACATAACAAAATTAAGCCCATTGCCCATGTTAAGACTTGATTTCTTCCGGCAAGCCATACACAAGCTGGTTTTCGCGCTCGCCCACAATTAATACTTTCCCAAACTGCGTCATGGCGATTAGATGCATTAAAAGTTTCGACTTTTCCATGCCCGTAGCCTTTGACAGTTCATCTATAGTCGATGAACCTCGATTCCTTATCTCCTGAAGTATGAGATTTCTCTCTCTAGCGCGCTCCTGCATCTCCTTCGACTTTTCTGGATTTATTTTAGGTTTTTCAGACAAGGCTTTCACTTCTGGCAGAAAACTAACTCTATCAAAGCCTTATATAAAAATAATTGCTGATTGAGACCGATATCCAATATTCGATTAAGCTTCCTAAAATATATACGAATATATCTTGGATTGTCAATAATTAGGGCGGAGAAATTCTTGAAGAAGAGTTTATCGGAAGTCAAATTTGAAGAGTTTAAGGGCAAAAGCTTCGAATTAATCCATGTGGTCGAAATGTTATGTGAAGTTTGTGAAAAACCATTAAGCATAAAAGAAAAAATCTTTAGAAAAATCCAAATTTTAAGTAAAGAAGACTACCAGAGCCTCTTAAATAGGGCAATGGTTCATGATCGTGTTGAAGTTGATGTTGAAAATGGCAAAATTTACCTTTACGATCATGACTTTCCCGGAGATATTCACCCAGAATGTATAGCGAAATTGTAGGTTAATGCGGTCTTAAACAAGTTGATAAAGATACTGCCTATTTTTCTCTCCAGCTTCGTTTATTATGCCGTTTCTTCTAAGGGCTATTATGTGCTGCATTATTCTGCTTGGTTGAAGACCAGTTAATTGCAAAAGCTCTTCCACCGTGAGCGGGCCTTTCTCTTTTATTGCTCCAATTATCATATATCTTTCGATCTCGTCCTGCATTATCGAATCTACAACTTGTTGGTATCTTTCCTCGTCGATTTCTACTTTTATTTGTGATCTTCCCGTAACCCATCGCAGTCTTTGGGATTTGAAAGCCTCTATCGCTGCATTGGTTTTTCTTATTAAATTTTCTCTTTCGCTCATCTTTCCCACCTATTTCGGGTTATGCATAAGTCTAAAAGGACTTGGCCCCAACCGTTTTATTTGCTCTGTCATCTCCCTGACTAATGCAGCGAATTTTGCCCCTTCGCTTGCTGAAATCCATTCCAGTTTTACGCGTTCGGGTTCGATTCCTATACTCTTCACAGCTTTCTTTATGTAATCAAATCTTTTTTCCATCATGTAGTTTCCTTTCTGATAATGGCAATCACCAGGGTGGCAACCCGCGATTATGATCCCGTCGGCTCCCACTCTCAAGGTTTCTAACACAAATGTTGGATCCATTCTACCCGTACACATCACTCGGATTATCCTTATGTTTGTTGGGTATTCAAAACGACTTGTGCCAGCTAGGTCTGCTCCTGCATAAGAACACCAGTTGCAGCAGAAGGCCACAATCAAAGGTTCAAATTCTCCTTCTACCATTTAAGATTCAACCTCCTTTAGGCTTTCGGGAATTAAGAGTGCGTTTACTTGTGCAAGAATCTGGTGGTCTCCGAAGTGTCGCATGGTTATTGCTCGTCTTGGGCATTCTGCAGCGCATGAACCGCACCCTCTGCATAGTATTTCGCGGATTTTTGACTTCCCATTTTCAATTTTCGGTGCCCCGTAGGGACATATTTCTTCGCATAGTCCACATCCAATGCATAGATCTTCGTCTACAACAGCTGTTATAGCCTCTGTCTTGACTTTTCTGTTACCCATGAGGATTGACGCTCTCGCGGATGCTGCTTCGCCTGAAATTATGCTTTCAGAAACATCTTTTGGTCCTGAAACTGTACCAGCAATGAAAGCTCCGTCGACGTTTGTATCTACGGGGCGAAGCTTTAAGTGAGCCTCCATTAAAAAGCCGTCTGTGCTTATGGGAATCTTTAGCATTCTCGCAAGTAATACTTCGTCTTTGTTTGGAATTAATGGAGTTGAAAGCACAACCCAATCCGCTAGAAAGTTAACTTCAAGTCCGGACAAGGCATCGTGAGCCATTACTTGAAGCTTGCCTTCTGGTGTTTGGGTTATTTCCGGCGGAACCTCTTCTATTTGCCTTACAAATCTCACTTCAAGGTCTCTCGCCTTTCTGTAGAAGTCTTCATATTCCTTGTAAACTCTGAGGTCTCCGAAGAGTATTACGACATCCGTTTTTGGAGATTTTTCCTTTACGAGTATAGCGTTTTTTATGGCGTTCATGCAACATATCCTTGAACAATATGGCCATCCTTCCTCTTTGCGCGCTTTAAGAATTTTTCTCAGAAGCTCTGCTGTGTCTGATTTCGGGAAAGCCTCAAGTTCGGATGGCCGGATTTCACCTTTCCTTGCACCCACGCATTGGATCATCACAATTCTCTCGGGTTCCGCAATTTCACCTTTCCTCAGCATTTCATCCAATTCTCGTTGCGTTATTACGTGGTCGTATACACCATACTGGTAAAGCCTTTTTGGCGGTGTATAGTTTGATGCGCCAGAAGCAACGATTACTGTGCCCACATTTATCTCCCTATCACCATCCGGGCCCGTTAAAATGACGTTGAAGTTTCCAACATATCCTGAAACTTCTTTCAGGGTTGTTGATGTGATCAGCTCAATGTTTTTATGAGATTTTACGGCTTCTATTAATGGGTCGACAACCTCCGAAGAATCCGCCAAAGTTGGATATAGCTTATAGAGTTTTTGGGTCATTCCGCCCGGCTCTTTCTCCTTTTCAATAAGGTATACTTTGAAGCCTTGATTTGCCATAGAAAGGGCTGCTGTTATCCCAGCAATGCCTGCTCCAATAACAAGCGAAACATCCTTGACCTCGACTTCTGGCTCTGTTTGAGGTTCAAGCAAGGCATCTTTTGCAACAGCCATCCTAACGATGTCTTTGGCTTTTTCTGTTGCTTTTTCTGGCTCATGCGTGTGTACCCAGCTGCATTGTTCACGGATGTTTGCCATTTCAAATAGGTAGGAGTTTAAGTCAACTTCTTTGCATGCGGCTCTGAATAATGGTTCGTGGGTTCGTGGCGTGCATGAAGCTACAACTACCCGGTTAAGGTTGTATTCTTTTATTGCCTTCTTTATCGCTGCTAATCCCGCTTCTGAGCAGGTATAGAGATTATGTTCAGCGTAAGCGACATGCGGTAATGTTTTAGCATATTCTGTTACTTCTGGAACGTTGACTACGCCACCTATGTTTATTCCACAGTGGCAGATGAATACTCCTATGCGTGGCTCTTCACTCATTTATGATACCTCCTTGCCCAATAAAACTTCAGCCACCCGCGCGACTGTGGCGCTTGCTTGGGTTATGGAGTCTGGGATATCTCCAGTTTTTGGTCCTAAACAATAGCCACAAGCGAAAATTCCTGGAACAGCTGTGTCGAGAGGTGTTTTTACAGCGTCCGCTGATTTGAGAAATCCATAGTTATCTAATTCTATACCTAATGTTTTGGCTAATTCTTCCACCCCTTTTCTGGGAATTAAGGCTGGACATAACACCACTAGGTCAAAAGGGATATGCTGAACAGTTCGGGTTACGGGGTCTTCAAACCAAACTATAAGATTATTGGTGGCTGGGTCTTCCGAGATTTCCCCTGGGTTGCTTCGGACAAACGCTATTCCAAACTCGGATTTTGCCCTGTTTACAAACTCTTGGAAACCTCTGCCGAAAGCCCGCATGTCTATGTAGAAAATTGTGACACGAGAGTCTGACTCATGCTCCTTTATCAAAACTGCATCTTTAACCGCGTATTTACAGCAAATGCTAGAGCAATAGGGATGGTTAATCCATTCTCTTCTATCACGGGAACCTATGCACTGTATGAAGGCTACGCTTCTAGGTATCTTTCCATCTGAAGGCCGTATCAAGTGTCCACCGGTGGGACCTGACGCGCATAGCAGGCGCTCTAGCTCCATTGCTGTTATGACGTTTTTGAACCGTTTGTATCCATATTGCGGAATCACTGATGGGTCGAACATGTCGAAGCCTGTAGCAACAACTATGGCTCCCACCTCTAACTCGATTTCTTCTGGTTGCTGTTCTCTATTTATGGCGTTGGCTTGGCAGACCTTGTCGCAAAGACCACACTCTATGCAGTTGTCTTTATCTATGACCATTACCCTTGGAACGCCTTGTGGGAAAGGCATGTAAATTGCCTTTCTTACTCCCATGTTTTCATCAAACTCGTTTGGTGCTTCTGCTGGGCAGTTCTCAGCGCAGCTTCCGCAGCCATTGCATTTTGTTTCATCCACATATCTTGGCTTTTTGAGAACCTTAACTTTAAAGTCACCAACGGAACCCTTTACCTCCTTCACTTCTGAATAGGTTAATAACCGAACATTTGGATGATGGGTGCATTCTATCATTTTTGGCGCTAAGATGCATATGGAGCAGTCCATGGTTGGGAATGTCTTGTCAAGCTGCGCCATTCTCCCGCCAATGCTTTCGCTTTTTTCCACCAGATATACTTTGAAGCCTCTGTTTGCTAAGTCTAGGGATGCTTGTATGCCGGCGATTCCGCCGCCAATAACTATAATTTCCTTCTGCATTTTTACTTTGCCTCCTTCATATTCAGGATTTTTGTTATCGGGATTCTGTGTGCTTTGATTTCCCAATCTTCAAGTTTCATGCCCATCGCCATTCTAAGTAAGTCTGCAAAATTTAGCACGGGCAGGTTGTATTCTTCTTTTAGATGTCTTTTAATCTCTAGTTGACCCATATCTAGTTCAAGATAACAGAATGGGCAAACAGTAACTATACAATCAACACCAGCGGCCTTCATGCCATCTAGTTTCTGTTTCGCGACGTGCATGGCAACTTCATCGTTTACGCCGCGTAAAGGACCTCCGCAACAAGCCTCTTTCCTTTCATAAGCAATTGATTTCGCGCCAGTTGCTTCTACAAGTTCCTCTAAAGCGGTGATACCCATCCATTGACCAAAATGTATCCGTTTAGGCTTGGTTAAATGACAGCCTGGTTGCACTGCAACTCGAAGCCCGTTGAATGGTTCTTTGATAGCGTTCTTCAATTTTTCTAAACCTACATCCTCATATAGGGCATCACTAAAGATTTTTACATTTGTTTTTCCCTTGAATTTTAAGCCAACGTCCGCGAGGATTTCGTTTACTTTCTTTCTAGTTTGCTTGTCTTCTTTTAACATCGTATTTGTCATTAGAAGAGATTCGTAGCAGTCGTTGCATAGAGTTAAAATGTCAAGTCCCATTTCTTCAGCGATGCAGAGGTTTCTAGCAGCTAAAGCAAGCCAACTTGCGTAATCCACGGATTGTATGCTGAAGGGTGCGCAGCAATTTGCGCCTTCCATTTCTACAAGCTCTATATCCAGTTCCGGAGCGATTTTTCGGACAGAATTTTCGTAATTTGGTTCTCTTGCCGGTATTAAACAACCTAAAAAGAAAGCATACTTCATATGCTTCGCGAACCCCCATAAATTAACTTATCAAAGGATGTTTTTCTTAAAATTTTTTGAACAGCTTCAACGTCGACCACTGGCTCTTTACCCAACCCATATTTTTCTCTATTAATCAAAGCCGTTCTGCTTGGAGTCACAACGCGTCCACTTTCAAATAGACTCTGAGCTTGAACAAGTATTCCCTTCGGGATATTTCCTTCTTTAACCGCTAAATTTCTAATTGCAAACATGGTTTCACCTACATCCCCACCTTGTGGGCATCTGTCAAGACATGTAAAGCAGGAAAGACAATACCATGGCAAGGCTCCAAGAATGACTTCTGGGCGTAACCCAAGTATGATCATCTCCATCAGCTTCCTTGGATTATGTTCATCTATCACCCTAGCGACTGGACAGCTGCTTGTACACCTTCCGCATTGTATACATACAAGAACTCCTCGACCCCTAGGGGTGTTGGCAATATTACACATGAAATCCGCATCCAACAAACTCAAGTCATTCCACCGCTTGTAATTGCGTAAATTTCTAATAAAATAACTTTTGCGGTATTTAAAATCAATTGCGGTTCTCTTCTGTTTAGTGTTCTCCACCATTAGGGCAGGTCTTGTTTGTAGATGGAGCCGAGCATTTTAATAGATAACTTTCTCACTAATGGCGGGTGAAAGCGTAGAGTGTGGTTAGAGTAGTTAAGCATGAAAAGGTTGTCAAAAAGTTATTAAAACATTTACAAGTAGTAATAGCAAGATTTATTAAAATAAATCATACTAATATTAAACAGAGAGGTTTTCCTATGGAAGTAAATCGAACTTGTAGACTTACTGACACGAAAGGGTGTCCTGGCTTATGGGCATGCCATATTCCGGATCTATTTTGTAAATGTGCATATGATGAACATGAAAAAGAGGAGATCAGGGCTAAATACATCGAAGGGCAACTCTGCGGATTTGAGCCTGTTCATTTGGCACAATGCTTTGCAGACAATGAAATACGTATTGCAAATCAAATGGGTAAAGAAAAATATCTGGATATGCTTAAACAAAGACCAAAACTGTCGAAATGTCCCACGGCGTAAACCTGCGCCTAAAAACTTTTGCCATTAAGTGATGAAACAACATAACCACGAAAACAGCATGCACTCTTCTTTGTATAAGTGACGCATAAGGTAGGACAGTTACTTGCCAAATAGTTTTTAAAGTAACGTACTATTCCAGCCTTTCAGTACGAGTCAACTGTGCTTGTCAAACAACTGATTTGATCATGAGCTGAAACGTTAGGTTTTAATTGAGCTTTCAATTTTAACAGAATTAGGGTTTGAATTGCTTACAGGTGAAGAAATCAAGAGGTTGGAGCAAGTTTGGCTGGTTTTATCTGATCTTTTCCAAGATTTAAATCAAAGGAACATTAGGGTTGATGTTGCCTCTGATTTAAGGAATTGCAAAACTTTAATCCATTTTATTCGAATGAGCGTTACTCGTCCTTCCAGAGAACCTATGACAATCGATGATTCCTTGCGAACCCTATTGCATGTTCTTGGTAAAATACAATCTAGTTTAATTTCAGAGGCTCTGAGATTTGACAAGAATTACACGAGGGAGTGGATGAAGAAAATCGATCAAGCTGAGCGCGCCGAACTAGACTACGCTATGATCCACACCACTTCTGAGTTTGTCCCAGGTCTTCCTCAAGACCCTGAAAAAAGTTGGGTAAGACTAACCTTGCAAAAACCAATAGCTGAAGAGCGGGTGCAAGATGTTGCAGAACGATTTGGCGTGATAATTGAATTCCAAAGCGACTCCTCTATCTTGATCAGCGGCTGGGGAGAATCAGTTAAAAAGGCAAGTAGAGAAGTCTACGAATTATCCCTTGAATAGGTTTAGTTCAAAAAGAAGACTTATTAAGTTGCATCATACTCAGATAAGACTTCAGCACCTTCATTAGCGCTTAGAAGAAGAAAAAGTGGGGCTTAATCTTGGTCGAGACTCCAAAAAATGTTGTGCGACTTGACGAATTGGATGCGACGTTCGCTGAAGCCGTAACGAAAGCTGGAGGCGAGAAAATAGACCTTTGCATCCAATGCGGAACCTGCTCCGCTAGCTGCCCATTTGCAACTAGAACGGCTTTTCGCACACGCCAGATAATCAGAAAGGTACAATTAGGTTTTCGAGACCAAGTTCTTTCCGATAAGGGCCTTTGGCTGTGCACCACATGCTCTACCTGTAAACTTAGGTGCCCTAGAGATGTAAATCCGATGGAGGTACTTATCAGTGTGCGCAGTCTTCTTGTTGAGGATGGGCAAGTTCCACGTACAATAATGGATGCTCTGGAAGGGGTTTACAAGCATGGAAATCCATGGGGCATAAGCCGAAGCAAAAGGTCTGAGTGGGCGAAAGACTTGAGAGTAAAGTGTGTTTCGGAAGGTGAGAAGGCGGACTTGCTCTACTTCGTTGGATGCGCTGCATCCTATGATCCTCGTGTACAAGAAGTAGCTAGAGCATTGGTAACGAATTTGAATGCTTTAGGGATAGATTTTTCAACGCTTGGAGATAAGGAGAATTGTTGCGGAAATGAAATATACTCGCTTGGAGAGAAAGGACTGTTTGACATTCTAGTCAAGGACAACTTGAACCTTTTTGACCAATATGGAGTAGATGGAATAATTACTACTTCGCCGCATTGCTTTAATGCTTTCAAGAATAGGTATGGAAGAAAAGACCTTGCAGTCCAACATTACACGCAATATTTTGCAGATTTAATTGATAAAGAAAAGTTCAAATTTTCAAAAAAGGTGGAGAAAGTGGTAACCTTCCAAGATCCATGCTTTTTAGGCAGACACAACGATATCTACGACGAACCTAGAAAGATAATCGAGAATATCCCGGGCGTAAAATTTTTGGAGTTGCCGATGTCTAGAGGACGGAGTGTCTGCTGCGAGGGCGGCGGGGGAAGAATGTGGGTTGACATTCCAGGGGAACGCGCCAGCGAACAACGCGTTAAGGAAGCCGTTAACATCGAAGGGGAAATATTAGCTGTAGCATGTCCCTTCTGCCTCTTAACATTCGAGGATGCCATAAAGACCACAGGCAATGAGGGTCGAATTCAGGTTATGGACATTAATGAGCTGGTTGCTAAAGCGCTTTGACCTCTTAAGGGAGCAACACTTCGATCTGAAGGGTTTAAAAACCATAACTCCAACATTGCTTTTGAAGATGGTTGTTGCACTAGATATGACTGAGCTGATTTCCCCTCAGCCATGATTCATTTTGCTGAAAAAGATAAACAAAGTATATATTTATATTAATGCAATTTTTCTTTTTCTGCAATCCTAGAAAGTGAGTGCTAAATCAAGCCTCGCAGAAATGAAGAGTGGACTTAGCACATTTAAATGAAGGTAAAAAAAGTAATGGTTAAGGCAGGATTAATTATCGGAGGCGGCATAAGTGGAATTCAGTCCGCACTTGACCTAGCTGACCAAGGTTACAAAGTATATCTTGTCGAAAAAAATCCAAGTATAGGCGGAAAAATGGCGCAATTGGATAAGACATTTCCAACATTAGACTGCGCCGCTTGCATCATGACGCCAAAAATGGTGGACGCTGGAAGACATCCAAACATTGAGCTTCTCGCATACTCAGAGGTCCAAGACATTAAGAAAAACGGAGACATCTTCAGGGTTAAGATCCTTCGTAAGCCTCGTTATGTGGACGAAACTAAATGTACAGGCTGTGGTGTATGCGCTCAACACTGTCCCGTTGAGGTGCCCAGCGAATTTGATGAGAAGCTTGGTGTACGAAAGGCAATATATGTTCCTTTCCCTCAAGCGGTTCCACTGATATATACAATTGACAAAGATAATTGCATAGAGTGCGGGCTCTGTGAAAAAATGTGCCTAGCAAAAGCAGTTGACCGCAAACAGCAACCGATAGAGGTTGAAATTGAAGTTAACGCCATTATAGCTTCAACGGGTTTCGAACTTTTTGACTCTCGGCAAAAAGAGGAATATGGCTATGGTATTTATCCAAATGTGATAACTGGACTAGCTCTAGAGAGACTCCTAAGCGCATCTGGGCCAACCGGAGGGCACATAGTTCGGCCTTCGGACGGAAAAATTCCGCGAAAGGTTGCATTCATCCAGTGTGTGGGCTCAAGAGATGAAAAATCTGGCAACCTCTATTGCTCAAGAGTGTGCTGCATGTATGCCACGAAAGAGGCAATGCTTCTGAAAGAACATGTTCCAGAAATAGACGTAACTATATTCTACATGGACATTCGAGCCTATGGCAAAGGCTTCGAAGAATTCTACCAAAGAGCCAAACAAGAATTTGGCATTAAATACATTAGGGGGCGGGTTGCCGAAATCACAGAAGACCCTCCCACGCAAAATCTTTTCCTAAAAACTGAAAACACTGAGACAGGCGAAATCCTTGAGCATGAAGCAGACATGGTTGTTTTATCTGCTGGTTTGGTTTCACCAAGGAATGACAACTTTAGAAAAATATTGCCCATACCAGTTAGTGACGATGGATTCTTTGTCGTCTCCAATCCAAAGTCAGACCCTGCCACCACAAAAATGGAAGGGGTGTTCATAGCTGGAGCGGCTGAGAGCCCTAAAGACATTCCAGACACTGTGATTCAAGCTAGTGCTGCTGCGATGAAGGCTTCAATCTTCCTAAAAGAGTGATGGAGTAGAAGAGGGGTAATTGTGTCTCAACCACAAGAAAAGCAGGAAACAAGAATCGGCGTTTATATCTGCCACTGCGGCACAAACATAGCAGGCGTTGTGAACGTTGAAGATGTAGCCAAATACACGGCAACCCTGCCCAACGTCGTTGTGGCTAAAAACTATCTTTACATGTGTTCTGCTCCAGCTCAAGCTATGATTAAAGAGGATATTAAAACGCATAAACTCAACCGCGTTGTGGTTGCATCCTGCTCACCCCGCATGCACGAACCCACATTTAGAAAAGTTTGCGAAGAAGGTGGGCTCAACCCATATCTCTTCGAGATGACCAATATCCGAGAGCAGTGCTCTTGGGTTCATCCAGACCAGCCGGAAAAAGCCACTAGAAAGGCTAAAGACCTAATTCGCATGTCTGTATCTAAAGCCAGACTTTTAGAGTCTCTTCAAAAAAGAGAAGTGGGCGTTGTTATAAGAGCACTTGTCCTTGGCGCAGGTATTGCTGGCATGAGGGCGGCTTTAGACCTTGCCCAAAGAGGCTTTGAGGTTTGCTTAGTGGAGAAGTCACCAAGCATCGGCGGACACTTGGCACAATTGCACCTGTTGTATCCTACTGGAGAGCAAGCCCTAGAAGTTTTAAAACCCGTAATGAACGAAGTCGCCTCAAACCCCAAAATCAAACTCTTCACCAACTCTGAAATGAGCGCAATTGACGGCTTTATAGGAAATTTTAAGGTTAAAATCAAAATCAACCCTCGATTTGTAACAGAAAAATGCGACGCTTGCGAAAAATGCGAAGCTGTCTGTCCAATTGAAGTTTCGGATGAATTTAACTATGGTCTGAAAAAGAGAAAAGCAATCTATGTCCCGTTTCGGGACGCTGTGCCAAAAAATTACATCATAGATGACAAGAACTGCAATAAATGCGGCGAATGCGCAAAAGTTTGCCCGAAAAAAGCAATAGACCTTGAAGAACAACCAAAAGAGGTAGAAGCGGACATAGGAACGATCATTGTTTCTATAGGACACGACACCTACGAACCCCCAGAAGGCGAGTATGGCTACAAAGTATGCAATAACGTGATAATACAGCCGCAACTTGAACGTCTGCTGGACAAAGATGGTCCAACCAATGGTCAACTAATGTTTAACAGCTTAACACCTAAAAGGGTAGTTTTCATATCTTGCGTGGGCGCGAGGCAGGAGCCTGGAATCTACAAACCTTTAAAAGAAGACCAAAAACCGAACAGGTACTGCTCTCGCGTGTGTTGTACCGAAACGCTCAAAAACGCCATCGAAATAAAGGAGAGATACCCTAATGCTCAAGTCTTTTATCTTTATCGAGACATACGGAGCTTTGGAAGAGGGCATGAGGAATATTATATAAAAGCTGGAGAATCGCGTGTATTTTTCATCAAATATAAACCCGAAGAACCTCCAGTAGTTTCCGATACCCCAAAAAGCACTGTTGTCACGGTTCGCGATGTGTTGACCAATGAGACTCTTGCTATACCCACAGACCTTGTGGTTTTAAATGTCTGCATGGTTCCAAGCGCAAGCGCTGACAGTGTACAATCTATTCTGAAAATTCCAAGAGGCGTCGAGGGTTTCTTTACTGAGGCACACGCGAAACTGAGACCATTAGAAACTCCTTCAGAAGGAATATTTTTAGCTGGTACATGTCAAGGCCCAAAAGACATTACTGACAGCGCGGCTATGGGAAGTGCAGCAGCTGCGAAGGCAGCAATTCCGTTAGCGAGGGGTAAAGTTGATGTGGAGCCTACAGTTGCGTCTGTAAACGAAGAGTTGTGTAAGGGTTGCGGTAGGTGTGAAGAAGTCTGCGAATACGGTGCCATTAAGGTTGAAGAAGTTCAGCCCTTCGTTAAAGTGCCAACTCTGATCGCCAAGGTAACGGAGGCAAAGTGTAAGGGTTGCGGCTCTTGCGCCGTCACGTGTCCAGTTGGAGCAATTACTATGAAGCATTTCACCGACAAGCAGGTCAGCGCCATGGTTACGGCTGCTATAAGAGGCTAGCATTATGGCTTATGAACCAAAGATCGTTGCTTTTCTGTGCAATTGGTGTAGTTATGCAGGAGCAGACCTCGCGGGGACGAGCAGAATCTGCTATCCGCCAAACGTTAGGGCTATACGAGTGATGTGCTCTGGAAGAGTCGACCCCGCTTTTGTTATTACAGCCTTTGAGACGGGAGCAGACGGTATCCTAGTTACGGGCTGCCACCCGGGCGATTGCCACTACGTGAGTGGCAATCTAAAGGCTGAGAAGAGGATGGAGAACGTAAAGAAACTTCTAGGGTTGCTTGGGCTTAGACCGGAGAGACTGCGTTTAGAGTGGATTTCAACTTCTGAGGGAGAAAAATTCGCAGAAGTCGTAGCAGACTTTACTGAACAACTACGTAAAATGGAGCCCAACCCTTTAAGGGCTGAAGTTAATCCAAGGGCTCCTGAAAACACGAAGGATGTGATATCTAAGGCGGTCAAGAAAACGAACGTTCAATATTGCCTCGAGTGTGGAAAGTGTTCTAGTAGTTGCCCGATATCTAAGTTGAATGATGCGTATTCGCCAAGGCGTACCGTTGAAAAAACCTTGTTGGGTTTTGAGAATAGAGTGCTGTCTGGCACGGATCTTTGGACTTGTCTGACGTGCTTCACGTGCACCGAAAGATGCCCATCAGACGTCAAGTTTCCGGAGTTTGTTAGGGCTTGCAGGCGTCTCGCCTCAAAAGAGATTATGGAAGAGCTTTGTGCTCATAGAGGGATACCCATGGCTTTATCGAGGATAATGATGAATCCAAAAATTAGGCAGGAACGAATGGGCTGGCTTCCCAACGGAGCTGAAATTTCTTCAAAAAATGACCTACTCTACTTTGTTGGCTGTCTCCCGTATTTTGATGTGGCTTTTGAAGACTTTAACCTAAACCTCTTAAAGATCCCTCAGAGCGTGGTGAAAGTTCTCAACAAAGTCGGGATAAAGCCAGCCATGCTACGCAATGAGAAATGTTGTGGTCATGATTTATTGTGGACTGGAGACGTGGAAAATTTTGAAAAATTAGCGAAGATGAACGTGGCAGACTTCAAGAAAACTGGGGCAACAAGAATAGTCACCGCTTGCCCCGAATGCTATAGAACCCTCCAAAAAGATTACGCTGAACGGCTTGGCAATTTTGATTTTGAAGTGCTACATTTTTCTGAACTCTTATCCGAATTAGTGGACAAGGGGCAAATCGAATTTGAAGGGAAACTCCAGAGGAAAGTGGTTTACCAAGACCCGTGTAGACTTGGTAGGCACATGGGCGTGTATGAGCCTCCCAGAAAGGTCATAGCCAGTATCCCCGGAGTCCAGATGGTGGAGATGGGTAGAAACCGGGAAAATGCCGTTTGTTGTGGAGTGAACGCTTGGCTGTCTTGCAACAAGTACTCGAAGGAGGTTCAAATTGACAGGCTGATGGAAGCGAAAGCTACTGGAGCCGATTTATTAGTTACAGCATGTCCGAAGTGTCAAATCCATTGGAAATGCGTCACTAGCGAAAAACTGCCTGTTAACCCGGAAGAGGTAACGATGGAGATGCGTGACCTGTCAGTTTTGGTGGCGGAGGCGATGCATTTAACCTAGGGGTGAACATCATGGAAACTAGCAAGTCTGTTTTGGTTATTGGTGGCGGAATCGCGGGAATGCAAGCCTCGCTTGACCTAGCCAGCCGCGGGTTAAAAGTTTACTTAGTGGAAAAAACCCCGAGCATTGGCGGGAGGATGTCCCAGTTGGACAAGACATTTCCGACCATGGACTGTTCAATATGTATTCTGGCACCAAAAATGATTGAGTGTTTCCGCCACCCCAACTTGACCATTTTGACGTATTCTGAATTTCAGGAAGTCAGCGGCTCAGCTGGCAATTTCATGGTCAAGATTCTTAAGAAGCCGAGGTTTGTCAACGAGGAGAAGTGCACGGGCTGTGGAGTCTGTGCTCAACACTGTCCAGTTGAGGTTCCTAACGAGTTTGATATGGGTATTGGCGTTCGTAAAGCTATCTATGTTCCGTTTCCTCAGGCGGTTCCGCTCAAGTATACTGTTGATGAAGAACACTGTTTGAAGTGCGGGCTATGTCAAAAGATATGTCAGGCACAGGCTGTAGACCTTAATCAAAAGCCTGAAGTTGTGCATCTTAACGTGGGCGCTATCGTCGTGGCAACGGGCTTTGAATTGTTCGATGTCCAGAGGAGAAGCGAGTACGGCTATGGCAAATACAAAAACGTTCTGATAAGTTTGGAGTTTGAACGACTCCTCTCCGCTTCAGGGCCAACTGGGGGACACCTACTGAGGTTGTCAGACGGACGTATTCCCAAAAGGATCGCGTTCATTCAATGCGTCGGCTCCAGAAGTCTGAAGGGCGGGGTCTCCTTCTGCTCCAACGCTTGTTGCATGTACGCCACAAAAGAGGCAATACTGATTAGAGAGCACGAGCCCGAATGCGAGGTTTACATTTTCTACAATGAACTCAAAGTCTTTGGGAAAGGCTTCCAAGACTTTATCACCGGGGCGCAAACTCATTGGGGCGTAAAATACATCAGAGCACTCCCCGGAGAAGTAGTAGAAGATTCGAAAACGGGCGACCTTACCCTTTGGTACGAAGACACTATAGAAAACGTAACAAAAAGTATAAAAGTAGACATAGTCATGCTTTGTCCCGCTCTGGTCCCGAGAGCAACCAATAAGGAAGTAAGCGTCATCCTAGGACTGGAGTTGGACGAACATGGCTTCTTCAAACCTAAAGACTTCCTTTTCGCACCCGTTGACACCAACGTTCCAGGCGTCTTCATATGTGGGTACTGCCAAGGCCCAAAGGATATTTCTGAGTCAGTGGTGCAAGCGAGTGCAGCGGCAGCTAGGGCTGCAGAAGTGATAGCGCTGTCAGCTGGTAAGGAGGTGCATTAAAATGGAACACGCTGAGGAGGAAGTTCCAAGAATCGGCGTGTTCATTTGCCACTGCGGCGTCAACATCGGCGGCGTAGTCAACGTTCCCGAGGTAGTTAAGTATGCTATGACGTTGCCAAATGTTGTCTACGCCGAGGACAACCTTTACACGTGCTCTTCTGAGGGCCTCAGCAAAATCAAGGAAAGCATAGGAAAACACAACCTTAACAGGGTCATTGTCGCCTCATGCACACCTAGGACGCATGAGCCGTTGTTCCGTGCCACTTGTGAGGAGGCGGGCGTAAACAAGTATCTATTCGAAATGGCCAACATTCGTGAGCATTGCTCTTGGGCTCACATGCACGAGCCCGATAAGGCTACGGAAAAGGCAAAGGACATTGTGAGAATGGCGGTGGCTAAGGCTCGTCTACTCAAGCCGCAGGATGAGCCGGAAATAGAAGTGACGCCCTCTGCCTTGGTTATTGGCGGTGGCATCTCAGGGATGATGTCTGCTATCTGTCTCGCTGATCAAGGGTTCAAGGTTTACTTGGTTGAGAAAGAGCCGGAACTGGGCGGAATGCTTCGACATCTACATAAGCTTTTCCCAACCATGCTAAATGCCTCCGAAGGACTGAACAAGATCGTCGAAGGTGTGAAGCAAAACAAAAACATAGAGGTATGGCCATCAACTGTTGTCAAGCAGGTTAAGGGCTTCATCGGAAACTTTGACGTTAGTGTTCAAAGGGAAAACAGGGAGACAGCGAATTTTCAAGTAGGCACAATTATCGTGGCAACGGGAGCAGACATCTTTGAGCCCGTGGGAATGTATGGATACAAAAAATACGACAATGTGATAACGCAGTTCAAGCTGGAACAACTCCTTAAGGATAACCAACTGAAAAAGCCAGAAAGAGTAGTTATGATTCAGTGCGTTGGGGCTAGAGAAGAAAAGGGAAGAACTTACTGCTCCAGAATCTGTTGCATGGAGGCTCTCAAGAACGCTCTGCTCGTCAGGGAGTTACATCCAGAAACGGACGTTTACATCCTTTTCAGAGACCTTCAAACGTACGGAAGGGAGTATGAAGAGTGGCGCAGAATGGCTCAAGATAAAGGCGTAAAGTTCATCAAGTACAATTTGGAAAAACCCCCTGAAGTGGTCGCTGGGCACGATGGAAAACTGACCATTGATGTTTATCATGCTCTTCTCAGTGAACAAGTCCAGATCGAAAGCGACCTCGTTGTATTGTCGACTCCTCTAGTTCAGCGTGAAGATGCCAAAGAGCTATCGCAAACGCTTAAGGTGCCACTGGGCCCAGACGGTTTCTTCTTTGAGGCTCACGTGAAGTTAAGGCCGATCGACTTCGCAACCGATGGAATTTATGTGTGCGGTACGGCCCACAGTCCTAAAGACACAGCTGAAAGCGTATCTCAAGCTTTGGGGGTTGCTTCGAGAGCCTCCATTCCCATGGCTGTAAAGCGCCTACGAACCGAGGCGATAACGGCCATGGTGGATGAGAGCCTATGTAGCGGCTGTGGAACCTGTGTGAAGATCTGTCCGTACGGCGCTATAGAGAAGGACGAGAAGGGCGTTGCCAGAGTGACGGCAGTTGTGTGTAAGGGGTGCGGCATTTGCGGGGCCAGCTGCCCAGAAAAGGCGATTACGATGCGCCACTTCACGGACGAACAAGTTGTCGCTCAAGCATTTGCCGCACTTGGGAGGGCTGTTGCATGACGTTCGAGCCAAGGATTGTTGGATTTTTGTGCAATTGGTGTTCTTACGCTGGTGCTGATTTGGCCGGTGTCAGTCGGATCAGCTACCCAACCAGCATACGGATAATACGGTTAATGTGTAGTGGGAGGGTTGACCCAGTTTTCGTTTTGGAAATACTTGCTAAAGGTGCAGACGGCGTCTTGGTGATGGGGTGTCACCCGGGCGACTGCCATTATGTGGACGGAAATCTTCAGACTGAGCGTAAGATTAAGATGTTGAAGAAACTAATCGCGCGGACTGGTTTAGAACCCGAGCGCCTACGCCTTGAATGGGTATCTGCCTCAGAGGGTGGACGATTCGCCGAACTGGTCAACGAATTTACCAACCAGATAAAAGCTTTGGGGTCGTCTCCTTTGTCTGGGGAAAAACCTGACCCTGCCATACTGGAAAACATACTGGCGGCTAGATCGGCGGCGGAAGACTTTAGACTACGAGTGTTGGTGGGCAGAGAGAAAGAACTGATTGAAAAGGGAAACGTGTATGGCGATAAGACGACGCAAGAGGATTTTGACAGGACGATGGATGAAGCCATACAAGCTGAGTATGTACGTAACAAAATCTATTTTGCTGTGAGGAAAGAGCCTCAATCAGTTAAGGAGTTGTCTAAGCGCTTGGATTTAGACTCTCAGATGGTGTTACGCCACATCGTAGTTTTGAGGCGAAGAGGCATGGTCACTGTGGGTCGGGTTGAGGGAACCACCCCACTATATACCGCGTTGGAGGTGGGAAGATGAAAGAAAAGGTAGGCGCCGTCTTGGTTGTGGGAGGCGGAATCGCTGGGATACAAGCCTCCCTTGACTTAGCTGACTCAGGGTTTAGGGTTTACCTACTCGATGAGTCGCCCAGCATAGGCGGCGTCATGGCCCAGCTGGACAAGACATTCCCAACCAACGACTGTGCCATGTGCATCCTTGCGCCAAAGCTGGTGGGAGCTGGAAGACACCCTAATATCCACCTAATCACTAATGCAGAGATAAAGAAGGCGGATGGCGAGGCTGGCAATTTTAAGGTCACCATGACGAGAAGAGCCCGATACGTGAACGGGGAGAAGTGCACGGGTTGTGGTGTTTGCGCTCAAAAGTGCCCTGTTGAAGCCATCGATGAGTTTAATCAGGGCTTGGGTGACAGAGGCAGCATTTTTGTAAAATATCCGCAAGCAGTGCCGCTCACCTATATGGTTGATCGGGATAAGTGCATTGGATGCGGCACATGCCAAGAGGTGTGCAAAGCCGGCGCTGTTACGTACGATGACAAGGAAGAAGAAACTGTGCTAAATGTTGGTTCAATCATATTGGCGCCAGGCTTCGAAGAGTTTGACCCCAGCCTAAAAAGCGAATACGGTTATGGCCGATACCTAAACGTGGTGTCCAGCATCGAGTTTGAACGCATTTTGAGCGCTTCCGGCCCATATGGCGGAATGGTCCTACGCCCATCTGACGGCGAGGTTCCCCGAAAGATCGCGTTCATCCAATGTGTGGGTTCACGTGACGCTCAACTAGGGAATAATTATTGCTCCTCTGCCTGCTGCATGTACGGCATCAAGGAGGCAGTTATAGCCAAGGAGCATACTCCAGGTGTTCAGTGCACCATTTTCTTCATGGACATACGAGCTTTTGGCAAGGAGTTTGACGCCTACTATAGTCGAGCCGAGGAGGAATATGGGGTTAGGTTTGTTCGATCTAGAGTATCCCGTGTGGATGAAGTTCCGGGGTCGGGAAATCTTGTACTAAGGCATGTGGTGGAGGAGGAGCCGAGGGATGAGGAGTTTGACCTTGTAATTTTGTCTGTGGGGATGCAGCCTCCCAAACACGCCAAAGAATTAGCCAAATCTCTCGGCATCCAACTGAACGAGTACAACTTCTGCAACACGACAACTTTCTCGCCGATTGAAACCTCTAGGCCGGGAATCTATGTTTGCGGCGCCTTCGCTGCTCCTAAGGATATTCCGGAGAGCGTGGCACAAGCTAGTGGCGCTGCGGCGAAGGCGGCTAGTGTCATTGCCTCCGAAAGAGGGAAGCTTACGGTGGTGAAGGAGTATCCATCAGAGGTGGATGTGGCGCTTGTTGAACCTCGCATCGGTGTGTTTGTTTGCCACTGCGGCATCAACATCGGCGGAGTCGTTAACGTGCCAAAGGTGGTGGAGTACGTCAAAACTCTCCCCAATGTCGTCTACGCAGAGCATAATCTCTTTACATGTTCACAAGACACGCAGAAGAGAATACGAGAGAAGATAGAGGAGCTCAACCTTAATCGTGTGATCGTAGCTTCGTGCACGCCCAGAACTCATGAGCCTCTCTTCCGAGAAACCGTTCGAGAAGCTGGACTGAACATTTACTTGTTTGATATGGCAAACATCAGAGACCAGTGCAGCTGGGTTCACATGCATGAGCCAGAAAAAGCAACAGAAAAAGCCAAAGACCTAGTGCGGTCGGTGGTGGCAAAAGCCAGGCTTCTAAAACCCCTGAAAAAGCCACTGATAAATGTTACACCAGTTGCCTTGATTATAGGTGGCGGCGTCTCCGGCATGACTGCAACCTTGGAGCTTGCAAAACAAGGTTTTGAGGTACACCTAGTTGAAAAAGAGAAAGAGTTGGGTGGACATTTACGCAAACTTCACTACTTACTAGAAGGCGACGATCCAAGGGAGAGGCTAAACGCCCTATTCAAAGAAGTGATGGAAAACGACAAGGTACATGTCTATTTAGGCGCAGAGGTCGTTGAAATTTCCGGTTTTGTGGGCAACTTCAAAGCGAAGATAAGACAGAGTGACGAAGAAAAAGAAGTTGAACATGGCATAGTTATAGTGGCTACAGGCGCAATCGAATATAAACCTAAAGAATACCTCTATGGCGAAGATCCGAGAATTATGACGCAGCATGAGCTTGAAGAAAAAATTGCAAAGGGAGAATTCAACGCCCAAAACGTTGTCATGATTCAATGTGTAGGTGCTCGGACGGAAGAAAATCCCAATTGTTCGAGAATATGCTGTGGACAAGCAATCAAAAACTCGCTGAAAATTAAGGAAATAAGCCCAGAAACAGAAGTTTGTGTCTTATACAAGGACATTAGAACATATGGTTTTAAGGAAGATTATTATCGTGAAGCTGCGACAAAAGGAGTTCTCTTCATAAATTATGGTGATGAAAGAAAACCGCAAGTTGTGAACGAAAATGGAAAGCTAAAGGTGGCTTTCTGGGAGCCAGTAGTAAAGGAAGAAATCGAGATTGAACCAGACGTTGTGGTTTTAAGCGCAGCCACCATCCCGAATCCTGACAATAAGCGAATAGCAGAAATGCTTAAAGTACCGTTAACAAGGGACGGCTTCTTCCTAGAGGCACACATGAAACTTAGACCTGTCGACTTCGCAACTGAAGGCGTATTCCTCTGCGGAATGGCCCACTCACCAAAATACATCGATGAAAGCATCACTCAAGCCTGCGCCGCCGCTGCAAGAGCAACAACAATACTCTCTAATAAGACACTTGAAATGGAAGGAATCGTAGCAAATGCAAACGAAGATTTATGTAGCGGTTGTAGGATTTGTGAATATCTATGCCCCTACGGCGCAATCGAAATAAAGGAAAAAGATGGGAAACCCATCGCACACGTGATTGAAGCCTTATGCAAAGGCTGCGGAGCTTGCGGCACAGCATGTCCAACAAAAGCCATCACAATGGGCCACTTCACCACAGAAGAAATACTTGCCCAAGTCAAAGCCGCGCTGATGGAGGTAAAAGCATGAGCAAAGAAGAATTTGAGCCAAAAATAATCGGTTTCCTATGCAACTGGTGTTCTTACGCAGGTGCAGACTTGGCTGGGGTAAGCAGAATCCAATATCCAACAAACATAAGAATCATACGAGTCATGTGTAGCGGCAGGATAGATCCAGCATTTATTCTTGAGGCTTTTAAAGATGGTGCAGACGGAGTGCTTGTTGCTGGCTGCCACTTACCATCAGACTGCCATTATCTAAGCGGAAACTTCAAAGCTTTAAGAAGGATAACTCTCTTGAAGAGAGTTCTAAAAGAATTCGGAATCGAACCAGAACGTGTGCGGCTAGAATGGGTTTCCGCAAGCGAGGGAGACAGATTCGCCGCCGTGGTACGGGATATGGTGGAGGAAATAAAAAAGCTTGGACCAAATCTGTTGAAAAACATGGAGGTTAAGGCTTAGTGTCTGAAACAGAACAAAAGCGAATAACAGCCTCAGAAATCGACCCTAAATTCAAGTATGAAATCGCAAAAATGCCTGGCGGAGAAAAACTAATGCGATGCTTTCAGTGTGGAACGTGCACATCAGACTGTCCAATTGCAAGATTCAGCGAAACCTACAGGCCAAGACAGATAATTCGTATGACACAACTCGGACTTAAGGAAAGAGTGTTAAGCAGTGACACCCTATGGTTGTGTGCAGCATGTTTCACCTGTACTGACCGTTGCCCACAAGATGTTGAAGTTGCCAGTGTTATACGAGTACTGAGAAACTTGGCAGCGGAGAAAGGCTTTATTCCTCAAGTTTTTAAGGAGCAAGGCTCGAGCATACTTGAAACAGGCTATGCATACAAAATTCCAGAACTGAGAATAAAGAAGAGAGAATCCTTAGGATTACCGCCATTACCGAGAGGCAACCCTGAAAGCATAAGAAAAACACTACGTGGGGTAGGTTTTCTCAAGTTTATTGAAAAGAAGGGTGAGTGAGTATGGCGGAGAATAAATACTTAATGTTTCTTGGATGTGCAATCCCCTATCGTGTCTCAGCTTATGAAATTTCATCTCGGAAAATTCTCCAAAAGCTAGGTGTAGAACTTGTTGAGATGCCTGAGTTCAACTGTTGTGGTCTTCCACTAGATCCAGTTAGCCATGAGATGATGCTTATGCTTGCGGCACGAAACCTAGCCTTAGCAGAGCAGAAAGGTCTAAACGTTTTAACCCTCTGCCCAGGGTGCGCGGGCACATTAAAAAAGGTTAACAGGATGCTGAAGGAAGACAAAACTTTAAGGGAAGAAATAAACCGTAATTTAAAAGAGTCCGGACTGGAGTTTAAGGGAACCATAGAAGCAAAACACATAATGCAGGTGCTGATTGAGGATGTCGGCATAGAAAAAATAAAAGACGCTGTTGTTAAACCCCTTACAATGCTTAAAGTTACAGAACATAACGGTTGCCACATACTAAGACCTAAAGAATTCATTGGTTTTGACGATCCAGAAGACCCTAAAACGCTTAAAAACCTTATCGAAGCGACTGGTGCGACGTGCCTGGATTACATGGATGAAACCGAATGTTGTGGTGCGCCAAGCGTGGGTGTAAATGATAAAATTGCATTGCAACTTGCAAGGGACAAATTGAATCACATTAAAAGTGTCGGCGCACAAGCTTTGATAACTATTTGTCCCTTCTGCCACATAATGTATGACACAAACGAACTGCGTATAGAAAAGATGTTTAACGAGACATACGGTGTTCCAGTACTGCACTATCCACAACTGCTCGGACTAGCAATGGGTATACCGCCTGAAGAACTTGCCTTTAACGACCTCAGAGTTGATGCCTCAAAAATTATAGAACAGGTTGCGGAAAGTGCAAAATAAATGAGTAAAGATAAATTAAAAGTTGCCTTGTATTGGGCTGCAAGTTGCGGTGGCTGCGAAATCGCAGTTTTAGACATAAACGAGAAAATACTTGATGTTTTACAAATCGCGGACATCGTTTTCTGGCCCGTAGCTATGGACTTCAAATATAAAGATGTTGAAAACATGCCGGACAAATACATAGATGTCTGCTTCTTTAACGGGGGAATACGAAATGAAGAGCAGGAACATATAGCTAAACTTCTAAGGCAGAAATCAAAAATACTGGTTGCTTATGGAGCTTGTGCTCACCTCGGGGGAGTTCCAGGACTCGCAAACATAGCTAACAGAAAAGAGATTTTTGAAAAAGTATACAGTACAACATTCTCGACGGCAAACCCAGACAAAATAACACCGAAAACCAAAGTGAACGTTAAGGAAGGAGAATTAGAGCTTCCAGAATTCTATGACACTGTTAGAACTTTAGATCAAACAGTGGACGTCGACTATTATGTTCCAGGGTGTCCGCCAGCTGTTGAACGCACACTGTTCGCTATAGACGCAATAGCGAAAGGCGAACTGCCACCAAAGGGCTCAGTACTTGCACCATTAAAATCCGTTTGTGATGATTGCCCAAGAAAGAAAGAGAACAAGAAAATCTCCAAAATATATCGCGTTTATGAAAAGGTTCCCGAACCTGAAAGGTGTCTACTTGAGCAAGGAATACTCTGCATGGGCCCAGCAACTCGAGGCGGATGCGGGGCCAGATGCTTAAAAGCAGACATGCCATGCACTGGATGCGGCGGACCATGCCCCAACTCCCCCGAACAAGGAGCAGCTATGATAAGCGCGCTAGCGTCCATACTTGGCTTAGAAGAGGAGAACGAAAAATATACTGAAGAAGATGTCAAAAAATTAATAGGCCAAATAAAAGACCCGCTTGGAACCTTCTACATGTACGCCTTACCAGCATCAATTCTAAGAAGGAAGGTCATGAAAGAATGAAGAAAGTGGTTATAGACCCTATAACAAGACTTGAGGGACATGGAAAAATCTCCATATTCTTAAATGAGACTGGAGAAGTAGAAAATGCCTACATGCAGATTCCTGAACTTAGAGGTTTCGAAAGGTTCTGCATTGGAAGAAAGGCTGAAGATATGCCGCTTTTAACAAGCAGAATTTGCGGAGTCTGCCCAGTTGCCCATCACATGGCTGGAACAAAAACCCTTGACGCTGCATTCAACGTTGATCCACCATCTGCTGCGAAAAAGCTTAGAGAACTCATGTACTGCGGTTACTACATTTACGACCACACGTTACACTTCTATTACTTGGGCGGACCAGACTTTGTAGTAGGACCTGACGCTCCGCCAGAGAAAAGAAACGTTATAGGCGTGATTGAGAAAGCTGGCTTGGACATAGGCAAGGAAGTCATCAAGCATAGGGCTTATGGGCAGAGAATCACAGAAATCATCGGAGGAAAGGCCACACATCCGGTATGCGGATTACCCGGCGGAATTTCTAAACCATTAAGTGAAGAAGACAGACAGGAAATCGAAAAAATGGCTGCTTCTTCTGTGGAGTTTGCAAAGTTTACTTTGAAACTGTTTCACGATATTGTTTTAGGAAACAGCAAATACGTTGACCTAATTAAAAGCGACGCTTACACGTTAAAAACCTACTATATGGGGTTAGTTGACGAAAACAATAAGGTCAACTTTTACGATGGGAAAGTTAGAGTTGTCGACCCCAACGGCAACGAATTCCTAAAATTTGAACCTAAAGACTACCTTAACCATCTTGCAGAGCATGTGGAAGAATGGACTTACGTAAAATTCCCGTACCTGAAGAAGGTTGGATGGAAAGGCTATGTTGACGGACCAGACAACGGAGTGTACCGTGTTGGACCACTTGGAAGGCTTAACGCTTCTGATGGTGTGGCAACTCCGCTTGCACAGGAAGAATATGAGGTTATGTACAAGACTTTAGGGGGAAAACCAGTCCATTCAACATTGGCTTTCCACTGGGCTCGGGTTATTGAACTGCTTTATGCTGCTGAAAGAGTCTCAGAGCTGGTCAAAGATCCAGAAATAACAAGCACAAATGTCCGCAACAAACCAGGGGAACCAGGCGAAGGTGTTGGAATCGTTGAAGCCGCCAGAGGCACACTAATTCATCACTACATTTTAGATGAAGACGCTTTGATCAAAGACGTAAACTTGATCGTTGCAACACTAAACAATTGCCCGGCAATCAACATGTCAATTCGCAATGCAGCCAAGGGCTTAATCCACAATGGCAAAGTAGATCAAGGCCTGCTTAACATGGTGGAGATGGCTTTCAGGGCTTATGACCCGTGCTTTGGATGTGCTACGCATTTTGCTGTTGGACAAATGCCATTAACAGTAGAAATCTATAGCCGTGAAAAGAAACTGCTCAAGACAGTGCAAAGGTAAACCTTTTCTCTTACTCCAGTTTTTGTTAAGTTTTGTGGAGATTTCTGGTGATAAGCGGAAAGTATAATGTTCAAAAAGAATTGAAGAAGTGGCTTTCAGACGCTGAAAGGGTCGTTATTGCAGGAATTGGAAACCCCATACGCATGGACGATTTCGTTGGAGTTAAAATAGCTCAGAATTTGCGGGGAAAAGTTTCTGAAAAAGTTTACTTAATTGAATGCGAAACTGTGCCAGAAAGCTTTATCCAGCAAATCATGGATTTCGACCCAACGCACATTCTCCTATTAGACGCGGCAATTCTAGGATTGAGACCCGGAGATTCAAAGCTCGTCAAACCAGAGCAATTAACAAATTTCCCTGCATTTTCAACACACATGCTTCCGCTACGTATATTCTGCGAATACATTGCCAAAACAACAAAAGTAAATATTGCGTTATTACTGATAGAGCCTAAAAAGGCTGATTTTGGCGAAGGATTGACACCAGAAATTAGGGCTGTAGCACAAAAGATTACTAATGCTTTGGTTAAAGTTCTTCCTTAAAAATTAATAAAAAAGGAAGATTTTAGGAAGTTATTTTATCGGAGTGACTTTTAGAGCTTCTTGGAACAGCTTCTTCGTCGCTGCAATTCTTGCCTTCTGCGCTAGAACGTCGGCTGTAACTAGGTCTAAGGCTTCTTCTGGGCACCACTTGACACATTGGGGTTCGCCCTTATCTTTGCAAAGATCACAGACGAAAACAACTTTGTTCTCTGGATGTAGCATGATAGCCCCGTAGTCGCATGCTTCAATGCACCATCCGCAACCATTGCATTTGTCCTCGTCAACCATTATTAATCCGGTTTCCTCAGACTGCGTTAAAGCGTCTCTTGGGCATGCAGCGACACACGGTGGGTCCTCGCAAAGTCTGCAGGTGATTGAAACATTTACTAACGGATTTAATCGAACAACTCTTATTCGCGATTTCAGTGGGTTGAACGACTTTTCTTTCTCCCATGAACAAATGTATTCGCAGACTTGACAGCCTGCACACTTGTCAGGGTCTGCGGAAACAAATTTTCTTTCATGAATTTTCACCATTGACTATTCCTCCGCTTTTTTGGTTTTTCCGATTTTTCCCTCAGCTATGTGAGTCAGATCGTCCATGCCTAACTCCTTCAGCTTTTCAATAGTTGGTACACCCTCCCTTGTCCATCCGCGAGCCATATAATAATCATCTAGAAGCAAATCTAGTTCTTCTTGTGTGACATAAGCTCCTTTTGATGGGCCTTCATCTTGGATTGGTTGATGCATAACCTTGTAGGGTAATGTATCGTCTTTTCTACCTAAGCCTTCTCTAATGTTGAATAGTCTTGCTACATTGTTTATTCTCTCGCCACTTCGCTTCATCTCTTCCGGCGTCATTTCAATCCCTGTCACTAGGGTGTAAAGCTTAGTCATGTCTTCGAGTTCTTTGTAGTACGTGCCTCTTGAGAATTTGCAGACAATAAAGGAGTCGATAAGCGTGTAAACATCTTCCATGTCTTTAACCAGTTTTCCCCTTCCTTTTTCAGCGACTAGGCGGTTGACTTTTCCTTTAACGTCGAAGGCGTAAGCGCCATGTCTGTTGTGGTCTGCTCCACGGAAGGAAACAGCAAAACCCAACGCGGCTGTTTTTAGGCATCTGAGGTCATAGCCAGTAACCTCCACACCCTTTATGTGCTGTGCCAGTTTTTCCGCTCCTCTGCCAATTTTCTCTCCCGCTGTTTTCACACCGTCGGCTAGTATGTCGCCTATGCCTTCACGTTTGCCCATTTTCTCGATAATCTTGACTAGAGCTTCATGATTGCCGAACCGCGCGTCTATTCCATCAAAATCCTTCTCTGTTAAAATGCCTTTTTCATAGCAGTCCATAGCGAAGCCAACGATGACACCAGCGCTGATGGCGTCTATTCCATAATAGTTACACAGGTCCATTCCTTTTATGATGGCGTCCAGGCGGTCTACTCCGCAGTATGGTCCCATAGCCCACAATGGCTCGTATTCCATCCGTGTCATGGTGCCTTTGTAGGGGCCTTCTGGAACCACGCATATGTGTTCGCATCTCATTGCGCAAGAGCTGCATCCTATGATTTTGGCAACGAACCTTTCGTTCAGGTTTTCTCCGCTTACTTTTTCTGCTCCTTCAAAGCGTGAGTTGTTGTAGTTTCTTGTGGGCATGCACGACAGCGAATTGTGAACCAGAACGTTTTCCGGAGTGCCCAATGTTCTGTATTTCTGTGTGGCTGGCCCCTTCATTCTTTCATGAAATTCCTTGACATATTCCATGAATTCTTCTGGCTTTGCAACTGTAACATCGTGTGTTCCACGCACAGCAATTGCCTTAAGATTCTTTGAACCCATGACGGCGCCCATTCCCGTTCTCCCAGCGGCTCTGGTTTTGTCGTTGATGATGCATGCTATTCGAACGAGTTTTTCTCCAGCAGTGCCTATTGCTGCAACGCGGATGTAATAGTCACCTAACTCTTCCCTTATGGCATCTTCAGTGTCGGCTGGTGATTTACCCATTAAATGTGAAGCGTCCAATAGCTGGACTGAATCATCGTCAATCCAAACGTAAACTAGTTTTTCCGCTTTGCCCTTAAAAACTACAGCATCATATCCAGCTCGTTTTAACTCTGTTCCAAAGGACCCATGGGATTTAGCTTCGCCAACCCCATAGCTTTGTGGCGATTTTGAAACGAAGGCATGTCCATTTCCGCCTGTGGGCCACACTGAACCTGATATTGGTCCAGTTGCTAGGATTAATGGGTTTTCTGGGCTGAGGGGGTCTACTTCTGGATTTGATTGGTCCAGCCATAATCGCATTCCTAAACCTATTCCGCCAATGTATTTTTTAGCGTACTCTTCATTCAAAGGTTCAACATTGGTTTTTCCAGTTGCTAAGTCTATGTGAAGTACTCGACCAGCATAACCGTACAAACATTTTCCTCCAAACTTAGCTTAAGAGAATTATAACGTGTGTAAAACACATTATATTAATTTAGTGGTTTTCTTTGCCTATTGTGCTGATTAAAAAGAAGAGAGAATAAGCGATTTGTAGACGATTTAGACTGCTTCTTTTAGGAGTTCCAAAATGTCTCTTACAACAATTTTGCTTTCTACATCCAGCACTTTAATGGCGTCTTCCAAAGTTGTCACGCAGAACGGACAAGCTGTGGCTATAACCTCAACACCAAGTTCCAGTGCTTCTTTAACTCGATCCACACAAGGTCTCTTTTCGGGTTGTGCCTCCTCTGTCCAAACTCTACCTGCTCCGCCACCACAGCAGAAGCTACTCTGTTTTGTCCTCTTCATCTCAACGATTTCCAAACCCTTTATCACCCGCAAAATCTCTCTTGGAGCTTCGTATATCTCGTTGCGTTTGCCTAGGAAACATGGGTCATGGTAGGCGACTCTTTTCTTAACAGGTTTTGAAAGTTTGATTTTGCCTTGACGTATGGCTTCTGCCAAGAATTGCGTGTAATGTTGAACATTTAATTTTTCGTCAGCGTACGGTTTGTCATTCTTGAACGTGTTGTAGCAGTGCGGCGACAACGTAACAATTTTTTCTGGCTTGAATTTTTTGAACATTTCGATGTTGTGTTGGGCAAGCTCTTCGAATAATCCTTTCTCGCCCATTCTGAGCATGTGGTCTCCGCAGCACCATTCTTCCATGCCCAACGTTGCGTAGTTAACGCCCATATTATTGAATATTGACGTCATTGTTTTGGCAATTTCTTGGTTTCTAGAGTCATAGGCTGTTGAGCAGCATACAAAAAATAGGACATCTGCCTGCGTAACCGTTGGGAAAGTCTTGACATTCAAGCCCTCAGCCCACGCCATTCTTTTGGTTTGATGCGTTCCCATCGGATTGTGATATTTGTAGACGCTTTCAAGCACATCCTTAACCGTTCTTGGAATGTCTCCAACTTCTACCAGAACGCTGTGGTCGTCAACTATCGAGTTTGCGCAGCCAACGAGTTTGGGACAGAACAATGTGCATGAGTTACATTGGGTGCATAACCATATGTTGTCTGCCATGGGCTTTAATCGATCAGCTAAGCCTTCATCTCTTGAATCCGTGATAAACCTGTAATTAGCTGTTAAAGTTGCAGGTCCGAGGAATTTTTCATCTATTGCGGCTGGGCATGCTGAATAGCAGATCGAACATTTTATGCACAGCGTTAAATCCCAGAACTTTTTAAGGTCGGCTGGCATCTGCACAAATTCTTCGGTTTTCTTTAAGGCTTCTTCCGGCTTTATTAGAAATGGTTTGATTTTTTTGAATGTTTCGAAGAAGGGTTGAATGTCAACAATTAGGTCTCTAATTACCAGCATGTTTGCAAGCGGCTCAATCGTCAACGAATCAGTAAGATCCATCACCTGCGTGTAACAAGCAAGCATGGGTTTTCCGTTAACGTTGACTCCGCAACTTCCACAGATTCCCATTCTGCATGAATGCCTAAAAGTAAGTGTCTCGTCCAAATTATCTTTTATGTAAAGAAAGGCGTCAAGCAAAGTTGTTCCTTTGCGAATGGGCACCTTATACGTGGACACATAATGCCTCTTGCTTTTCGGGTCAAATCGATGTATTTTAAATTCAGCAATTTTCTCAACCTTTGTGCTCATAAATCCTCATCCTCCCTAGTAGGTTCTTGCAACAGGCGGCCACTTCGTTATCGTGACTGGAATGTACTCAAGTCTGGGGCCTTCTTTCGTGTAATAGGCTAGCGTATGCTTCAGCCAGTTTTGGTCATCACGTTTTGGATAGTCAATTCTTGAGTGGGCGCCTCTTGACTCTGTTCTTGCGAGCGCACTAACTATGGTGACTTCTGCCAAATCCAGCATAAAATCAAGCTGCAATGCGTTTAATAATCCGGTGTTGAAGGTTTTTCCTTTGTCTTCAACCTTTATGCGTTTGAATCTGCTTTTGAGTTCTCTTATTTCTTTTAAGGCAGTTTGTAGCTGGTCGCCTTTGCGGTATATCCATACGTTCTCGTTCATTATACGTCTCATTTCATCCCTTATAACTGGGGCTCTTTCGTTGCCCTCGCTTCCCAATATTCCGTCATATACTCTTTTTTCTTCAGCCAACAACTTTTCTTTTGGGATTTCATGGGTGCTGCTTTTCAACGTGTGTTTTGAGGCTTCTTCGCCTGCTACTGCTCCGAAGACTAGGCATTCTGCTGTTGAGTTTGTGCCGAGCCTGTTTGCGCCGTGCACGCTGATGCATGAGCATTCGCCTGCAGCATATAACCCTGCGATTGGAGTTTCGGTTTTTATGTTGGCTTTGATTCCTCCCATGGAATAGTGGGCTGCGGGTCGTATTGGAATAGGCTCTTTAACTGGGTCTACTCCGCCGAGTTTTATTGCAACATCACGGATGAGCGGTAAACGTTCATTTATTTTCTCTTCGCCTAAATGTCTGAGGTCTAAGGCTATGTATGGTCCGTAAGGTCCTTGTAATCCGCGGCCTTCGAGGATTTCTGTTTGTTCCGCTCTTGAGACTACGTCGCGTGGGGCTAATTCCATTTTTTCCGGCGCATATTTTTTCATGAAGCGTTCGCCGTCAGCATTAAGTAGGTATCCTCCCTCGCCTCGGGCTCCTTCTGTGATTAAAACGCCTGATGGAACTAGTCCTGTAGGATGAAATTGGACGAATTCCATGTCCATTAGGGGTGCTCCTGCACGGTAGGCCATTGCCATTCCATCACCCGTGGTTGTGTGCGAAAATGTTGTGAATTCGTATATGCGTTCATGGCCTCCCGTTGCCATTATGATGGCTTTAGATTGGAAAGCATGCATTTCGCCAGTTTTTTGTTCTATGGCTGTCAAGCCTATGGCTCTATTATCTTTAACTATTAGAGAGGTGACAAACCATTCGTCGTAGAACTTTATATTATGGGATGTGGCTTTTCCATACAATGTGTGCATTTCATGAAAGCCAGTCATGTCAGCTGCGAAGCAAGCCCTTGGAAAACTGTGGCCGCCAAAGGTACGTTGTTCCATTTTTCCGTCGGAATTTCTACTCCATGGGAGGCCCCAATGCTCTGTTAAAATGATTTCCTTTGGTGCTTGTTTGACAAAAAACTCTACAGCACCTTGGTCTGCTAGATAGTCTGCTCCTTTAACGGTGTCAAAGGCGTGTAAATCGTATGAATCTTTCTCCCTTAAAACAGCCGCTGTTCCGCCTTGTGCACACACGGAGTGCGAGCGGATGGGGTGAAGTTTTGAAATTACAGCTATGTCTAGTTTATTGCTAACTTCAGCAGCGGCGACTGCAGCCCTAAGACCAGCTAGGCCCGCTCCCACTATAATCATGTCGTGAGTGTATTTTTCCATTCAGTTTTTCACCTTAATTACCATTCGAAGAGAATACTTAAGTTTGTGATTTAGCCTTTATAGTTTTTCTAAGCTTTTTCGGTTGTGAGAATATTTATTATTAATCAAATCTAATTGCTTCGTGGATAAAATATGTCTATTCCTGTCTGGAAAGGGCAAAAACATGTTTAAGAAGATCTTGGTTGCTAATCGTGGGGAGATTGCCATTAGAGTGATTAGGGCTTGCAGGGAACTTGGAGTGAAGACGGTGGCGGTTTACTCCGAGGCCGATACTGAATCTCTACATGTTCAGTATGCAGACGAATGCTACTGCATAGGCCCAGCAGAGCCCACCCAAAGCTACCTAAACATTGGCAAAATAATTGAATTAGCCAAGAAATCAGAGTGTGAGGCCATACATCCTGGTTATGGATTTCTTTCTCAGATACCAACATTCGCCAAGGCATGTGAGGAAAATGGCTTAGAATTCATTGGACCCCCAAGTAGGGTTTTACAAAAGACGGGTTGTAAAGTGGAGGCCCGCAAAATTGCCGTCAAGGCTGGGGTTCCAATAATCCCGGGAAGCATAGAGCCTGCTAAAAGCATGGATGAAGCCATGGAGGTGGCGGAAAAGGTCGGGTATCCTGTTCTCGTCAAGGCTGTCTATGGTGGCGGGGGAAAAGGCATGCGAATAGTCATGAATGAGAATGAGATGCAACGAACATTGGAACTTGCAGCCTCAGAAGCTGAAAGCTCCTTTGGAAGTCGAGAAATTTACGTGGAAAAATTCCTTCCAAGAGTAAGACATATAGAATTTCAAGTTTTAGCTGACAAGACTGGAAAAGTTATTCACCTTGGGGAACGGGAATGCTCAATTCAAAGAAGATATCAAAAGCTCATTGAAGAAACTCCATCCCCATTTATGACGAAAGAGCTGAGGAGAGAGATGGGAAAGGCTGCTGTAAAAATTGCAAAGGCCGTGAATTACATCAACGCGGGAACAGTTGAGTTCTTAGTTGACCGAGACAAAAACTACTACTTTTTGGAGATGAACACCAGGCTTCAGGTAGAGCACCTCATCACCGAGATGGTGACGGGCATAGACATCGTAAAAGCCCAGACCAAAATCGCGGCAGACCAAAAACTTGAGTATAAACAAAGCGACATCGCCATGAGGGGACACTCAATAAACTGCAGAATCAATGCTGAAGACCCATACAACAATTTCATGCCATCCCCTGGAACGGTAACGAAGTTCCAACTGCCGGGGGGCCCTGGAAAAAGAGTTGACACCCACTTATACGTTGGCTACACCATCTCGGTTTTCTACGACCCCTTGATAGTAAAGCTTGCCGTTTGGGGGTCGAACCGTGACGAGGCTATACAAAGAATGAAGAATGCCTTAAACGAATTCGTAATAGAAAGTGTGAAAACTACCATTCCTTTCCACAAGAAAATCATGGAAGACGAGTACTATCTCAAGGGAGATATTCACATAAACTTTGTTGAGGAAAGAATTGGAGAGGTTCTGCCAAAACGTGCTTTAGAAGATGAGGAAGCCGCCGCAATAGTTGCAGTTTTGGCTGAGCAAATAGAAAAAAGAGGTGTTCGAGCACTTATTCCGAGAAGGGAGCCTAGGGCAGTTTCACTATGGAGACTTGCCGGTAGAACAAGGCTGGAGAGAACACATTGACAATCCAAGAGGTTTTGGTGAACAGAAAACCGCACAAAGTTAAGGTTTTGGAGAGAAATGGAAACATCTTTATAGTAGAGGTGAACGGCAAAACAGTCAACGTAAAATTCAAGAACACAGTTCAAGGTAAAACAGCAATATTGGAAATTGACGATAAAACCGTTCAACCATGTGTTGAGAGAGTTCAACAGAACGTTCTTCAAGTTAAAATTGGCGAAAAGCTTTTCGAAGTTCAGTTTCAACCTAAAATTCCAAAAGAATCGGCTGCGAAGCTGGAGCCTATGGCTACTTTTGCGGAAAAACCAGCAATAGTTTTGGTAATGGAAAAGGATGCTGTGACTGCTCCAATTGCAGGCAGAATCGTATTGCTTAGAGCTAATGTTGGGCAGAAGGTTGAAAGAGGCGAGTGCGTCTGCATCTTGGAAGCCATGAAGATGCAGAACGAAATAACTGCGCCTAAGGCGGGAGTTGTAAAGGAATTTAGGGTTTTCAAGGGAGCTATTGTAAACAAAGGAGATGTTTTAGCAGTTATTAGCTAGAAGTAACTACTTTTACTAGGGAATAGGTTAGGTGTGGAATGTGGCTAAATGGCTGAGGCGAATTCTGGGCACATGGGCGTTTCTCCTTTTAATTAATGGGTCTGCGTTAGGTTACTTGATTGTTAGTTTATTTCTTGTTCCTAATGTTTGGGGAGTTTTAATCGGTTCGAGCGTAATGGCTCTTAGTTTTTACTGGTATTATGTACGGTATGTTAAGAAAAAGCAACCGCGGTATCCCTTGGTGGCACCTGAGGGGAAGGCTGATTTTTATCTTCCAAGAACCAAAATTCCGAGACCTGTGTATGCAGATTTTCGCGAGATGGAGGAGAAAAAGCGGAAGTCTGCTAAGGTTAAGAAGTTGGCTCGTAAGAAGTTGGTTCGGAAGAAAAAATAGCGCTTTATCTATCTCTGTGTGACTAGACCCTCCCCTATAAATAGATTGAACTTCTGGTAGTTTGTGAGTTAGAACTTCTTTTGTTTTTGATTTAGAAAGTTTTTAATAACGTGTTTAGTATGGCTTTATTCTGAATAGGAGTAGATTTAGATTGTTTGTTGGCGTTGACCATGTTGGTGTTGCCGTGCGGAATTTGGATGAGGCAATAGCCTTATACCGTGATGTTTTGGGTTTCAAGCTTGAGAGCGTTCATGTTTTAACAGAGCGAAAAGTCAGAGTAGCTTTTCTCTCTACTGGCGGAGAAACTCACATTGAGCTTTTGGAGCCTATCGGCAGCGACAGCCCAGTTGCAAAGTTTCTTCAAAATCGCGGAGAAGGCATTCAACACTTGGCTATGAGGGTTAAGAATATTGAGGCGGTTTTGGCTGAGCTTAAACGAAAAGCCGTGGTGCTTATTGATGATAAGCCTAGGGCTGGTGCCGAAGGCGCAAAGATTGCTTTTGTTCATCCAAAGAGTACGAAGGGCGTGCTTTTGGAACTTGTTGAAAAGCCGTAGGTTTGTTGATAAACGTGAATGCGGATAGGCTTCAGGAAGGCTTACGCACTAAGCTTTTTGGTAGAATCATTCTTTTTTTGCGTGAGGTAGGTTCTACGAATGATTTAGCTAAAGAGTTGGCTGCTTATGGGGCTGTTGAAGGAACGGTTGTGGTTGCGGAGACGCAGACTGCTGGGCGTGGAAGGCTAGGTAGAGGATGGGCTTCGCCGAAGGGTGGTTTGTGGTTTTCTGTTGTTCTTAGACCTGAGCTTAAACCTGCGGAGGCTGTTAAGCTTGTGTTTGTGGCTGGTTTGGCTGTGGTTGAGGTTTTACGTGAACTGTATGGAGTGAGGGTGGAGACTAAGTGGCCGAATGATGTGCTGGTGAAGGGGCGGAAAGTTTGCGGAATACTTTCTGAAATGAACACAACAGACGGGAAGGTGAACTTTGTTGTTTTAGGCATTGGAGTTAACGCGAATTTTCTGGAGAATGCTTTTCCAGAAGAGCTGAAGGCAAATGCTACTTCGCTTGAAAGTGAGCTTGGACGAAAAGTCAAGTTGGACGCTCTGTTTAGGACTTTGCTTGAAAGGCTAGAAAATCTTTACGAACTATTCATAAGGGAAGGGTTTAATCTCATTCTGGAGGAATGGAAAAAATATGCTGGTTTTCTAGGCTGCCAAGTAGAAGTCACAAGTCTAACTGAAAAAATGAGTGGATTAGCGTTAGACGTTGACCAAGAGGGTGCGTTGGTTCTTAGGCTTGAAGGTGGGACGATAACGCGTTTTTTCGTTGGATATTTCTCTGCGAGCGAAGTAAAAGACAACCGTTGAACAACTTTTATGTGAATGATCATGTATAATCTGATGTCATGTCTGAACTAAAATGCAAACATTGTGGCGAAGATGCTGTCTTCCTTTGTGCGAGATGCAAAACAGGACTTTGTTGGAATCACGCAAGACTTGAGATAGTTTGTGGAGAATGCAGAAGAACTGAAAAAAGAGAAGTCGCAATCCGAAGAGGCAGATCTGCAGACAAAATCTTTGTGAGAAAGTTCCGCAAAACCCTCCTTTTATCCGATGACGACATTGAAGAGTTGTTCAAAAATGTCGTCTTGATAGCGGAAGTCAACGGTAAGGCTGTTGGATTCATAGTTTTTACTCAACAGACAAAAGAAGAAGGTTGGCTAAACGTGATGGGGGTTCTCCCACAATATCAGAGATTGGGAATAGGCACAGGTCTGCTAGACGCACTTGTGGAGATATCTAAGAAAAGAAAAATCAAGAAATTGCACCTTACAACTTCCAATGAAAATGTGCCAGGTCTGATGTTCTACATGAAAACTGGTTTCAAGATTGTTAGGGTTAGGCGAGACGCTTACAGGAGATATGGTATTTGTGGTTTTGGTGTTCCTGGATATGACGAACTGAAACTCGAGTTAATGATAGGCGATGGGGCTGTAAAAAAGAGCTGCAAATGATGTATTCATTGGAGCGGTAAAGCGTCTTTTCGTAGAAGACGTTTTTCTATGCTCAAGACGAGAGGATTTATTTCGGTCTTTTTCCAGTAATATGGAAGCCGCGTTTTTCGAGTTGTTCGAGAAGTTCTTTTGGTTTTGAGTGCCATTGTCCCCATTTTCTGCAGATGTGTTCTATCCAGCTGTAGTTGTCATATGTAAATGTTTCTTTGCGGTGTGCTTGTAATGGTATTTTTGCGTTCATTTTGCGGTAGTAGTCTTGGGCAAGATAGCCTTCATCCATTTGTTTCATGGCTTTTGAGACTGCTTTTTCGTCTAGTTTTGGATATTTGTCTTCGAATAGCGTGAATTCCATGGGATAGCGTGGTCTTGGTGGCGGGTCTTCTGCTGGATAACCCATTGCTAACTCTACCAGTGGAAACACTCTTTTGGGCAAGCGGTATTCTTCTGCGATTTTGTCAGCGCGATACATTGCGCTTCCGAGGAAGCAGCTTCCAAGTCCAAGGCTTCTGCCTGCGACTACCATGTTTTCCGCCATTAACGCTGCGTCTTGAATTCCAAAGAACAATAGCGTTAAGTCATTTGTGACTAGTTTCCATTTTCTTTTCGCCATTATCCGTTCGAATTTGTGAGAATCAACGCAAATTGTGAATAAAAGCGGAGCTTTGAATGGGTTTCGTTTTTTGTTTCGCGACAGTAATACGCTGTAATATTGGGAAGCGAAAGGCGCCTGTTGACCTGCTCTGACGATTGTTTCTATAACTTCGTCTGAAGGCACATCGTCAGTGTATTTTCGGATTGATTTATGCTCAAGCATGGTTTGAATGACAAGATTCTTTTTCATAGCATCATCTCTTACGCGTAATTCCAAGATTCTGCAGATATATGATTTTCCGCATGTCCTAAATATCTGTTCAAGCAATAATACCCAACAATTTGAGGTATTCAAATGACTGCGATAAAGGAACCTTCGGTTGATGAGAAGATTAAGCGTTTACGCGAATTAAGCGAACAAGCCAAACTCGGCGGCGGACAAAAACGAATTGACGAACAACACACTAAAGGCAAACTCACAGCTAGAGAACGCATCGAACTATTACTCGACCCAGGCAGTTTTAATGAGCTTGACCAGTTCGTTGTACATCAATGCACAGAATTCGGCATCCAAGACAAAAAATTCCTAGGCGACGGTGTTGTAACAGGCTACGGCACAATAGACGGCAGACTTGTTTATGTATTCTCGCAAGACTTCACCGTGTTTGGCGGCTCACTAGGCGAAATGTTCGCAAAAAAAGTCTGCAAACTCATGGACCTAGCCCTAAAAACAGGCGCACCAGTCATAGGCCTAAACGATTCTGGCGGAGCACGCATACAAGAAGGCGTGGCAAGCCTTGCAGGTTACGGTGACATATTCTTCCGAAACGTTATAACCTCAGGCGTAATCCCACAAATATCTGCAATAATGGGTCCATGCGCAGGCGGAGCCGTCTACTCGCCAGCCCTAACCGACTTCATAATCATGGTGGACAAGACAAGCCACATGTTCATCACAGGCCCAGACGTAGTCAAAGCCGCACTGGGACAAGAAGTAACATTCGAAGAACTTGGCGGAGCAATGGTGCATAGCCAAACAAGCGGCGTCGCGCATTTCATTGCAAAAGATGAGCAGCACTGTATTCAAATTATCAAAAAGCTTCTAAGCTATTTGCCAAGCAACTACTTGGAAGACCCGCCAGCCATAGAGCCAACAGACGACCCGAATCGAACAGACGAAACCCTAGTACGCATACTTCCAGACGACCCAGACAAACCCTACGACGTAAAAGAAATCATAACGCGCGTAGTTGACAACGGCGAATTCTTCGAAATTCAGCCACTCTGGGCACAAAACATCGTAATAGGCTTCGCACGCCTAAACGGCAAAACCATAGGCATAGTAGCCAACCAACCCGCACACTACGCAGGCGCATTAGACATAAACAGCAGCATGAAAGCAGGAAGATTCATACGCTTCTGCGACTGCTTCAACATCCCAATAATCACATTCGTAGACGTCCCAGGCTTCCTTCCAGGCCTAGAGCAAGAACATGGCGGCATAATAAAACACGGTTCCAAATTGCTATACGCCTATTGCGAGGCAACAGTGCCAAAAGTCACCGTAATACTCCGCAAAGATTATGGCGGCGCTTACGACGTGATGGGCAGCAAACACAGCGGAGCAGACTTAAACTACGCTTGGCCAACAGCCGAAATCGCCGTAATGGGACCGCACGGAGCAATAAACATAATCTTCAGAAAAGAAATAGCCGAAGCCAAAGACCCAGAACAGAAACGAACAGAACTTGTAAGCGAATACCGCCAAAAATTTGCAAGTCCCTACATAGCTACACAGAAAGGCTACATAGACGAAGTAATCGAACCAGCAGAAACCAGACCCAAGCTTATCAGCGCATTAGAAAGCTTAACTACAAAACGCGAACCAAGACCAACAAGAAAACATGGAAATGTGCCGTTATAAGGTGTAGTGTCTGTTATGGACGATAAAAAGATTCTTGTTTCCGATTCTCTGCAGGAAACGCTTTGGCGTTTGGAAGAAGTGCGTAAAGGCTTCAGGAGAAAATCTGATATATATGTTAAAGAAGCGCTGGAATGGATTCTATCAAGACAAGGATTGGAGGGCTCTTATCATAATCTATTCTTGCCAACAAGCCAAGATCTTACTCAAGGAGTGCATCTACCCACAGGCGAACACATAAAAACCAACGCAGCCACGCGGCATATTCTAGGCGAAGAGGCACTTCGAACCTTAATTGTTTGGAACCTTCAATCATCCAAACCCGTCAAAGAAGCAAATAAAGGCTTCAATCAAATCATAGAAATAGGAGGCAAAAATGGAAGCTATTGCTGCTACAATTGCACAATAGCCTTTCTTCGAACGCTTGCAGTCACCAAAACCGATGCAAGAGACGAAATACTTGAGAAAGGCTTGGACAAAATAAAGAAGGCACAATCGTCTGATGGACGATGGCACGGTTTTCCTTTCTATTACACATTGCTTTTCCTATCCGAACTTAATTCAACACAAGCAAAAAATGAACTGAAGCACGCTAAAAAAGCTGCGGAAAGGCTTTTGAAACACTATAACAGCAACGATAGAACATCTTTCTTCCGACGGCTAGCATTAAAGGCAGCATCAGACGCTATTTAACAACAAAACAATCGATAATATGGTGTGATTATGACAGACAAAGCAAAGTTAACTCGAAAACAGATAATTGAGGTTCTAATAGAAGCCTTAAAACCACTTGATTATGTCCACGCCTTCTATGAGGGAGGCGCTGCAGCCTTTAATCGCGTCGACGAATGGTCCGACCTAGACCTTTACCTAGTCGTAGATGACGAAAAAGTGAATGAGACATTTGTTGTAGTCGAAAAAACTTTGAAGTCGCTATCGCCTATCAAACAAAAGATTGATTTGCCACAAACCCCGTGGCCGGGTGTTTCTCAGGCTTTTTATAGAATGAAAGACGCAAACGAGTATCTTATCATCGACCTTTGTGTTTTGAAGCTCAGCAGCCTAGAAAAGTTTTTGGAACCAGAGATACATGGTAACGTTGTATTTTATTTCAACAAGTCCAGCAAGGTTAAGCCTCCGCAATTTGACAGGGACGCGTTTATCAAGAGAGTGCATGAAAGATTGGAACGATTGCAAGCAAGGTTTGACATGTTTAACAACTTTGTGCAGAAGGAGATCAACAGAGGTCATAATCTCGAAGCAATAGATCTTTATCATGGTGTTACTCTTGCCGGACTAGTTGAAGTTTTGCGGATTAAGTACAACCCTATACATTACAATTTCAAGATGCAATACACACATCGTGAACTTCCATCAGAGATAATTGAGAAACTTGAGTATCTCTACTTCGTCGATGGTGAAAGGGATCTGCAGGAAAAATATGCTAAGGCAACTAAATGGTTCCTCGAGATAATGACAGAGATTAATCAAAAAGAGATAGAAGAGCTCTAATTATGACATCTTAAAGTCTTATGCATGCAAACAATAAAGAAAAGAGAAGTAGCACATACATGTATAGACCACAGACCACATTATAGAAAAGATAATAAGTTCACTTGAAATGTATGTTTGATTATCTCTTAAAGAGGGTAAGCTAATGAATAAAGATGAAATCAAAACGGAGAAAGATGTGATACGTTTCTTAAAAGATAAAACAAGATTTGAAAGGGATGTTTTAGTCGCTACATTTAAGATTCCAAAGGGAAAGATTAGTACATATAAGAGGATAGCGGAGAAAGTTGGCAGACCGCATGCTTATCGGGCTGTCGCTAATGCGTTGCATAAGAATCCGCTTCATCCTATTGTTCCTTGCCATCGTGTTATCAAGTCAGACGGTAGATTTGGAGGAGAGAAAAAAAGAGCTGATTCTAGAAGGAAGCTCGTGGAGAAAGAGGGCGTTCCAATCCAAGATGGCAGAGTCAAGATAAACGACGAAATTCTATATTAGCTGTGTTGACCTGCTTTCTCAAAAGTTGGGACATGATAAACTGAAGGTTGCGATTGAATTTTTGAGATGTCAATTCTGATTCAATCTTGGCAATCATGTGATTCATATGATAGTAGCGTATTTATGTTGCCTTCTGGATACTACTTGGGTTGCGGGTGTTATGGTTGGTTTCGAAAGTTGCCATAGTTGAGTTAGATGATAATGTCCAATCATCCTTTAGACGAGCACTCGAGCTTATTGGAAAAATAGACGAATTGAACACCACTGAAAGATCCGTAGTTGTTAAAGTGGGAATTTTCAGCCATAGAGCAGAGAACCATGCATCACCGAACATAGTCAGCGCAATCGTCAACAGTTTCACTAGGGCGCCAAAGATTTTCCTTGCTGAGTCAGATAATTATATAGGTAAGGGTTTGGAAAGGCTTCAAATCTATCGAGAACTTTTTACTGAGCGAGTAGTTCCCTTCAATCTTTCAGACGACACAGATACAAAGAGGGTAAACTTGGCTAATCAAGAAATTGACTTGTCACACATCCTCTTCAAACCCAACGTGTTCGTAAGCACCCATATACTGCGGAGTTTCAATAAAGGAAGTATTCTCAAGAACTTGTTCGGCTGCACTCCAACCGTGAAGAAAGCGAAATTCCATAAAGACGAAATCTTTTACCCACTTCTTGCTGATATTTTTGAAGCAACTGGTGGAATAGACCTTGCTGTAATGGATGGTGTTTATCTATATCGCAGCGCAGGAGCAGACCCGCATGCTACTGCAGAGAAGTCTAGATGTAGACTAAAAGCAAATATTCTCTTGGTTGGTAGGGATGCGGTTGCCGTAGAAACGGTTGGAGCCGCGCTTGCAGGTTTGAAACCTGAGAAAATGCAGGTGATACAAGAATTCGCTAAGAGAGGGCTTGGAGAAGGGGATTTGAAAAACATCGAGGTTGTTGGGGCTTCCTTTGAAAATCTTAAAGGAAGACTCGTGTCCGCTGCTAGAGAACTAAAAAAAACTGGCGTGCAGGCGCGGGTGCACCTAAGATTTGGTCCTCAACAATTGATAGTTTGATTCAAGAGCGTTTTTTCAAACTTCCGAATAGGAGAACAATGGATGACATTAAGAAAGCGTTGCAAGCCAAATCAATCCAAACAGAAGGCAAAGCCGGTATGATTGCAACTACTTTGACACGAAAGGTAAAGAAGGGCGTGTTGAAAGCTTCTGAAAGCTCTGACGGATGGGTTTACTGGGCAGAATGAACTAATGGCCTTTCATGAATCTAGAAGTTTCTTTTTCGGAAATTCTTTCACGTTTCTAGTATTCTACTATTTTTGGCAATTTCTTAGCAAATATTGCTCAAACTCTGTGACATATGCAGTAGCCCGTTTGACCGGACTTGGAGATCGCCCACCACGCTTTAGAGATTTCCGAAAACCTTCCTCATCCACTGATCTCACACGCCCTTACCACGTTTGTCCCATCCTGTGTCGAATAAAACTATTTCTTGACACCTAAATGAATTAATATGGCTTCACCTACCCTTTCACTCTCAAATTCAATCTATATAAGGGAGGGGTCTAGACGCCCAAGAGCAAACCAGTCAAAATCACCGACACAACATTCCGCGACGCACACCAGTCCCTAATGGCAACTAGAATGCGCACAGACACAATGATTCCCATAGCCGAAAAAATAGACAAAGTAGGCTTCTTCTCACTAGAAATGTGGGGCGGAGCAACCTTCGACGTTGCAATCCGCTTCTTGGCTGAAGACCCTTGGGAACGAATCCGCACCCTAAAACGCCACATAAAAAAGACGCCTTTCCAAATGTTATTGCGTGGACAAAATGTGGTTGGCTACCGCAACTATCCAGACGATGTCGTCATAAAATTCGTAGAAAAAGCTGCCGAAAACGGCATAGACGTATTCCGTGTTTTCGACGCCTTAAACGACATAAGAAACATGGAAGTAGCCATAAAAACCGTCAAAAAAGTAGGTAAACATGCCCAAGGAAGCATCTGCTACACAATCAGCCTAGTCCACACAATAAAATACTACGTGGAAACCGCCAAAAAACTAGCCGAACTCGATTGCGATTCCATCTGCATCAAAGACATGGCTGGAATGCTTGCACCACAACCAGCATACGAACTCATAACTGCCCTAAAAAAGAAAGTTGGGCTTCCAGTACATTTACACTCTCACAGCACAAGTGGCATGGTCATGATGACTTACCTCCGCGCATGCGAAGCAGGCGTAGACATAATCGACACAGCCTTCTCGCCATTAGCTTGGGGCACTTCCCAACCTCCAGTCGAATCGGTTGTAGCCGCCTTGAAAGGGTCACCCTATGACCCTGGACTTGACATAGAACTCCTAAGCGAGATTGCAGCCTACTTCCGAGAGTTACGAGAGAAATATTACGACCCCCTAAAGCTTATTGACTCAAAGGCTGAAAGGGTTGACGCTTCCATTATAGTTCATCAAATCCCCGGCGGAATGTTCTCCAACCTTCTTGAACAGCTGAGAGAGCAGAAAGCGCTCGACAGGCTGAAGGAAGTTCTTGAGGAAGTTCCAAAGGTTAGAAAAGAGCTTGGATATCCCCCACTAGTAACGCCTACGAGCCAGCTTGTCGGCATACAAGCCGTATTTAATGTTCTTTCTGGCAAGCGTTACAGCATTGTGCCAAAGGAGATAAAAGACTACGTGAAAGGCTTTTACGGAAAGCCGCCAGCTCCCATTGATCCGAAAGTGAAAAAGAAGATCATTGGCGACGAAGAACCCATAACATGCCGCCCGGCTGACCTTTTGGAGCCAGCTCTCGATAAGATGCCAGATGAAATGAAATCTTGCATTGAAAGTGAAGAGGACAAGCTAACCTATGCACTGTTTCCACAAACAGCCTTAGAATTCTTTAAGAAGAGAAAAGCCAAACGAGAAGAAGCTAAAACTGAAATCCCACGCGAGAAAATTGCTGAACTTGAAGAGGTTGCCGCAGTCTCGGTTGCAGTTGCCACTTACTTAACAAGTTCAAGCGGCGTAAAGGCGCTAATACCAGTTAGAACTAAAGGAGCCGCATCATCTTGGGTTTTAGCTGGTCGACAAAGTCTAGCTGAGCACGGTGCATAAAATTGCCTGTTTACGAAATTTTCATAGACAGCAAACCCCGAAAAATCGAACTGACAAAGACTGGGGAAAATTCTTTCACAGTTAAAATGAATGACAAGTCCCTTAGTATAGAGTTACCAGCTGGTAAGCTTGACTTGGAAAAGGTTTTCTCCATAAAAATAGATGGAAAAACGTACCAAATAGAATTGCCCAGAATCGATTGGGAAAAATTCTTTCCCATCAAAGTTGAAGAAACCAGATTCAAGGCTGAAGTGAAAGCTCACACAAAGAAACCAGCATTAACAGCTTTTGAACCAATCTCCTTAACACCCACAAGGAAAGCTGTGGCGACAAAGCAGATTGTGGAAGGCACCGTAACTGCGCCCATGACTGGTAAAATCCTCTCAGTTAAGGTCAAGAAGGGAGATCAAGTGGAGCTTGGTCATGTTGTCTGCATCCTTGAAGCTATGAAGATGGAGAACGAAATCACAGCGCCCAAGGCAGGAACCGTTCGAGAAGTGTATGTTTCTGAAGGTTCGTCAGTGAGCGAAGGCGAACCTCTTTGCCTGATTGACTAGAAAATGGAAGGCGGCTTATACTCGCTAAACACCTCGCGTAAGGTGTCACATATTTCGCCGAGGGTTACATACTCCTTTACTGCTTGAAGTACGAAAGGCATGAGGTTTGTGTTTTCCTGTTCAGCAGCCCTACGCAGCTTGTTTAGGGTTTCTTTCACTTTGGCTTGGCTTCTTTGCCTTTTCATCTGTTTTAAGCGTTCAAAAAGCTTCTTCTCGATTTCAGGGTCTATTTGCAAAATCTTTATGGGAATCTCTTCTTCGGTTATGAATTCGTTCACGCCAACAATTATTCGCTTTTTTGCTTCAACTTCTTTCTGAAAACGGTATGCGCTTTCCACAATCTCCTGTTGCATGAAGCCTTTTTCGATGGCGGCAACAGCTCCCCCCATGTTGTCGATTTGTTCGATGTATTTTGTGGCTTTTTCTTCAATCTGGCTTGTTAGGTACTCTATGTAATATGAACCTGCAAGAGGGTCAACGGTGTCGACTACTCCGCTTTCGTATGCTATTATCTGCTGGGTTCTGAGAGCTATTGTTACTGCTCGTTCACTAGGTAAGGCGTAAGCCTCATCAAACGAGTTCGTATGCAAAGACTGTGTTCCGCCCAAAACAGCTTCTAACGCCTGAAGCGTCGTCCGAATAATGTTGTTGTAGGGTTGCTGAGCGGTGAGCATGACGCCTGAGGTTTGAGTGTGGAATCGCAGCATACTTGAAGCTGGGTTCTTGGCTTCGAATCGTTCATGCATGATTTTTGCCCATAATCTCCTTGCGGCTCTGAATTTGGCGATTTCTTCAAAGAAGTTGTTGTGAGCTGCGAAGAAGAAGGATAATCTGCCTGCGAACTTGTCTAAGTCTAAGCCTCTTTCAATTGCTGCTTGCACGTAGGCGATTGCGTTTGCAAATGTGAATGCGATTTCTTGAACAGCAGTGGCGCCTGCCTCGCGGATGTGGTAACCGCTTATGCTTATAGTGTTCCACTGGGGCATGTGCTGAGAGCAATACTCGAAAATGTCTGTAACCAATCTCATTGAAGGCTTAGGCGGGAAAATGTACATGCCTCTGGCAACATACTCCTTCAAAATATCGTTTTGAACTGTTCCGCCAAGCTGAGGCTGCTCAAGACCTTGTTTTTGTCCAACCGCAACATACATTGCAAGCAAAATATTCGTAGGCGCATTAATTGTCATTGAAGTCGTAACCTTATCAAGCGGAATTCCATCAAACAATATTTCCATATCGCGCAGGGTGCTTGTACTGACTCCTACCTTGCCAACTTCGCCAGCCGCCATCGGATGATCGCAATCATAGCCAACCTGTGTTGGAAAATCAAACGCGACACTCAAACCTGTTTGTCCATGCTCCAATAGATATTTGAAGCGTTGGTTTGTTTGTTCGGCTGTGCCAAATCCTGCATACTGTCTCATAGTCCACAATCTAGCTCGATACATTGTTGGATAAACGCCACGGGTGAGCGGATATTCTCCTGGAAAACCTAAATCACGCAGATAATCAAAATCTGCAATATCAAGCGGAGTATAGATTCGGTTGATTGGGATATTGGAACTTGTGGAGAATTCACCTTTTTCAGGAAGCTTTTCAAGACTTTTCGACGCGATTTCTTTTTCCCAGTTTTCCTTCCCCTGTTTAGTTTCCTTAAGCTTTTGCTTGTCAAACAACTTTCAAAACACCAACAATAACTCTGCTTAGGCTTTTTCAACTGTTTCGTGTATATAGGCATTTTCTTGAGCGGGTAGAATATTGATGCTTTAACATCTCTTGTCTTCGTCTTGAAGATGGTAAAATGGAATTACATCAAGGAGAAATTACTTCTGTCCTTCAATAAAAACAAACCAAGAGACACGCCTTATCTGACCTCCATACTTCCTCTTAACCCTCTCTTTAAAAATCTTAAATCCTTTTTGAAAATCATCCTTGCTGAGTAGAGTTAGAGTCGACATGTACTTGTTTCTGACTCTTCTCAAATATTCATCTGTGGATATGTATCCTTCGTCAAGTTGAACGGCATGGTAGTGGACATCTCTGAAGCCTATCATGGTCATCATTTTCTTGAGGGATGGAACGGATGGGATTCTTTTCAAGTCTATTGCTACTACTCCTGGGAAATCATGGGTAATGTGTTTCTTGATTCCAGAGTGTGAGAATGTCATAATCACACATTTCCTGCCTTTCTTCGAAACCCGATAAATTTCTCGAAGAGCCATCTCCTTGTTTTCAATGTGATGAATAACAGCAGTCATATAGACGCAATCGAAGAGGCTGTCTTGGAAGGGTAATCGTTGCCCATCCCCCCGAACCCATAGGATACGTTTGGATTTATCCTTCACAACAGCTTGCCTTAGCATCTCAATCGAGGGTTCCAAAGCACAAAACATCAAGTTTTTAATAACCGATATGCTTAGCGAAAATCTTCCAGTGCCACATCCAACATCCAAAACAGCGCAGTTTGCATTAATTTTTCCGTATTCAATGATTTTTGAAAGTAAAACATCCGCTGGAGTAGGTCTTACCGTATCGTAGTATTTCGCTATCTGCGAATAATCGGCCTTCGGTACACTCGATTTTTTCACATTATCACTTCAAGATTTTAAGAATGGAGAGTGCCAGAATCGCTGCTCTTAATTGAATCGATAAATTTTTCTATCAATTTTCTGCATTCCTTCATTCCTTCTTTATTCCTTAAAACTTCACCTATATCATCACCACCTTTGTCGGTAACTCCAAGAAAAGGTGGCAGATCTGAGGAAATGATTTCAATCCAAGACCTTTTATGCAATCCGCAACCTTGGGACCCAATTGTCGCCAAAAGTTTTGCTTTTGATTTCATGATAGTTAGATAATTTAATTT
>Ga0209725_1000061_pt1 | contig 59973 bp, 60 predicted proteins | sample I18A1metaG_FD_184145 | JGI IMG/M metagenome (GOLD analysis project Ga0209725, IMG submission 184145) | Lake sediment bacterial and archeal communities from Gulf of Boni, Indonesia to study Microbial Dark Matter (Phase II) - ​I18A1 metaG... | ecosystem: Environmental > Aquatic > Freshwater > Lake...
AGCCTTCCCTCTAGGGAGGACCTCAGTTCTTCTTGACCAATGTATGGGATTCTTTCGGCTATGACAAGCGTGGCCTTCATGATCATCGAACTCTGGGAGACAACAAAGGGTAAGGCTGTTGTTGTTTCACTGCTTCAGCTCGTCTTCTATCTGTTTGATCCTTCTTTCCAAGAACTCAACCACGGGGGCATTGTCTGTGCTCTCAAGCTGTCCACCACATTTCGAACATCTGAAAGATGATTCCATCGCCTCTTCGAAAGTGACTCGTACGTCACCACACTTGTTGCACACGAAGAAGGTATGGTTTCTTTCATAGTCGAGCTTCTGCTTCAGTTTCTCAAGGACACGTCTCTTTCGGCTCCGGATGAAGGCATCCAGCTGATCTGTCTGCAGTTTCCAGTAGAAGATGAACCAACCCGTCTTCTCGTCCCGGACTCGGGTGGCGGTAACCAGGCCGTGGTCGTAGAGTTTGTAGAGGATCTTCCTCACGGTGTTCAGTCGCACGTTGGAGTCATTTGCGAGCACTTCATCCGTGGCCTCGATCTTTTTCTTCAGGATATTGACGACGGCGACGGCCTCATCGCCACCGAAGAGACGCGCGACCTTTATCAGCTCTTCATCCAAGACCGCCAAGTCAGAGCCATCCTGATTCACTATCTACAGATTGGCGGTTTTGCCTTTAATCTTCTTCCAAACTGGCAGGTTCGGTAGTTGTGATGACCTTTTCAGCCTCGAAGTCTCACCTTACCATCGGTGGGCATCAGAGATTGTCCGAACAGGTTGTGGTCCTTCGCCTGGGACACAGGATCCCCCGTGATCTGAGGGTTACGACGCACGTGTGTCTGACAGCCAGAGCCTTCGGCGCAGATGGACTGATCCTTGCTGATGTCGTCGACACTACACTCGGCCAAACGGTTCGAGATGTCTGCAAGCGATTCGGAGGAACCTTCGCGATCCAAATGGGAGAACCTTGGGAGCAAGTGATGAAGAGGTGGAAAGCAGATGGTGGAGACATAGTTCATCTCACAGCATACGGAATACCGCTGCCACATCTGATCGAGGCGATTAAGGCCTCACCCAACTCCAAACTTGTTGTCGTTGGCGCGTCAAAGGTCCCCAAGGAAGTTTTCGAGCTGGCCACTTGGAACATATCGGTAACAAATCAGCCGATAAGCGAGGTGAGCGCACTGGCCGTGTTTCTTGACCGATACTTCGAAGGCAAGCAATTCGCGATGGACTTCGAGAACGCAGAGATGAAGATCATTCCGTCAGTTCGGGGAAAGAAGGTTGTCGGGCTGACCAAGCGCAGACGCTAGTTCAGCGCTCTGCTTTCAGTTCACTTGCGTCCTTTTCTTCCTTCTTCCGAATCATAGCGACGTCAGCGACAGTAATCTGCCTTGTTGCGTTGGTGGGAAGCTTTGGGGCGGGAGGCTCGCTTCTCGGCACTAGCAACTTGACTCGTAGGACGTGTTCAATCGCCCTCGCCAATCGCATGTCGGGTACCATCTTTCCAAGCTCTATCTTCTGTATGATAGAAAGACGCTCCTTCACCTTCAACGCCAGATCCTCTTGGCTCAGGGCATGCTTTTTCCTCGCCTTCTGTATGATCTGGGGATAGTTCTCAGCAACATCGAGGCCCCGAATTTCTCTCGGAGCTCGCCTATCAGCAGGAAGCGGCGGGATCGGAGGCTTTGGCCTAGCCGTGACAATTAATGGGACCGCGGACACTACTTTCGGTTCCTGATAGGGCGTTCCCAATCTGGCACATGAATCGCATGCCGTCATCCTTGCGCCCTCGACAACTATTCGATTCGGTTTTCCGTGGATCTGGCGCCCGCAGATGTCGCAGTTCAAAATGCGCCCCGACCGCGCAAAGTCAACCATACCCACGCTTAAATGGTTTCGTTGTTCTAGTCGAAGCGTGTCACTTGATGCAAAGAGCGACTCCACAAGATCTCAGGAAACTAAGAGGCATCGCAAACTATCAGTTCGGAAGCCGATTGGGGGACGCCCTCTTCAAGGGCTTGGTGGAGGTCACAAGATCCGGAAAGACCAAAAAGATACGTCTGATCTTTCGAGACGGCAAACACATCTCCACTTTGAGACCGAGAGATGGATTTCTAGCTCTCACACCTCATGGCGCTAGGATCATCCTAAGCTCTATGAAAAGACCGCCGCGAGTAGTGGTGGTTCGTAGCGACATAGCGGAGTTCATCAGGTCTGGTAGAAACGTCTTTGCTAAGCATGTTGTGACAGCAGACTGTTCGATTAGGCCTCAAGACGAGGTCATAGTAGTCGATGAGAAAAGAGAACTTCTAGCCGTCGGACGGGCTACCTTGGCCGGGTTCGAGATGACCGAGTTCGAGCGAGGAATAGCAGTGAAGACAAGGCGAGGTGCCGGACCTGACGCAATAGACTTATCCTATCATTCGTGATCACCAACTCTTGTTAGTTGGCTCGACCATGGCATACAAGGCATACAGAGCTGTGAAGGGAACGCCTCAAGGCAGAGACGCCAAACGAAGGATGCAGAAGATGGGAATGAAACTCGACGAGATCGAAGGGGTCACTGAAGTCTTGATACGGACACCTACCCGTGAGATAGTCATCGAAGAACCGGTAGTCACATCAATCGTCGTCCAAGGGCAAAGGATGTACCAAGTCGCTGGCGGATCATCGCACGAAAGGATCCCGTCAACCGAGCCTACCCTAATGGAAGTTCCGGATGCAGATGTCAAACTCGTAGCAGAACAGACTGGGAAGACACCAGATGAAGCGAAGGCCGCGCTGAAAGAATCGGGAGGAGACCTTGCTGAAGCGATCCTCAGACTTCAGAAGCCGAAGAATCAACCCCAAACAAGCGAAGACCCGGGGTCAATCTAAATGCATCAATTGTGATTTCTCCGGCAAGGCTCACAGCGCACGCAGAATTGATGTGCGCTGAAGGAGTGACCTGGGGGAGCTTACAATCACGAAGTCTCCCCATGCTTTCTGTCGAAGAAGTTTGTAGGCATAGGTAAAGTAGTAAGTGATCATCTTAGCTCGTTTGCTGGGCTGGTCTTAGCGGTGGAGAGTACGTGACCCCTGATCGTGGGAGGCGGATTATCTCGGGGATCAGCCGTTGAAACGATCCGCTCTGGAGATCGTGAAGGGCCCATTGCTCAAGTAGAGTTCCACGTGATCAGATGACTCTCGCCTGTTTCTCCATTCGGCCCTTTATCCTCTTCAGTCTGAAGAAATCTTCACGCTCGCGCTCTTCCAAGTGCATTTGGATGTACCTGATCGACTGGAGGACCCTTGGTAGGATGACGTAGTCGAGTGAGTTGACACGTCTTTTGGTTGAGGCTATGGCCTGCGCAAGCTTTCGTGTTGATGCCTCCGCGCTTGATAGCTCAGCAATTGCGGCTATGGCCTCTCTCATCTTCATAGTTGCCTCGTCCAGCTTCGCTGATGTTGCGAGCAGATTGTACGGCGCACCCTTCAATGGAGATACCTTCATGTGCAAGTAGGGCAGCGCGACCCCGATTACGTTCCTAGTTCTCGCGTCTAGATCGAAGCGATCCTCGACTCCGACGGAGAACTGTTCGAGCTTCGTGAGACCGTGGATCATCAGGGCTTCTGCGAAAAGCGCATAGGCCTCTTGTAGGAGAGCGTGAGAACGCTGTCTCTGCACAGATATCTGACGAATCAGTTCGAAGAACTCGATCATCAGGGCGTCCAACTTCTCTCTCAGCAGGTCTCTTCCTCGTTCTGCGATGCCTCGCCTCTTTCTGAGAGCGAGCAGTTCCATTCTTGTCGGGTGAACACCCGCAATGACTTCTGACATCAAGTCTAGTCCTTGTTCTTGTGGCTAGGATGATATTTCGCTATGGTCGAAGGATCAATGCGCTTGAGTTCGACCTTGGGTAGCATGGATAGGAGATCCCAACCAAGGTCTAGGGTTTGTTCTATGTCTCGGTTCTCGTATTCACCTTGGTTCACGAAACGCCTCTCGAAGGAGTCAGCGAAGTTCAGGTAGAGCTTATCTCTGGTGGAGAGCGCCTCCTCTCCAATCACTGCGACTAGGTCTCTGAAGGCACGTCCTTCGGCATACGCGTAGTAGAGCTGATCGGAAACCTCTCTGTGGTCTTCGCGCGTGCGGTCCTTGCCTATTCCTTCCCTCATGAGACGTGACAGCGACGGAGAGACATCTATCGGAGGGTAGACGCCTCGCCTGTGAAGGGCTCTATCAACGATCAATTGGCCCTCCGTTATGTAGCCGGTCAGGTCGGCGATGGGATGAGTGATGTCATCATGTGGCATGGTCAAGATGGGCATTTGCGTGATCGACCCCTTCGCGGTATGTGTCCTTCCGGCTCGCTCGTATATGGTCGCCAGGTCAGTGTACATGTAACCAGGATAGCCACGTCTTCCTGGCACCTCCTCTCGCGCAGCCGAAATCTCCCGAAGGGCCTCTGCGTAGTTGGTCATGTCACTGAGTATGACTAGCACGTGCATGCCGAGCTCAAACGCAAAGTACTCGGCCGCGGTGAGCGCAACCCTAGGCGTGATTATCCTCTCTATCGCAGGATCATCGGCTAGGTTCACGAACATCGTTACATGCTCGAAAGCGCCTTGCCTCTCGAAGTCCTCCCGAAAGAACCTGGCCTCATCGGCCGTGATGCCGATGGCAGCGAATACCGTTGTGAAGCTTTCCCCTGATCCTCGAACGCGAGCTTGTCTAGCCACTTGCGCAGCGACTACGTTGTGCGGAAGACCTGCCCCAGAGAACAAGGGCAGCTTTTGTCCTCTGACGAGCGTATTCATTCCATCTATCGCTGAGATTCCGGTCTGGATGAACTCTCTAGGGTAAGTTCTCGCATAGGGGTTGATCGGCGCGCCGTGAACGTCCCAATAGTCTTCTGGTATGATGCCGGGGCCACCATCGATTGGGGTCCCGCTACCGTCCAGCACTCTTCCGAGCATGTCGGATGAAACGGAGAGTTTGATTGTCTCGCCTGAGAATCTAACAGCAGTTCCCTCCACATCTAGGCCCGAGGTTCCTTCAAAGACCTGGACGACGGCCATTTTGTCGCTTACTTCTAGGATCTGCCCTCTACGCTCGGAGCCGTCGGTAGCCACGATCCTGACGAGTTCACCAAAGCCCACACCTTTGACTGCCTCGACGAATAGCAGAGGCCCAGAGATGCGTGTGATGGTCTTGTACTCTCTCAGTATCAGGCTCATACAGGCGCTCCCTCCGAGCTGAGGGATTCAGCAGTAAGCTGCCGGAATTGTTCCTCGAGTCTTTCCTCGATCCCTTTTGAGACCTCTGCGAAATTCTCTGAGGGCTCTATCTTGGATCTCGCTATCTCCTGCCTCACGGGAATGTCAAGGATTTTCTGCAGGGGCACTCCTTGCTCGACGGACTTTGCCATCTTTTCATGGAATTCCATGATTAGGCGGATCATCTCGGTCGTCTTTTCAGGCGAGCAGTAAGTGTCGACCGGGTGAAGTGCGCTTTGCATGAGGAAGTCCTCTTTGATCATGCGAGCTGCTTCCAATGTCGCCCTCTGACTCTCGGACAGAGCATCTGGACCGACGAGCATTACGATCTCTCTGAGTTCCTCGTCCCTCTGTAGGAGGGACATGGCATCTCGTCGCAGATTCCTCCAGGGCTGCTTGGTCTTCTTCTCGTACCATTCCTCTACCGAGTCAAGGTAGAGCGAGTAGCTCGTGAGCCAATCGATGGCTGGAAAATGACGTCTCTCTGCAAGCGATTTGCTTAGAGCCCAGAAGACCTTCGTGATTCGAAGTGTATTCTGTGTCACAGGTTCTGAGAAGTCTCCGCCCGAAGGTGAGACAGCTCCCACCGCAGATATCGAACCCACCCTTGACTCGCTCCCGAGGACTTCTACTCTGCCTGCGCGTTCATAGAATTCTGCCAGCCTGGAAGCTAGGTAGGCGGGGTATCCTTCCTCGCCCGGCATCTCCTCCAACCTGCCGGAGATCTCTCTGAGAGCTTCAGCCCATCGAGATGTGGAATCCGCCATCAATGCGACATCGAATCCCATGTCTCTGAAGTACTCTGCCATTGTGATCCCCGTGTAGACGCTGGCCTCTCGTGCGGCTATCGGCATGTTCGAAGTGTTCGCGACTAGTATCGTCCTAGCCATGAGCCGCTGTCCGCTTCTAGGATCCTTCAGCTCGGGGAAAGTCTCGAGGACCTCAGTCATCTCGTTACCACGTTCGCCACATCCCACGTAGACTATGATATCGGCATCTGCCCACTTGGCAAGCTGGTGCTGCATCACTGTCTTGCCGGTACCGAATCCTCCCGGGATAGCGGCGGTTCCTCCTTTCGCGATCGGAAAGAGGAAGTCCATTATCCTCTGACCGGTGACAAGCGGTACCACTGAGGGAAGCTTGGACTTGATCGGGCGTCCTTTCCTTACCGGCCACGTGTGCATCAGCTGAAGCTTCACAATTCCGTTCTGCCTCTCAACTTCGGCGATGTCATCTGTAACGTGATACTCACTCTGCCTTGCGATTGACTTGACCGTGCCCACGACATCCGGGGGTACGAGGATCCGTTGGGTGACAAGTACCGTTTCTTGGACTTCGCCGAGAATATCACCACCTAGAACCTTCTGGCCGGACTTGACTCTTGGCGTGAATCGCCAAGTCTTCTTGCGATCTAGTGCGGGAGACGTAGCACCGCGTGTGATGAATGTTCCCGCAATCTCTCTCAAAGTCGGAAGCGGTCGCTGTATCCCGTCATAGATCTGGTTGATCATTCCTGGGCCTAATTCTACTGAGAGAGGCTTGCCGGTCCTTTCCACGTGTTCGCCCGGTTTGATTCCCACGGTCTCCTCGTAGACCTGAACCGTCGCCCTCTCCCCCTCGACTCTGATGATCTCCCCAATGAGGCCTGCCTCGCCAACTTTGACGAGTTCGTACATCTGGGCGCCTAGCATGTCGCGAGCTACAACAACCGGCCCAGTGATCCTCTCAATTATCCCTGGCTTGTACAACTACATCGACCGTGCTGAACTCTGTGTCTCAATGAAGGGATGTTGCTAGGATTTGTATCGCAATTAAGCATTTCCAGAACTAAACTCCAGCGCTCCTAAGCCTGGCTGTCCCAAGACCTGGCCACAGGAAGGATGCGAAGAAAGCCTCTTTGAACGTTAAGGAGATTCGTGGAACTATCAAGCACAGTACTTTGACTTGACTCTCTTGCTTATACCGTATCTCCGACGAAGTTTGACGTGATCGACCAATGATCTCTCTGGAGGAAATCAAGCGAAATAGTCAAAAACTGGCCGAGTGCGCCGCAAGAGTTGAGCAGATGCTGACGCGACTAACTCTAGTCGATTGGTGACTTGGCCTAGACCAGGAAGCGTCCGTTCTCCATTAGCTTGGATCTGTCGACCCACAGAGTCGCGTTCTTCATGATGGCGTCAATATGAGTTCGCGATTCCCAGTCGGCCCCCGTCTCATCGGGGTAGGGGTCGCCGAAGGCAACATGGACAGAGGGAAACTTCTCGTCTTGTAGCAGGTTCCCGACGAGCCGCGTAAGGTATATGTTCGTCCCGATTGCGAACTCTCCGAGTCTGTTGCTGTTCTTGTCCGTCTGCAAGTACTTCATGAGCTCTTCTCGCAATTTGGTGTTGGAGCATTTGATGGAGCGCAGATCAGCTCGCGAGTCTTGGATGCTTATCTCAACGGGCGATCCCTCTAAGATGCCGTACCTGTCGCTGAACCAGTCGCCTAGCTCTTCGGCGATAATCGTTCCATTAGCTTTGCAGGCAGCCGTGTACAACTCTCCATCGGGAAGGTTTCCCCACTCTCCCCGTGTTCGGAAGATCCCATCTGATGTCTTCCACCTCCATTCGGGATGGAATTCCACCGCCAGGTCGGATCCTGCCGGGCTCGTTACGCGTGCTCTCTTGGTTTTCGCCACAACTTCGTGAACCCGTCTAGTGAGCTCGGATATCTTCGTGTAGTCAGCTGACATGCCCTCTTTCATCAGCTGCTCATTCGTGGATGGCATGTGGCCGTGGCGTGCGCATTCTTTCGCGAGTTTGATGAAAGGCATCCTTAGACCCAGTTCGCCCTCTATGCTTCTTGCCGCGTACAATGTCACGTTTGCCCATCGGACCGATTGCTCAAGAGGCTTTGGGAGAAATGTCAACGGGCGCTGACCGAATTCTTCAAGAAATACGAGTCTCACGTTGTTTGGGGATACTTTCTCAGCTGCCTTCCTCAGCGCCTCACCCACCGTTCGTGTGAAAGTGTCGGTGACTATCAGTATGCGCTCGCCTAGAACAACGCCCATGCAGACCTCGATGGCGACTCGTGCACCCTCATCTACTGTTCCCAAGATAGAAATCTCCAAGTTCCATGAACCAAGTCGGCGTATTAATGCTTGCCAGCAGCTGAGCGGTTCCTCGCGCAATGGTTGCACAGTTATATTTTCGCGACTGATGAGATTTGTTCAGTGACGAGGCCTGCGCACATTTGATTCCAATCAAGTTTCTCGATGACTTGATGCGTTTGAAGCTCGTTCCGAGGAGCGGCTGGATATCCTACAGAATCAACAAACACGACATTGAACCCGTCGCCTCACATTCCTATTCCGTCGCCGCAATTGCTCTGACGATGTCCGAGATCATTCGATTGAAGAATCAGAAAGTCAATGTAGAACAGGTGTTGAGGATGGCGCTCCTCCACGACCTATCCGAGTCTCTGACATTCGATATCAGCAAGGCGTACCTGAGGTATCTAGGCAGAAAAGGATCCCAACTGAAGACGACTCTTGAGCGGAAGGCAATCTCGAACATTCTGGCCGGTCTTCAAAGCAAGCGCCTTGCACGAAAGTTCATGACGAGTATTGAAGAGTATTCCGCCTCAAAGTCGCTTGAGGCAAGGATCGTACACTGTGCTGACGCCGTGGATCTCTTGCTTCAAGTAATCGAGTACGAGAGGATGGGATACCCGAAGGCTACCCTAGACCCCATGTGGAGGGAGACTGAGTCGAAGTTGTTGAGCCATAGAGTTGCGCTCGCTAGTGACTGGGCTTGCGGACTGGAGCGAGCCAGAAGAGCAAGGAAAACCGGCCGCGAAAGAGCGAAGTCGCCATCCGTTTTGGTCAAACGATCCTGATATGCTCGTTCGGGACTTGGATGATACCGATGTCTGGCTCGAGCGCCCAAATTCCAAACTCATTTAGCTCTGGGTCAACGACGAGAGCCACAACGAAAGGTGAGAACTGCAGAAGCTTACTTTGCGTCTCTAGGTCAGTTTCTGACATGAATATACCATGGCCAGGGTGAGAGTGGTACCAGCCCACGACCCCCCCCTGAAGTTTACCTTTTATTATGTCATCCGCGATTCGTGCCAACTTCTTAGCGGGGAGTATGCATGACGTCTCCGAGTCTTCGTTTCCTCCTGGAACAAGGTCATTGATCCACAGTCCATCATCGAGGAGACAACCGATCAGCACACCGATACGCTCGTACGGCCGCCTGACATCCGCTCCGACTCGGTCCAGAACAAAGCTCGTGATGTTAATGTCGAACAAGCTTTCCGCCTTTTCGAATTGTCATCCATTAATCAGCCCAGTGGAGATAAGTCTTGACGCAAGGATGATGCGCGTCACCGTACCCAGTTGGAAAGAACGAGACATAAACTCAAGACCGCATTCGAGATTTAGAACACGATGTTCGAATCCTTGGATTGATATCACGGATGTCGCAGTCTGCACGCCCATGCAGGCAATAATGGAGGTGAATTGAATGAGTGAAACCCAAGAGAAACGCCTCTATGCACTTGTTATCATCCTTGTTGTCACGGTGAGCCTCCTCGGCGGCTTCGCCCTTTACATGTCATACAGGCCGCCCGTGGTTGAGCCCCAACCCTCAAGACCTGAGCCGAAGACCATCTCTGTAAGCGGCCTCGGAACCGTCTCCATGAGTCCTGACATCGGATGGTTTGTTGCTACCGTGGCCACGCAGGCAGGGACTGCCGCCCAAGCTGAGGAACAGAACAACAATGCAATGTCTAAAGTCATCTCTGCACTCAAGGATGCGGGAATTGCTGAGAAGGACACACAGACGGTTGACTACCGCCTCGAGCCCATCTATCAAGAAGCAAAGGAACCTGGAAAGATGCCGATACTCGTCGGCTACTCGGTAAGACATAGTATCAGAGTTACCGTCAACAATCTAGCTGCGGTCGGCAGAATGATTGACCTTGCAATCTCGAACGGAGCAAACGAAGTAGGCGGAGTCTACTTCGGCCTCTCCAAAGCTAAGGAACAGCAGGCACAAGCAGAGGCACTCGACCTAGCCGTGAAGGACGCCAGCAACAAAGCCAAGACAATCGCGGATTCGATGGGCGTCAAACTCGTAGGTCCCATCTCAGTCAGTCTGGGCTACTACTACGCACCTATCCGAATGGAGTTCAAAGAAGCCGTAGCACAGCCAGTGCCCATCCAGCCGGGACAGCTGGAGTACACCCTCAGTGTCCAGATTGCCTACGGGTTCAGCTAGCCGAGACTTGAGCCCAACTTATCCCTTTTTGTTTCGATTTCTATGAATCCTTGGAACCATTGTGCTAGATGCCCTTTGTCCAGAGGGCAATCTTCATAATACATCGAAACCTACAATCACTCTGAGGGATGGTCAATGCCAATGGCTTTTGTTTTCATGAACATAGACGCCGGAGCCGAGGACCAAGTCCTCAAACAACTTCGAGGCATCCAGAATGTGAAGGAAGCCCAGGCCGTCTACGGCGTATACGATATCGTTGCAAGAATTGAAGCTGAAACAATGGAAAAACTGAAGGAAACAGTGACTTGGAAAGTACGGAGACTCGAGAAAGTTAGATCCACCCTTACGACCATAGTGATGGAATCAGCCTGACGGGATACTAGCTGTGGAAGACAACAGCCTCTCTTCTAATGTCTTGCTTCACATGCGAACTTCGTGAGTTGCTCGACTCCATCCGACCGCACGAGGAATGTGTCTTCACACTTTATTGCTCCGACCCCGGGAATCGCCAATGGCGCATGTATCGCGGCCAAGACCATGTTCTCCTTGATCACTTGCCTCCTGTGCGGTATGAGTATCGTTGTGATCGGGTCCTCTTCAACAAGTAGACCAACGCTGTGAGCGAACCCCTGCACATAGTTGTCCCCGTACCCGTGGCTCTTGAGCATCCGTTCGATCTGTGATTCTATCGAGTTCAAAGCTACTCCAGGTCTGAGTTTGTCCTCGACCATGCCGTAGGCCCGCTCCAAGACTTCCAGAGCCTTCAGCTTCTCCCCCGAAGCTCCCTCCATCATGTGAGTTCGAGTCTCATTACTGTAGTAGTATTCGTAGTCTCCAGCCAGTGTCACAGTAACTGCGTCTCCTCTGCTCACCCCGATGTCTCTTCTGGGCTCAGCGTGTTTTCTTGGATACGCACCCGCGTTTACATAGACGTGTGGATGCTCCGCTCCCTTCTTCATCATCGCGTATATTGCTTCAGCAGCGATTTCCAGTTCGCTAACTCCGACACCCATAGCGTTGACAGCAGCCTCCATGCCCGCGTCAGTTATCTCAGAGGCCTGTTTGATGCGCTGGATCTCAGCTGCATCCTTGATCATTCGGAGTTCCATTATCAGGCCGTGAACGTCAACAATCTCGACCTTTGGGTTGAGCCGCTTGAACATCTGGAAGAAGAGTTCGTACGCATCTCTTTCGACGCTTACGTCGAACCCTACGTTCTTGTATCCTCTGTCCCTTATGATGCCGCTTATGCCTCTCATCAACTCATCAATTCCTCCATAGGGCATAACGGTCTTGATCGAGCTGCTCTCAGTGAACTGTCTGACTTCGTGTTTGAAGATGAAAGCCATAGGATCTCCGTCTGCCGGGATGATTAGCGCTGGCCTTAGCCACCTTACGCCGGCAAAGTACGTGAACGATGAGAGGGTACGAATCATCGATGCGTCTATGCTGTTCTTCCTCATCAGTTCTTGGAAACGTCTGATTCTTTCCAACGTCATAGTTCAACGACATCTCACAGGGAATGTGGTGTGTGCTCTTCCCTTTGTGGACCAAATGGAGTTGTCTCTCATTTTCTCAACTCGAGGGGACATTTTCCTTCGTCCTGCGGTCCTATCCAATACCGAACGACGCCCCGGCGTAGTCCTTAGTCGGAGACGCGATATCCTCAGATTTAAGAGCGGTTGTGAAGAGGGGCTCAACGGTTCATCCCAGGTGAAGACTTCGAGATACCTGACAGAGGGAGGAGTTGATACAAGACACATGCACATGGAGGAGGAGTAGCTTTGTGTCCGCACCAAACGAGAGACACACATTTCAGGTGGAGTCCTCGTGTTAACTCTATGAGCCCCTCTCTTCGCAACCTGCTGATAGTCATCCTGTTTGTTTTCCCGGCGGTCTTCGTCTCCTTCACTTACCTCGAAGATATCGCGGAAACGAGCGTTGAGGGAGAGGCTCAAGGACTGATATCGGTTGTTAGGGATGTGACGAGGCGCCTGATAGATATCGCTTCACAGGCAGGTTACACCGGGATTTTCATTCTAATGCTGTTAGAGGCCGCTGCTTTCCCCATTCCCAGCGAGCTCATTCTGCCCTTCGCTGGTTACCTGGTCTCCCGAGGAGACTTGAATTTCTGGCTTGTCATATTCTATAGTACGGTTGCGGCCCTCATCGGATCCTTCATCGACTACTACTTGGGATGGAGAATTGGACGCGCTTTCTTTTCCGGCCAGTCGAAACTACCTTTCGTCGACGCGGCTCATCTTCAAAGAGTTCAAATGTGGTTCAACCGCTACGGGTCGATCGCTGTAGCTTCCTTTCGCCTGGTGCCGGCGGCAAGGGTCCTGATTTCTTTTCCCGCTGGGGCCTATCGCATGAGCAAGTCAAGATTTGCGGTATATACCCTCATAGGCTGCTTATCTTGGAATCTAGTTCTGGTTTATCTAGGTTGGTGGCTGGGATCATCGTGGGGTACAGTTGTCGAAGCTTTCAGATACGTCAACATCGTCGTATACGCTTCCCTCATCCTCCTCGCAATTGCAATTGTCAGGAAATTGACTTCGAAAAGAAACCCCCGACCACACACAGAATGATCCTACACTTCCCACGACGATTCTAATCAAGTCCTCCGCACCGAGCACGACACACACAACATATTCCACACGAATGGTGCGCACACAACTGCTCTCCTGTCGCGTCGTTCCTGGCTGAGGCGACAAATAGATTTTTGACGCGGAATAGATGCAGATAAACAGCGATAGAAGTTCTCTCCGTTTCAGCGAGGAGTCGAACGTGAATCTTGAGATCCGAGCCGCCACCGAGGCGGATCTGCCATCGATCCTTGCTCTGTACGTTGAAGTCGAAGATGACGGTCGAGTCCTTTCGATTGAAGAGGCCCGATCGATCTTCGCGCGGGTGAAGACCTATCCCGACTACAAGGTCTACGTTGCAGTATCGGGTGGATCGGTCATCGGCACATTTGAACTGCTGATCATGGATAACCTTGCGCACATGGGAGCCCCGTCCGGCGTTCTAGAAGATGTCGTGGTGCACAAAGACTGGCGGGGTAAGGGCGTCGGCAAGCAGATGATGCAGTTCGCCAGGGGTCGCTGCCGGGAAAGAGGATGTTACAAGCTCGCGCTCTCGAGCAATCTCAAGCGGGAAGCGGCTCACCGCTTCTACGATGCCTTGGGCTTTCAACGGCACGGGTATAGCTTTGTTGTGGAACTGGATCAGCCGTAAGACCGGGGCAACCTCTCGCGCCAGAGAGTCCTACAATTGGGTTGCGTGACTGCTGCAAAAGAGAACGACAGCCCGAAAATATGAGCACCGGGACAAGACTTTCAAATATGCCCTTCAGGACAACCGACCACCGCAACTTCATGTCCACGACTACTCACTGAACGCAGAACAGCCAGTGTCGGTGGAGGTTTCAGGTTCGAGCTGCCGGCTCGATCGTATGGGGAGAGCCGCAACCACGGATTGTCGGAGTCAGATAATCTCTGTCTCTTTGACGATTCTACCGTCCCTGATTTCGAGGATTCTGTCAGCCAGGCTCGCCATCTGGTGATCGTGGGTGACCATGACCACGGTTGAAAGTTCCTTCTTCGCCAAGTCTCTCAGGATGGTCATCACCTGCATCCCACTCTTCGAGTCCAAGTCGCCTGTCGGCTCATCCGCCAATACAAGCGGAGGTCTCTTCGACAATGCTCGCGCGACGGCTACTCTCTGCTGCTCTCCGCCGCTGAGCTCATCCGGCCGATGATGAGCCCTGTCAGCCAGGCCGACTAGTTCCATGAGCTCACGAGCTCTCGCGGTTCTCTTGTCTTTGCTGACCCCTGCGATGAGCATCGGTAGCTCCACGTTCTCGTATGCGGTCAGCACGGGGATCAGGTTGTAGAACTGGAAGATGTACCCGATTGAGTCGCGTCGTATTTCTTGTAGCTTGTTTTCGGGCATCTTCGAGATGTCTTTCTTCGCGATTATCACCTTCCCGCTGGTCGGGCGATCTAGCGCTCCGATTAGGTTCAGGACAGTGGACTTACCAGATCCCGAAGGTCCCATGATCGCAACAATCTCGGCTCTGCCCGCTTTCATGTTGACGCCTCGAAGCGCTTGTACCTGAATCCCGCCCAGTCGGTACGTTTTTTTGACATCGACGAGCTGGACTACAGTCTCCGCCTGCATTGCTATCCCCTGTAGCGTAGGACCTCGATCAGATTGACGCGGGTTGCTCTGAAGGACGGATACATTACTCCCAAGATTGAAATGCCAATCGCCAGCATTAGCGCGAACTGCATTCTTTCCCAGGGCATGAGGAACGGGATCGTTAAGCCCATGCCCGACATGAAGTACGTGGTGCTCCTCAGGAGGAAGAGCCCCGCTACGATTCCTACAACATAACCCACCAGTCCCAAGAAGACGGACTCGGCAACAACGAGCTGGAAAATCTGACGGTTGCTCATTCCCTGAGACCTTAACATGCCGATCTCTCTTCGTCGTTCATTCACGTTCATGAGCATAGTTGCTGAGATTCCGGCCGTCGCTGAAAGGACAGCCATGTAGACGATGACGTCGAAGACAGCAAAGAATCGCCCGGTCTGTGTCTCGACCTCCGCCATCAGATCGTTGCTAGTTATCATCTCGAGGGCATATGTGGATCCGTATTTCTCGCGGATCTCGTTCTTCACCACGATCGCATCCGAGCCGGGTCGCAGCCTAACGTAGAACAGCATCGCCTTCGGAACGCCCGCCTCTGGAACGAAATATGTCGTAGCTGTTCTCAGTGAGACAAATCCCGACTGGGAAAGCGATACGCCGCCAATCTGCGCAAAGGAGAGTCCAGCGCCACGAAGGATACCCGCAACCGTCAGCTTGACTGAGCCCGTGGGGGTTCTGACTGAAATCTGCTTTCCCACCTCAACCTTCAGCGTATTCGCAAGCGGTTCCACGAGCAATATGGAGTAGAGATTGTTCTTCAGCTGCACATAGACATCTCTCGGCGTGTCACTCGAGAACTCAAACTTGTTGAACACTAGTGGAAAGGTATCAGGATCGATCGAAATTATTCCTATCTCGACATTTCCGGATTTTGTTTGGGTGATTCCCATCGATGTAACGGCTTCTATCGCCGCAGGGTCCACTTGGACGATGTTCTTTGAGAAGCTTGCAGGAAGCGGTGACCCTGCAAAGACCATAACGTCCGCGCCGAAGTAAGAACTCACAGTGTCTGCGATCGCGCTCTGCATGCCAAGGCGCATCCCGCCCATCATCACTAGGAAGGCGATACACATCGCAATGACGGCGTAGGTGATCGCGGCCCTCCTCAGGTTCCTACCCAAGTTCTTCGACAACAGCTTGCCCACAGCCTTCGTAGGGGAAAGCGCCTTCTCAATCAACGGCTCGCCAATTCTTAGGAAGCCCGACACCACCATTACAAGCCCGACGACAAGAAACACAATATCGAGCATATGTGGATCAATCCCAGATTCGATCCCTGAAGTCGAAAGGTATCCTCCCAGCGCAGCTAGAGGGGTGCCCGCCATGACGAGTCTGAACGCCGTGCGCTGTTTCCCAGGCGGGCGAACACCGGGCTTCAGGGCGCTTAGAACTCCAGTCCTCGCAGCCGAAACGGACGGCAGAAATCCTCCAACAATCGTCGCTAGGAACCCGGTTATCGCTCCTGAGACAACGTAGTCCGGCTTCACCACAATGGTGCCAGTGGATTCGATGCCGAAAATCGAGACGATCGATGTGATTGAGTATATGATTCTTGCGAATCCGATTCCAGCTACTATTCCGAGGGCGATTCCTATGAGTGCGTAGAAGATCGTCTCTGAGAAGAAAAGCCAAAATATGTCACGCCGCCTTGCTCCGATCGCTCGGAGAACCCCGACCTCATAGGTTCGCTCACCCAAGTTCATGTACATTGTATTCAGAACCAGCCCGATCGAAACGAGCACCGCCACAGTGGATATTGATGAAAGCCCCTGCCTCCAACCTGACAAATTCTGTTCCACGAAGTTGATTGTCTCTTCCTTGGTCGATCTGACACTGTAGCTTTCGCCCAAGTTGTGTTCCACCATATTGCGCACTTCGGGTATTCTTGCTTCATCGGTGACGTGAATGACGGCGTAGGTTACACGACCGACGTACCCCAGTTTCTGCTGCGCGAATGCAAGCTCTATGTACGCATTGTAGCCTGTCTCAAGCCGTGTTTTCACGATCCCGACCACGTGAAGCGAGAGCGCGGATCCATTCGGCATTTGGAGCGTGATGTAGTCTCCCACTTTGATGCCGAGTTCCTCGCTCATCTTCTGTCCTATGCTCGCGTCGTTTCGGCGAAGAGTCCCTGTACCTTCGAAGGTGTATCCCCGGTATTCGAAGTCCTTCAGCTGATCCACGCCGGTCACTGAGACCGCTTTGGTTTGACCTTCGCGCCTGATCAGGCCCCGCTCACTCACCCTGCCAGCTGCTTGCACGTATCCAAGCCCGGCCGTAGAGGACTCTACCTTTCTCTGCTCGAAGGCGGCGCCCGAGATGGTTGTGACTAAGATGTCTACCTTGCCGCCGGTGGCCTGTATGTAGTTACGAAACTCGACGAATGAACTCTCCGCCGCTATCTCTACACCAACGGGAAGAGCGACGGCAATTATTATGCCAAGGATCGTGAGCGAATTCCTTAGCTTTCTTCGAGGAATGTTCCACAGGGCAATCTTCGCGAAGGACAATCCGGCAACTCCAGGAGAATCGTCTTAGGCTCATGACACAGTGTGCGGCTGAGCCACTCTTGGCAATACCTCCCCTGTCGGCAGCCGAATTGCAAGGTTCTGCTGATTAGTTCTTTCGTTTCCCCCAATGACTCCGCTAGGTAACTCAATCAGTAGATTCAAAGGCATGCTGTTTAGAAAACTGGGATTCTCACCATCAAGGAGGGCGTCGACTTTCAGAAGAGATTCGCGACTTGCTAGTTCTCCTACGGTGTGGATGGCCACGGTGCTTGTGATCATCTATGCAACTACCGCAATACTGGCGGGAGACATCATCGAACCTGACCTGACTGTCGTTTACCCGTTCTTGCAAGTCAATGCTCTGGTATGGCGTGGCGCGGTGTGGATGCTCCTCACGTCAATGTTCCTACATGCGGATCTACTTCACCTTAGCGGAAACGTGTTCTTCCTCCTCCTCTTCGGAACGGCGTTGGAAGAGCAGGCCTCAGTGGGGCGCTGGATGATCACCTACATCACAAGCGGCCTCGTGGGCAACGTCGCCTTCCTACTGCTTGGAGGAAACGCAGTCGGCCTGGGAGCTTCAGGTGCTATCTGGGGCCTGCTGGCCGCCGCAGGAGGAGTCCGTGGACTCATCGGGATGATCTTCTACGGTGGTCTGAACATATTCTCAGGTGGCGGATTCCTAGCGCACGCCGGAGGGCTACTGGCAGGGCTAGTGCTCAGACTCTCTTGGCTTAGGAGAGCTAACTGAAAGAGAGGAGCTAACCTACGCCGGTTGAGTTATGGCTGTCCAGGACTTGCGGCTGGATTGTCAGCCCTGATCTCTGCCTGCCTTCGATCGTCCAGTGAAGTAGACCGCTGGACCCAGACTGACTTGGGCCGACAAGCAGAGGCGGCTTTCTATATAGTCTCGGGTCCGGGTTTGGACACCCCTAGGAGGGGGGAGGCTCGCCTTCCTCCGGGCCGAATTCCTTTCGACTCCGTCGTTGGGTTCAGGAGAGCGGCTATGGAGAGTATGTATCTCGGCGGGCACTCGGATGTACGTGTAAATAAAAGGGCTACAGTAGTAGGGAGCGCTATATGTAGGCCACTACGAAAAATACTTCACCGACAAAGTCCGGGTCTTCGACGAATGAAGCTTGTCGCGCCTCAAAGACTGGTCGACAGCGAAATCGCTGCCCCCAAGGAGACCACCCCCTTCAGCCAGAATGCCAGGCAGTCTGCTGTGGTGCCGAAGCTCGCAAAGCGACCGCTATCCCCGCCACAAGTGCTGAAGCTCAGAGACGTGGACATAGTTGTCCTCGAGGACAGGTGTAAGGGATGCTCGTTCTGCATAGAGTTCTGCCCTAAAGATGTCCTCGAGGAGGAGGCAAAGCTGAACATCAGAGGAGTTCATACGCCGCGAGTCAAGGACTCTGCCTTGTGTGTTGGATGCGGCATATGTGAGGAGATCTGCCCAGATTTTGCCATCTTCCTGGTGGAGAAGAGGGAGAGCCGCTGAGAAGAGACGTTCTGACCGGCACGTACTTCGCACTCGGGGACGTGGCATGCGCCGAAGGCGCCTTGGCCGCGGGCTGCAAATTCTTCGCAGGCTATCCAATCACCCCAGCGACCGAGATCGCTGAACACATGTCGAGGAGGCTTCCCGAGGTCGGGGGTGTGTACCTCCAGATGGAAGATGAGATAGCCTCAATGGCCGCGGTGATCGGTGCATCATATGCGGGCGTCAAGTCAATGACGGCCACCTCAGGCCCGGGCTTCAGCCTGATGCAAGAGAACATAGGACTCGCCGCAATGACGGAGACGCCTTGTGTCGTCGTGGATGTAATGCGTGCCGGACCGAGCTCGGGCCAGCCGACAAAGACAAGTCAGCAGGACGTTATGCAGGCGAAGTGGGGATCCCACGGAGACTACGAGATCATCGCGCTCTCCCCGTCGTCAGTCCAAGAAATGTTCGATCTTACCATTGAGGCATTCAACCTCTCAGAGACCTACAGATGCCCCGTCTTGGTGATGACGGACGAGATCGTAGGCCATCTGATGGAAAGGCTCACGATCCCAAAGCCCGAAGGGATTCACCTAGCTGACCGGAAGCGACCCGCTGCGCCACCTTCTGAGTACCTGCCTTTCCGAGCAGGGGAAGACCTCGTTCCGGAGATGGCCATCTTCGGCGAAGGCTACAGATTCTACGCCACCGGACTAACACATGATGAGACCGGTCATCCGCAAACCGACAGCCCGGAAGAGCATGCCAAACTTGTTCAGAGGCTCTGTGATAAGATCCGTAAGAACGTTAACAAGATAACGAAAGTTGAACGAATCTTCCTAGATGACGCTGACATTTGCATCATAGCCTACGGTAGCGTTGCAAGATCGGCGCTCTCAGCCGTTATCGAGGGAAGAGGGAAGGGAATCAAGATCGGGTTCTTGAGACTCGTTACGCTCTGGCCTTTCCCAGAACAAGTAGTTGAGGAGGTAGCCGCACAAGTTGACAAGATCCTGGTGCCCGAGATGAACTACGGGCAGATGGTCCGTGAGGTCGAGAGAAGCGCGGGCCGCCGGAAAGTGGAATCTCTGCCAAAACTGGGGGACGCACTCCACACACCTCAGGAGATTCTGGCTCATGCGCTGAGCTAGCTCGTGGAAGTGAGGAAGAATGTCTGGAGTTCACCACCCATTGGAGCATTATACGCGAACCGGCATGATCCCTCACATATGGTGCAACGGTTGCGGGGACGGCGTAATACTTGGAGAGTTCCTCAGAGCCTTGGACGAGCTCAAGTACGACATCAATAAGCTGGTGGTAGTATCCGGAATCGGATGCATAGGCAGAATCTCAGGATACACTAACACTGATTCATTCCATACCACTCACGGCCGAGCGTTAGCCTTCGCTGTTGGAGTCAAGGCTGTGAGGCCCGAATTGAAACCGGTTGTCATCAGCGGCGACGGCGACCTATTCGCGATAGGTGGAAACCACTTCATTCATGCCGCTCGAAGGAACATCGATGTCACAGTCATCTGCTCCAACAACTTCAACTACGGCATGACCGGCGGCCAGTCCGGTCCAACCACGCCGACTAATGCGTACACAACTACGACTCGGTACGGCAACATTGAGCACCCATTCAACCTAGTCCATCTGGCCGCAGCATCCGGAGCAGTCTACGTCGCCCGGTGGACATCCATTCACGTCAAGCGGCTGAGAGAGTCCATGAAGAAAGCCGTCAACAAGAAAGGCTTCAGCTTCGTCGAAGTCATAACCACATGCCCGGAAGAGTACGGACGAAGAAACAAGCTCGCTGACCCGATTGAGGGCATGAAGTGGCTGAGGGAAGTCAGCGTCGTCCGATCATTCATCGACCCAATTCAGGCCGTGGTTCAGCCTGACAAAATAGTTGTCGGGGAATTCGTTGATATTGAGAAGCCAGAGTTCAGTGAACTGCTATTGGAGAGTACAAGAAAGGTTCAGGCAAATCTCGAGAAGGAGGGAAAGCTGACTAATGTCGCGATTTGAGGTCAGGATCGCCGGTCTAGGAGGGCAGGGGATCGTCACGGCCGGCGTGATGATCGGGAGAGCAGCTTCAGTATTCGCCGGCAAGAATGTGACCCTCACGCAGTCCTACGGGCCTGAATCTAGGGGAGGCGCCTCCAAGGTCGAGGTCATAGTCTCCGATGAGAAGATCGACTATCCAAAGGTCAGGAAGCCAAGCCTCGTAGCGGTCATGTCTCAAGAGGCCTACCGAAAGAACATAACTGACCTGAATGAGAGCGCGATCCTCATCGTTGATCCCGATATGGTCCAGGAGGACCCGGCAAACCACTCGGGAAGAATCTACCAGGTGCCAGTCACACGCATGGCCGAGCAACTGGGCAAGCGCATAGTCGCAAATATGGTGATGGTCGGCGCCATAATCGCCCTCACCAACATGGTGGACACTCCATCTGTTGAGAAAGCAATCACGAAATATGTGCCTCGAGGCACGGAGGAGCTTAACCTCAACGCCTTCAGGAGCGGCTACGAGTTTGCCCGCAAGCTGCTTCAGGAGCAAGTGGTGACAGCTCAGCAAGCGTGATAGTATCGCGATCACTCACCGAGGATGATTGAAGCTTGGACCCTAGTCTAGGTCCTAGCAAGATCGGCGTCTACGTTTGCCACTGCGGCCTGAACATAGCCGGAACGCTTGACTGCGAAGCCCTCGCGAAGTACGCGTCGACCCTTCCAGACGTTCAAGTCGCTCGGGATTACAGGTACATGTGCGCCGACCCCGGTCAGGTTCAGATAAAGAAGGACATCAAGGAGCTCGGACTCAACAGAGTCATCGTCGCCGCATGCTCACCGCGCATGCATGAACCTACCTTCAGGAAATGCGTCTCCGAGGCTGGGCTGAATCCGTACCTCTTTGAAATGGCCAACATTCGCGAGCATTGTTCCTGGTGCCATCCGCACGCAGGCGATTTAGCAAGTGAGAAAGCGAAAGACCTGATCGCCTCTGCGGTCGCGAAGGCGCGCCTTCTCGCGCCTCTGCAGGAGATAGAAGTTGGTGTGGAACGGAGCGCGCTAGTGATAGGGGGCGGAGTCTCTGGAATCCAAGCTGCGCTCGATCTCTCGGACATGGGATTCCAAGTCTACCTCGTCGAGAGAGAGCCGAGCATCGGCGGTAGGATGGCCCAGCTGGACAAGACCTTCCCAACTCTGGATTGTTCCATCTGCATCCTAGGCCCGTTGATGGTGGATGTCTCACGCCGGAACAATGTGAAACTTCTCGCGTACTCGGAGGTGGACCGTGTCGACGGATACGTTGGAAACTTCCGAGTTAGAGTCATCCGCAAACCACAGTATGTTGACCCGACCAAATGTAACGCCTGCGGCGAGTGTTCAAAGGTATGCCCGGTTGAGGTGCCCAACGAGTTCGAGGCTGGGCTTGGTTGGCGGAAGGCCATCTACACACCGTTCCCGCAAGCTGTCCCGCCGGCCTACGTCCTCGACGATAAGAACTGCCTCGGTCTGGTTCCTCTTGCATGCTCAAAATGTAGGGAGGCATGCGACAAGTCTGGAGCTCAAGCTATCAACTATGACGCCCGGCCAGACATCATTGAGTTCAGGGTCGGCACGATCATAGTGGCGACAGGCTACGACCTCCTAGACGCATCGGAGGTCAGAGAATACGGATACGGCGTATACCCGAACGTGATGACCTGCCTTGAACTCGAGAGGATGATCAATGCGGCAGGACCGACCGGGGGAAAAGTCATTCGTCCCTCGGATGGAAAGACGCCGAAGCGTGTGGCCTTCATTCAATGCGTGGGCTCCAGGGACGAACGGTGGAGAGCATACTGCTCGGGCTTCTGCTGCATGTACACGATCAAGAACGCAGTCCTACTGAAAGATCACTACCCGGACCTAGACATTCACATCTTCTACATTGACATGCGAACGAACTTCAAAGGATACGAAGAGTTCTACCGCAGAGCGCGAGAGCTGGGAATCACTTTCATACGCGGCAAGCCAGCCGAGGTCTCAGAGGACCCAACCACAGGCAATCTTGTCGTATTCTCCGAGAACCAGATGACAGGAAGAACGATGAGCCTCGAAGCCGACCTCGTCGTGCTCTCACAATCGGCCGTGCCTCGCGTCGGAATGGACAAACTCGCTAGGACGCTGAATATCACAACAGATGGGTCAGGCTTTCTGTTGGAAGCTCATCCAAAACTCAAGCCCATAGACACTTCCACGAGCGGCATCTTCATCTCCGGCTCGGCTCAGGGGCCGAAGGACATACCATTCAGCGTCGCTCAGGGAAGCGCTGCGGCATCAAGAGCCGCAAGGATTCTGTCCAAGGATAAATGGCGGATAGAGCCGATCGTCTCGTCCATATCGAGAGACCTATGCATCCACGGCAGAGATCCCAAAGCCGCATGCCAGATCTGTGTTAGCAGATGCCCGTTCCAGGCGATCAGCGCGGAACCCGGACAGCCGGCCATCGTTAACCCGGCAAAATGTCAGGGATGCGGAACATGCGTCGCTGAATGTCCACACAACGCGATAACCCAGATGCATTTCACTGACGAACAGATAATGTCTCAAATCCGTGAGCTTCTCCGAAGCGAGCCTGAGAAGAAGATCCTGGCGTTTCTGTGCAACTGGTGCAGCTACGCTGGCGCGGACCTGGCTGGCACAAGCCGGTTCGAGTATCCAGCCAGCGTAAGGACGGTCAGAACCATGTGCTCCGGAAGAGTGGACAAGGACTTCGTCATGGCAGGCTTCATGATGGGCGCGGGCATGGTGCTCGTGTCCGGATGCAGACTTACTGACATGGGAAGCGACTGCCACTACATATCTGGAAACACGTGGGCGAAGAAAAGGGTCGAAACACTCAGGCGCGTCCTCGAGGGGATGGGCATAAGCGGAGAGCGACTGAGGCTGGAGTGGATATCCGCGGCGGAAGGCCAGAAGTTCGCCGAACTCATACGAGACATGGATCAGAAGCTCCAGGCTATCGGCTCTGAAAAGATACGAGAGGAGAACGCTCGAGCGAAACCGAACTTGGAGAGGATGCTGCGACGCACGGTCATACCTGCGCAGATCGTACACGCTTAGATCGATCGGGAAGGAGCAACTCGTTGAAGGCAGTAGACAAAGTGCGAGCGCTGGCTGAAAATGAGAACTACCGCAAGAAACTGGCAGTTTGCTACCAGTGCGGCGTATGCACAGGCGGCTGCCCCGTCGCCTACGTCAAGCCGGAATACAATCCTCGACGCATGCTCGAGGCGATCATCCTCGGACAGTACGATGAGATTCTCAGCTCAGATCTAGTTTGGCTGTGCACTTCCTGTCACTCCTGTCTTGAAAGATGCCCACAAAGGATCGAAGTCTCCGAACTACTGATCGAGCTGAGGAACTTGGCCGCCGAGAGCGGCAATATTCCCAGCCTGCTATTGGAGCGAGCGAAGAGGATCGCTGAGACCGGCCAATCAACGCCAATCTCGAGAGCCAGCGTGGTGTGGAGAGAGAAACTGAATCTGGCACCGATTAGTCCCGCCAATGTTGAAGAGATTCAGAGGATCCTGCAAGCCACAAACTTCCCTGGCTGGACTGAGAGAGCGAGGAACCAAACGAATGGGAGAAGAAGCTAGATACGCGTGGTTCCCGGGCTGCTGGGTCTCTAATCGAATGCCCTACATCGAGGCCGCGGACAGAAGACTGCTGGAAACGTTCGGAATCGAACTTGTTGAGATGAAGGGTACCAGTTGCTGTCCGGAACCTTATGCGGTACTAGGGCTCGGAAGGGACGCATGGCTGGGTCTTGCAGGCCGAAACCTCTCGATAGCAGAAGAGATGAAACACGATATCCTAACGCCCTGTCCCGGATGCTACAACACCCTGAAGACCGCCAACGCTACTCTTAGAAACAATCCGACCCAGCGGCAGCGGGCCAACCGCTTGCTTTCGAAGATTGGCCGTGAGTTCAAGGAAGAAATTGGCGTCGAGCATACAGTCAATGTCCTTTACAACAAGATAGGCCTCGAGAAGATAGCGGGCGCAATCAAGTACCCGCTGTCCGGCCTGAGAGTAGCCGTTCATTATGGATGCCATCTTCTGAAGCCCAGCAGAGTCACGGGCATAGATGATCCTGAGAGACCAATGGTCCTCGACCAACTCGTGGAAGTAACCGGTGCCGCGAGCGTGCCATACGTGCGAAAGACGCTGTGCTGCGGTGGTCCGATAAGCTCGGTAGACGAGAAGACATCGTACGCCATAGCGCGAGAGAAACTTCTGAAGGTCAAGCAGGCTGGCGCAGACTGTCTGATCGTTGCGTGTCCAGCATGTATGATACAATACGATACAAACCAACGTTCAGTCGAAAAGATGTTCAGCGAAACCTATGATGTCCCCGTCCTCTATCACACAGAGCTACTCTCCTTGGCGATGGGAATCACCATGGACGAGATAGGTTTCCTCCATCAGGTGAAAGTAGACAAGGTTCTTGAAAGAATCCACGCTCCGAAAGCCTAGGACCACTGGCCGATGGGGATCAATTGTGTGATCGTACTGTTGCTCTCCCAGGTTGCCTGAAGTACGAGGAATCCTTAAACCGACTATTACAAGATCGACAGACCTCCCAAGATGTTTCAACATGCTGCTTGGAACTCTCTACAATGTTGCTGCGATCACCGTCGGAACACTAGTTGGGCTTATGCTGAAGCAGAGACTACCTGAACGAATGAATTCAATTGCGATTCAAGCGATCGGACTCGTCGTTGCGCTGATCGGCATAAAGATGATGATAGCAACTGAGAATATATTGGTCGTCCTCTTGAGCACAGTGATCGGAGGAATACTAGGAGAACTTCTACGGGTCGAGACGAGGCTTGACGCTTTTGGAGCCAAGGTAGAGGCAAGGTTCAGCAAGGAAGGGGGAACCTTCGCGAAGGCGTTCGTGACATCCAGCCTCCTATACTGCGTGGGCCCTATGGCAATCTTGGGCGCACTTCAAGACGGCCTCCGAGGGGATTTCTCGATCCTCCTGACGAAGTCCGGCTTGGATGGGATACTGTCGGTCGCCTTCGCCTCGACGCTCGGGATCGGAGTTCTATTTTCCACAATGCCCGTCGCCGCATACCAAGGCAGCATCGCAATAGGAGCGTCGTTACTCGAACCGTACCTTTCCACATCGATTATTAACGAAGTGACCGCGACCGGGGGTCTGCTTATCCTAGGAATCGCCTTGAACATCCTTCAAGTGACAAAGATCAAAGTCGGAAACCTGCTTCCAGCCATTCTCATCGCCGCGATCATCTCGGGTGTGTTGCTCTAGGTCCCGAACCAAAAAGGTCGAGAAGCGGTAGAGAGGGGAGTCTCTAGTCATCGGGTTTCTTCCATGGCGCCACTAGGACGACCGAGATGATGGCCGCGATGACTCCGAACAATGCCAAGTAAGGCGCCAAGATAGCGAGCTTGTTCGCATGGATCAGAACTCCACCGACGGCAACATGACCTATTGGATCTATCTCCGCCCGGATCAGGAAGTTACTGTCAGCAGGAATAGTCAAGTCCAACAGTCCGGTCCCAGAGACTGATCGGCCCTCATAGTTGAAGCCACTCGTGTCTAACACGGCATAATGCGGGGGTCCGCCACCAACGGCACAAACGATCACGTAGAAGTCTCCGGAGACGATGGGGTGGCCTGCAACATCCAGCTGAAGCCATGCAGGCGGTGCCAGTGAATGCGTGTGGACAACTGGTACCAAGGGAGTGAAATGATCAGACCCAGTCACCCAAACGTCCACGTCATCACCCACCTCGTTTGACTGGAATCTGACAGCCAATAGATGTGCCGAGGTGACTCCGCCAGGAAGCGAGAATCGCACCCCAGAACAGTTGTCCTCTGAAGAAGCCCCACGTGTATCGTTGTCGTAGACTATCCAAGTGGCGGCGATGGCGCTCTGCGGTGAAGACAGCACCAAGACAACAGCTAGAGCGCTAACTGCAATAAGCGTCGTCGAGCGCTCCACTAGACCTCAAACCCCACGTGACGCCCTGCCACCTGCCGCTTTGGATCTATAATAGAGTTGTTAGGGCATTCCTCCCCTAACGATTGGACGAGTCAGGAGCAGGAAGAAGAGCAGTTCTTGTGTGTGCACTAAGAGACCCACACACAGACAGTCAGGGCTCTGAGATGCACCACCGCTGTGCCGATATACGGTTCTGAAGAGGGAGCATCGAGCTTCCGAGACAGGGTTGGAAAGAAATCGGCTGGTTCAAGTGACAAGTCCTCAGCCCCTGAAAACATACAAGGTATGACACTACGGCTTAGAATGGACAGACTTGATCATTCGTTCGGCGATCTCCAGGTAGATTAGGAGGAATTCCCTTGTCGCGGAGCGGGCGCATAAAAGAACCAATCGGAAGAGGAACGCAGAGAGGGTGACTGAGTTTGCTGAGGCAGGAATGACCTGGTGGCCGGAGAGTCTCTACACGAAGAGAGATTCGCCTGAAGGTATGCGGAAACGAATTCGTCTAGGCCCTCCCACAATAGCCTGAAACATCATGGTAGTGGTGGGTAGGCTGGTGCGCACACACAACAAAACAAATGAAACCGACGACGGAGGAAGGTTCAGATTACGACGACCGCACTAGGCGAGAATCGCCGTACGTCTTCCATCAAGTAGTTGTCGTCAGGAGACCTTTTCTGTGCCTTATATACCGCCCATGGTCTTATGCCGGTTCTGAGGTGACTAGTTCTTGAAGACCCAGAAGTGCTACGAGGTTGACATCGAAATTGGTGCGAGATGTGCGTTCCTCGCAGGAAACAAGACAGCTGCCAAAGCTCGAATCAAGAGGCACATACGAAGACTTCTCGGAAAGCGACCGATTTACGCCTACAGGATAAGAATCGAGAAGATCACAGAGGCCAAGCTGAGAAAGTGAGTCTCCGTAGCGTGGTGTGGAAAATTCCGTTTGTGTTCTTATGCAATGTACAAGTTTACGACGTGTGTGACTTTATGAAAGATGTTTTTAGTGTGTCTTGGGTGGTTAGTCCATTACCCACGCTGGTCTTCGCGACCGAGTGTGTGACTGGGCAGGATCCTGAGCTGCTAGAGTAGTGGGCTCCGGCGCCCGAATGAGTGATTGCAGGCTGATGCCAGCCCGGAAATGAAAGGGAAAGATGCAATTTGTGAGGTTAGATGCAGGTAAGCGGAGCTGCAAAAGCTTAACTCAATCGCAGCGTAACAGAACCATCGGCTGGCAACAGGCATACTTGGGATCACCAACCTAGACCACAACATCTTTCATGAGTGCGCACCACGAGACCTTGCACACAAGACGACGACAAGCCTGGGATCTGCCCAGAGTGCGCCAAACAACTGAGCAAGATGCTGACTCGCTAGCGGCAGGTTCTTATTGGCAACTCGCCCATGATTCACATACAGGTTCGATTTATGTCAAGAGTAACTCAGATCGTAGTCGCATTGCAGAACAAGCCAGGTACTCTGGCCAAGCTCTGCTCAACGCTAAGGGGCGCGGGAGTCAACATATCTGCTGTGGATGGAGACGTAATTGCAGGGAGAGGCAAAGTTAGGCTACTGGTCGATAGTCCGGTCAAGGCCAAGGACGCCTTGAAGGCTGCTAAGGTCCGATTCTCCGAGGAAGAAGCAGTAGCCATAGAGTTGGACAACAGACCAGGCGCGCTTGGTGAGGTCGCGGAGAAGCTAGCTCAAGCCAAGATCAACATCAAGTACGCATACGCGACAACCTCAGAGGGATCTACAAGAGCAACCGTCATTCTGGCAGTGCCCGACGTAGCCAAGGCTCTCGGCGTCATCGGCGGATAGATACCTCGATACAAGTGCCCGAGGATCCATATCCCCACCAGGCGGCTTTTCGCGACAACCGACAAGTGACAACCACTCTCTCCCGGCGCCTTGGTTCAGTTCAATGAGATGAGACGAAACAGGCGACATAGTACTGGGCTCGGCGCTCCTTGCAGACAGACTAGTGAAAACGAGAAGAATCGAGGCACTTCTTCTACGAGGATGCAAAGTCTGAAATCCTGAACGAGCCCTATTATCAAGTGCCCTTCTGAGATTCACGGTTTTCCTGTCTGGCGTTCGCTGCTTTCTCCGCTAGGTGCCGGAGTGCCGAGGAGGGGCACGATGAGAGAAGTTCCCAGTATTAGACGGAGGTGGTGTAAAAGTGCTATTCATTTGGTACTTCAACCTGAAGAACGGTGTAAGCGAGGAGGAGTTTGTTAACAAGTCCAAAGAGCTTTTTGATTATCTTGAAGGCAAGGTAGAAGGACTTGGGTCCGGGAAATTCTATCGGCACCATTACTTCGGTGCAAATCCGAGCACATATCAAATGCATTGGGAGATGCGAGACTTCGCCACATGGGACAAGTTCTTGGTCTTCATTGAGAAGGACGCTAAGGGAGCAGGACTCTTCCGGGAATGGCGGAAACTCGTAGACATGAACACACACTATGATGAATTCGTTAGGCAAATACTATGACTAAAGGAATTGTAATTATGGCCCCGTTTTTCGGAATTATCCTCCTGCTACTGTGTTTTTGCAGGGCCCGTGTGTGGTCGGGGCTCTGATAACTTCTAGGGCGAGCGGGCGGTTCCAGACGGCCTGATAACTTTCGGGCGAAGTCCAGTTCTTATGCGAGACCGTTTCCGCAGCACAAGAATCCCATAGAAGCTCGATTTTGGCTTCTGAAGTATGCTTCCTTTCGCCCACCATTCTATGACCCCTATCGAGCTAGTTTCTCGTGCTATTTGATTCAACGCCTGACTCCTCTTTCGTGCGCTCAGCTTGGGAAACGAGAACTTCACTAGAACCAAGGTCCTGGAGGATGTGGTCTTGGTGTCTAGAAGTTCATACCGTGGTTTCATGCTTTTCATAGGTGGGTCTCTTGGTGCCGGCGCTGAGATTTGAACCATGGAGGGTGTTGAGAGAATAGTCATGTAACCCCGACAGAGCTAACTGACTCGAAAGGAAATGTGTTCAGAGCCTAAGCTTGTTCGTCCTCTTCTTTCTCGTACTCGCGCATCAGGGTCTCTAATTCCTCGACAAGATCCTCGACGTAGAAGGCATCCTGCTCATGCAGGACAGCAAGCTCCGCCTTCACAGCGTGATTCAGAAGTTCCAGGACTCGCAGGCGTTCCTCCGCGCTCTTGGCAGCTTCCTCGCTCTTTGAGTACTCGACGATCTCCTGGAGAGCCTGCCACATGATCTTTTCCAGGTTTGCTCGTCTCTCGGTCCCGGGAAGCCCCGCAACTGAAACCGAACGGTACAGGCGAATCCACTCTCTCACGGTCTCGATGAACTCCTGCAGATTTTCGTTGGTCACGTGTCTCACCTCCAGCCATGATTCTGAATTGCGCTCGCTCTGGAGTCTGCAGCCTTGAGGTTGTCAATCAGCTCCTGCTCGGACCTCACGTAGACAAGCAAGCCTGCTCGTAGAAGACGCGCGTATGTATGTGAGCGCACTCTGCCAGTCAAGTTGGAATACGCGGCTAGCAAGTGAGCCAGACGCGTCGGCAAAGAGACCGTGATGAGTTTCGAGCGTTTTCCAGTCCTGGGAGCATACGCTCGTCTCCCCAAGTACTGCTTCAGCACACTCGGAAAGCCGCTGTCCGAAGTGAACTCTTGGCGCTTCGGCGAGCGTAATATCAGAAAGGATCCACAGGCGCCAAGCAGAATCAGGCTGCGGCAGAGGTCTCCGAGCTCCCATCCTTCATTGCGGACAAGACGCCTGCAGGTTTGCTCGAGGTCAGCGGGAATCCTAGCCACTATTCGGCTATACCTGGTCTTTTCAAGGAATTGTATGCGCTGGTGCATACGCTTCACCGCATTGGCCCGTCCCGCTTGATGGAAAACAGCTGGACCCTCGTGTCGGGATGGAGAGACCTAGCGAAAAGTGTCGGACACCTTGGAGAATGTCATCAGGCCTGATTGCTTCCGCCCAAGCGCGCGCTCGTCCAGAGAGTACTACCGTTTGCTTCCGCAGTCTACGGGAGGCGGGTATGCTCGACCCGACGAAGCGTCACGAAGATGCCGGAGGCGCCCGTTGGCATACACTCACAATGGGGTGTCAGACACCTCGTACCCTTCATCCCGCGGCGGTGAGGTGGCCTACACCCAGCGTAGCTCATTCCTAGGCCGCCCTCGAAGGAGCACACGACGGAGCACACCTTCGTTCTGAACGCTTCCGCAGAACCAGACAGTCAACGTGGACTTGTAGGAAATCTAGAATCCTTGAGGAGTCCTCGCCTCTTAGGTCACGTATCAGATGACGCTAGGGTGTGTACTTGAACGGGTGTTTGGCTCTCTCCTTGTTCTCTATCAACTCGGCAGGAGAAGGCCAGCCCTCAATGGCTCTCCTCAACGCATGCCTCATCGCCTTGTAGTTGTTGATGTATACTCTCTTTCTGTCCACGGCTGCTGGGTGAACGAATATGTTCGCGATGATGACGATCTCATCCAGTGCTGCTTCAGGGATGGTTCCATCAGCCACGCTGTCGACCACCGCCTTGGCAGCCCCGGCCTGAGCTGGTCCGTAGACGAGGCTCGCGTCCCTCATCCCCTTGATAGATACCGTTGGAACCAGCAAGGTTGGAGGCTTCACCGCAAGGTTTGGTTCGAGAATCGCGAGCAGAGGCTCGTGTCCAAGCGCCGGGACGGCTTTTGCTCGGGCAAACGCTTCTCCGACCGGTCCATCTTTCTTGCCTACTAGGAGATCTATGTGCGCTACCTCTGGTTCCTCACCTGCAAGCGCCTCGCCAATTCTAAGCGCAAATTTTCGGATGTCCTCGGGTCCGACTCCGATGCTTGAGAAACGTTCAACGACCGGTTTCGCCGTTGGAGCCTCGATCTCCACCACCCTTGGCTTGACCTTGCCTATCTTCTCAAGGTCAAGTCTCAACTCGTCCCTTTCCTCGTAGGTCAGCTCACCGCCGATGCTCAGTGGAAGCCGAACCGGGCCCACTTTGATCCCCATCATGTTGAGCGCAGCCTTGACCCCAACTGGGCCGCTCTTCGCGATGATTCGAGCCATCTTCTGAATGGTCAACTGGATCTGTCTAGCCTGGTCGAGCTTTCCCTCCTGTACTGCGACGTACAACTTCAGCAGATGATCAGGGAAGACGTTTGCACTTGCCAGGATCGTGCCAGAACAGCCCGCGGCGAGCGCTGGCAGCACGACCTCATCATGTCCGCACACAACCGGAAGCCTCGCCCCGACCTTTTCAAGGACCGCCAGTATGTATCGGATTTCTCCGCTGCTGTCTTTGAGTCCGGCAATGTTCGGAATCTCGACAAGGTCCTCCACGACCTGCCAAGGCATCCAGACGCCTGTGACCTGCGGAATGTTGTAGATCACAATCGGAATATCAACGGCGTCTGCGATACGTTGATAGTGCTCGTAGAGACCGCGGTTCGTCGGCTTGTGGTAGTAGGGCGTGACGATTATTGCGGCATCGGCGCCCGCATCCTTGGCGTGTCTCGTCTTCTCGATCGTCAGATCGGTTCCGCTTGATCCGGTTCCTGCGATTACCGGGACGCGGCTGTTAGCCTCGTCTATTGTGATCTCTATTACGCGTCTCCTTTCCTGCTCTGAAAGGTTCTGGAACTCTCCGGTAGTTCCGCAAGGAACAAGCCCGGTGACGCCCAAGTCGATGAGGTGATTGATCAGGTGCCTGAGGCGTTCCTCGTCAACGTTTCTGCCGTCATCTGTGAACGGAGTGATCAGAGCGGGTATCACACCGCCAAGTTTGAACAAGTCCAAACGCCTGACTCTGCAACTATTGCTGTGAATGCTTTAAGCGCATACGCTGCTCGCGCGGACCAGCCCCAAACGAAGCGTTATATGAGAACTTGCTGACATTCCACTCGGAGATGCAGCCGTTGAAAGATATCGAAAAAGCGCTCGAAAAGATCGGCTTGCCCGGAAGGGACCTTTACTCACTTCCAACTTCAACCAAGAGATTTCCAGACGGCTGCCATTGGCGTGTTGAGATCTCTGGAGTCGAGAGACCATCAATGTTGAGGGCATTGATTGAGGAGGCTAAGCAGCGGGATGTACCTGTTCACAGGTTGATCAGTGTTGTAATGGGGTCTACGCTGTTGACACGAGGCGAGCTGAAGGAGTTCGCTTCTCTCGCGGCCGACGCCGAAATGGAAGTCATACTGACCCCGGGTCCAAGAGCTGGCTGGGATGTTGGGCGACAGATTGCAACCCGGGAGGGCGTTTTGTCAGGAATGCGCTTCAGGGGAGCGGACCAGCTGGGCTACGTGATCGCGGACATCAAGCGATCCATCGAGCTTGGCTTCAGGGGCTTCTTGGTAGTTGACGAGGGACTCCTTTGGGCGCTGAACGAATTACGCAAACTCGGCGAGATACCGAAGGATGTGAAGTTCAAAGTCTCGATCTTCGCAGGTCACGCGAACCCTGCCGGAGCAAAGGTCCTTGAAAGTCTTGGGGCTGACACCTTTAACCCTGTTGCGGATCTGAGCCTGCCGCAACTTGCAGCGATTCGAGCAGCTGTTGAGATACCGATCGATATCCACGTCTACCTATTCGACTCGTTCGGGGGGTTCAACCGCTTCTATGAGTGCCCTGAGTTTTCCCGTATCGCTGCGCCATGTTACTTCAAGATTGAACCAGGTGCAAGCGTCAGCGCGATCTACAAGCCTTGGGTCCCACCTGAAAGCCTCGCATTCGCCGCCAGAGAGAAAGTCAAGTACGCTGAGATCATCAGGGAGCTTGTTCAGAAGCACTATCCCGAAGCCAAATTGTCAGGGAAAGGGCCGAAAGATCTCGCAATCCCTCAGCCCTAAGCTTCGATCTTCAAGTCCGCTCTGCTTTTCAAATGACTAGATGAGTAGCTAGCCGGCGCCGACACTGGTGTCCAATTCTTCCTCTATTCGTTTCGCGAAAGCGTCAACAGATGGCCCGTAGGTTTCCTCAGTAATCTGCTTTCGTTTGACGGACAGAGATTCAACGACATTGCAACCCATTTTCGCGAGTTTGCGCGCGAAGCTACGCAAGACCCTTTTCTCGTCAAATCCTCCGGAAGTCATGAACAGGAAGAATTTCGGAACTCCAACTCCACTGAGCTTGTGGATGAACTTGTTCAGGGGCGGACAGCTTACTGTCCACTTCGGGAACCCGAGCACCACTGCGTTGTAGACTGACAACTCCATTTGCGGGTTCTCTATCTCGACCTCTGAACCAAGTATGAAGGAGTACGCAAGCCAATGAAGATACGAGCGCTTACGCGTTGGCACTATCTCCATCATGTCAACGTCGCATGATCGTCGCAGTCTTTCCGATAGCTCCTCCGCAATGCGCCTGGCGTTCCCAGTGTAGGAGAAGTACGCGACTAGAAGTCTCGGCTTCTGCCCGATGCTTGGCACGTTGCCCAGCTCGCGTTGGCTTGCCCGTAGCGACTCATCAACTACGAAAAGGCTGTAGATTTTGAGGATGCAGAATCCTCTAAGAATTCTACGCTAGGAGCGACGCGAGAATTGCTTTGGCGCCATGAAACTTGTATTCGGCTTGTTTCCACGCTATGCTCTTGGGACCCTCCAGAACGTCGTCGGTTATTTCTAGACCCCTATGTGCGGGCAAACAATGCATCACAACCGCGTCAGCCTTTGCTTTCGAAAGAAGTTCTTGGTTGATTTGGAAGTCTTGGAAATCTATCATTCTCTGTGCCTGCTCGGAGTCCTGTCCCATGCTCACCCAGACATCCGTGTAGAGAACATCGGCGTCTTGTGCAGCCTCGTATGGGTCGTCGGTATACCAGATCTTCGCGTTGGTCTTCTGCGCCAGCTCGTTTGTCTTCTGAGCAATGTCGGGGCTGGGCTGGTAGTTCGGAGGTGTCGCTATTGACATGTTGAGCCCCATGGTTGCGCATGCGAGCAGTAGGGAATGGCATACGTTGTTTCCGTCGCCGACCCAAGCAAGTTTGAGACCCTCGAGCGAGCCCTTCGCATCTTCGATCGTTGCCAGATCTGACAGGGCCTGGGTTGGGTGTTCGATGTTGCTCAGGGCGTTTATGATTGGCATGCTCGCGTACTCGGCAAGTTCGACGAGGGTATCATGGTCAGCTGTCCTGTAGATCAATGCGTCCAAGTAACCTGACAATACGCGCGCTGTGTCCTTGATCGGTTCCCCACGTTTCAGCTGTAGTTCGTCGGGCCTCATGTAGAGGACATCCGCACCAAGCCTCATCGCGGCTGACTCGAAGCTCACCCTCGTACGCGTCGAGGGCTGCTCGAACAGTAATCCGACGACCTTGCCATCCAAGATTCGGGCTGGCTTGCCACCGGGAGCCACGGGCTTCAGTCTCTTGATCGCTTTCAGGATCTCCCGAACCTCTGAACCTTCAAGATCAGAAACCGAAATGAGGTCTCTTCCTTTCAAGGCTGCCACTATCATGATCGCCTCATTCGCACGTCATTATTCAATGAGAATGATGGATGCGCTTTAAAGTACAACAGTTGCCGACCTTGCGCTCCCTATTTTCTCGCCTTCAGTTCCACGCCCACGGTTCGCTTTACGAGCTGCGCCAACATGTCCACCGTGCTCTTCGGACCCTTCTTTGTAGGTATCGATACCACGAGAGGGTATTCCTCGCGATGCTTCGCAAAGAGCGGCTGAACCCAGTCCATGACTGGTTCGGTCACCATGATTAGCGAGATTGAGTCATCCGAAAGGAATTTGGCGAAAGCTCTTTCAGCTTCAACTCGATCCTTGACGTATTTGCTCTTCCTTAGGCCTGATACTCTGAAGTAGGCAGCTGTTTCTCGATCTCCAAGTAGCGCGATCTTTGTCATTTCCCATCCATCTCAAACTTGCTTGAAGTATGAAAGGGGGAGGGGATCGTATAGACTCAGCCCTGCAGAATTGGTTCCAACCAAGGCGGATGCGATCGTATGCCCCCTCCTTAGGGTCTATGAGATCAGTCCAGATGTCGAAGAGATTGCCCACTCGAAGTACTTCAAGTGTGGTGCAGTCTTCTGACGCGTATGACATTGATCTCGCTCGTCCTTAGAGGCTTGAAGTGAAGGCTGCCGAAATTTGGGTGTTACTTTATGTAACGCTTATATTCGCGGACCGTTACCTATGGTAAACGAAGGCCCTTGCGACTCGCCATAGTCGAATCCTCAAGAACCACCAGATTGCTGCCTGTACATGTCCTAGACTACATTGCGTTCAGAGATACCTTCGGTTCCGAGGAGGATGAGACTGAACTTCACATGCTCGAGAAGTTCCACGCAGCACGGTCGATGATTCAGCGGGGTCTCCAGAACACTCTCGTCTCAGCCACCTTGAGGACAATCCCGGATAAGGGGCGTAGGCTGAACGTGGACGTCTGCGCCATGGACCGTGACAAACTGAACCTCGCCTTCTGTGAGACAGGCCCCGCCGACGAAAACCTGTTCCAGAGCCTCAACCTCGTCCAAGACGCCGATAACGCAAACGCAATTCTGCTTTTCCCATCGAGGATTGACACCACCGAAATTGCTGATCGATTCCCCGAAGCGGTCGAATCCGGAAAGTTCGAGATTCAAAGGCTTCCGTGGCGCGAGCGCGCGCTTGACCGCAGCTTCCGCGAAGCTTTGGAAATAGTAGACCTCTTGGGAAATGAGACGAGGTTCCGCATGCTAGTGCCCTTGCTAGAGAGACCGCACGGAAAGAGACACTATCGAACCGAGATCAATCCAAAGCTCGTCTATGAGAATGTGATGTCGTTGCTGACGCATCGACTGATCGACGAACTTGAGGACGACACCTATGGATTCACACCAGCCGGCAGGCAGATCTTCTGCGAGTACATGGCGTTCCTGGAAACAGTTCGGCGAGTCTTGGAAGAGAGTAGGGAGTGAAGAGGCAGATCAGATGGATTTCATTCATGTGTTTCCGGAGCGAGTTCGGAGAAGCACGATTGAGCTTCAGGCCGGGAGGCCGCGCTTACGCGTGGCCGCTTCGAGCTTCGAGCGAGAGACATCCTACCCAATGCTTGAGGACCAAACTAGGCCGGAGTCGGGAATCGATCGGAAACCTCCGCAGAACGTTGAGGGAACAGATGGATCCGACACAGGATCGGCAATTGAACCCCGGGTGAGAGTTTCCGCCGAAGCGGGAAATGCAAAGGTTACAGTCCAATTGGCCACAGCCAAGAAGGAAGACCTGAGCTTGAACTGCACCGAAGACTCTGTTACTCTATCCGTCAGAACCCCCACCGGACCATGGATCAAGGAGATCCCTCTACCTTTCCGAGTCGATCCAGACACAGCCAAGGCCGTCTTCAGGAACGGGAAACTGGAGCTAATCGTCAGAAAACACGGCAAGTTCAATCCTCCTGGACCGAGAATCGATTGGGTGTGAGGATCACGGCGGATCTGGTAAAGCAGCTGGATTCTTGCAAGGACTTTGGCGATGTCTTCGAAGTTGTAAAGAAGACGACGGAGCTTTCGCTCGGTCAGAGACGGTCGGGCTTGATGCTTTACTTGGCGGAGCTCCCTGAGCATATAGGAGCTTATCATGCGGTTGGAACGAACGGAATCGTGATGAACAAGTTGGCGCTTGACGCTGTTACACGGTCGGCCCGGACTATTCGTGAGATCAACTCTTACGTATACTCAATCCTCCTGCATGAGTACCTGCACGCCCTAGGGTACATCGAAGAACCACAAGTCCGGAGGCTCGTGTACGAAATCTCCAAGGACAATCTTGGAATAGATCACCCGGCCACCGAGATCGCCTACAAGGGCCCGGCAGTCATATTCCCAGGAGTTGGCGAACCGAGACTCAAAGAACACTCAGAGAATGTGGAACTGATAACCGACTTTGAGAGATCCACCGACAGCTACATCAAGTAGAATATCTGCGAATCATTGCTGATCCCCCCCAAGGAATTCTGAGTCCAACTTGCCACGATTCGTCGTACACAAACACGCGGCTCGAACACTCCACTACGATCTACGCCTCGAACTCGACGGCACGCTCAAGAGCTGGGCTGTCCCCAAGGGCCCGCCCCAAACGTCGGGCGTGAAACGTCTAGCAGTCGCTGTGGACGACCATCCTCTCAACTACATCGACTTTGAAGGAATCATACCCGAAGGAGAGTACGGAGCCGGAAAGGTTGAGATCTGGGATAAGGGAACCTTCGACCTTGACAAACGAACCGAGAAAGCGATCGTGCTGACCATTCACGGCAATATGCTCAAGGGAAACTATCGACTGATAAACACAAGGAACCAGAACTGGTTGATATTCAAGACCGAGAAGTGACTGCCTCGGCCGGACATGAAATCGTGAGCTAGTCTGCAGACGGTTATTTCTCTTCCTGCTCATCCTTGAGTTTCGCGATCCGTGCTCGTCGGGGGAAAGATAGAATTAGGGAACAGAGCTCTGTTACGACGCTTGGGGCCGTAGTCTAGCATGGTATGATTCCCGGCTCGGGACCCGCAGAGCGAGAGCCCGGGAGGTCGTGGGTTCAAAATGGCCGAGAAGGTCATGATATTCCCACCGGCCCCACCACCAAGGTTGCTTGACCTGAGACTACGATACCTCTTCAGCAAGCTTGCCATGATCGCTAAACGAGGGAGAGCTGGCACCCAAACCAAGAAACCAACTGCGTCATCCATTCCGCACCGACTTACACTCCCGGTCGCTAGCCCTTCTCTCACCATACGGCACTCTCGAACCGCCGCCTTTTTCTCACTAGATCCTTCTGAAGGAACACGGCTCCGCCGTCTGTTCTCGGAGACATATTGAAAAGCTCAGCCTGCACCTGTAGTTGAGGACGAGCGGCCTTGCGGATAGGAATTGTCGGCGGAACTGGCAGCATGGGCAGGGGACTAGCGTTGCGTTGGGCGCTGATGCACGAGGTCTGGCTCGGATCGAGGCGAATCGAGAAAGCAGAGATGGTGTCGCGTGAGTACGAGCGAGTGGCTCGGGGGTTCTACGGGAACCGAATGAAGGGTAGCATAAGAGGAGTTGTCAACCCTGACGTCCCCCCTCTTGTGGAAGTGATTGTTCTAACTCTCCCTCCGCAACACGCGGTCGAGACCGTGAGACAGATCAAAGACAAACTCACTTCAAAGCATGTAGTCGTCTCGACGGTTGTTCCGATGGCTAAGGAAGGGAAGCTCTTCACTTATTCTCCCCCTGTTGCCGGCGCAAGGACCGGACCAGAAAAATCAGCGGCCGAGCTAGTGGCTGACGAGGTAGGAAATGTTCCGGTGGTCTCCGCGTTCCAGACAGTTCCAGCATCCTACCTAGGAGATCTCGATTCAGTGCTGAACGTTGATGTACTCCTGAGCGGAAATGATGAACACGCGCTGCAGACAGCCACGAAGATCACACAGGACATTCCGAACCTGCGCGCCTTGCGGGTCGGTCCACTCTCGAACTCAAAGTTAGTCGAGTCGATCACGCCGCTTCTCTTGAACGCGGCTATCCTGAACAAGTTGAAGGATGCGTCGATCAGGGTAGTTCCTTGGTTCCCATCGGACTTTGCCGAAGAATAGCACTGCGCAAGTGCGCGTCACATTTCACATAGGTCTCTTTATACTCACTCCTCTTTGGTAATCGTCGTAGCCAAGGACGCTCGCCCAGAAACAGATTGGCTTGGCTGAATACGCCTATCTGGTATTAGAACTCAGAAGAGCATAGTTTTGATGAACATTATGCGGCCGAGGGCATCCTCGTAACGGTAAGCTGTGGGGAAGATGGGTGGCCTCTCACACTCCCAACCTACAGATTTCTCGGCACTATGAGACGCAGTAGATTCTTTCCTGAGTAGTCTGATGCGCCTGGTAGTCCTGAACTGGGATGGATGACGTAACAGTATGCGCTACGTCTCACCACTTCCCTGTCCTCAGGTACTCGTCAATGGCCCTGGCAGCCTTCTTGCCCTGGCCCATCGCCAAGATGACCGTAGCTCCACCGGTTGCCACATCGCCACCGGCAAACACTCCCTTCTTCGAAGTCTTCATCGTCTCGTTATCAACGATTACGACGCCGTTCTTACCGGTTTTCAAGTCAGGCGTGGTCTTGGGGATCAACGGATTGGGGCTTTGGCCGATGGCGAGTACGACCACATCAACCGGGACGCGGAAGTTGGAACCTTTTATTGGTACTGGTCGGCGTCGGCCAGATGCATCCGGCTCGCCGAGCTTGTTACGAATGCACTCGATCTCTTTCACCCAGCCCTTGCTGTCGCCGTGGAAGGCGACTGGCGTCGTAAGTAGCTCGAAACGGACACCCTCCTGCTCGGCGTGATGGATTTCCTCGGCTCGGGCTGGCATCTCGTCGCGCGACCTGCGGTAGACTATGATGGACTCTTCGCTGCCAAGACGCAACGCGGTGCGCGCGGAGTCGATAGCCACGTTGCCGCCGCCGACGGTGCCCACGCGCCTCCCGCGTATGATTGGCGTGTCGTACTCGGGAAAGCGATAGGCCTTCATCAAGTTGGCCCGAGTCAGGTACTCATTGGCCGAATATACACCGTTCAAGTTTTCCCCTGGAATGTTTAGGAACCACGGCAGCCCCGCCCCTGTCCCAAGGAAGACTGCGTCGTACTCTTGCAGCAGTTCGTCCACCGTGGCCCCGGCCCCGATGACGAAGTCTTTGACCAGCTTGACTCCTAGGCGGCACACGTAGTCCACCTCGCGGCGGACAATAGCCTTGGGCAGGCGGAACTCTGGAATGCCGTAAACCAGGACTCCGCCAGCCTCGTGCAGCGCCTCGAAGATAGTCACATGATGACCTTTTCTGACTAGGTCGGCTGCGACTGTGATGCCAGCCGGGCCAGAGCCGACGACGACCACCTTCTTTCCAGTCGGCGGAGGCGGTTGAGGGATGGATGGGGGTCCCTGAGTGGCTTCCCAATCGGCGGCGAATCGTTCGAGGCGGCCAATCGCCACGGACTCGTAACGCTTGGACAAGGCGCATCTCCCCTCGCACTGCTCTTCCTGAGGACATACGCGCCCAGTGACAGCAGGCAGGGCGTTCGTCTCTTTGATCAGGCTGATCGCTCCGCGAAAGTCACTAGCGGCTACCAGTTTCAGAAAGGCAGGGATGTTGATACCGACCGGACAGCCCTCGGTGCAGAGGGGACGCCCGCATTCCAGGCACCGGTTTGCCTCAGCCATGGCTTGCTCAGGCGTGTAGCCATAGGGGACTTCGTCGTAGTTCTTGATACGCTCGGCTGGGGGTTGCTCCGGCATCCGCGTCTTGGTTGGGACGATTTGCTTCTTCGACATCCCGGTTTACCTCTGTGCTGAATCGACCTCGGGAACAAGGTACGCCTTGCGTCTCGCCAGCAACAGCTCCCAATCTACTTGGTGGGCGTCAAAGTCCGGGCCGTCCACACAGGCGAACCTTGTTTCGCCCCCCACTGAAACCCGGCATGCCCCGCACATCCCCGTCCCGTCGATCATGATGGGGTTCAGGCTGACGATTGTCTTGACTGAAAAGCGCCGTGTCGCCTCGGCCATTTCGTACATCATGAAAGTACAGCCTATGGCGATCACGCGATCAATCCGCTCGCCTGACGCCAACAGGTCCTCAAGTGTGTCGGGGCCCGTCACGTTGTCCCGGATGGGGTTGTCTCTTGTGGAAATCAGCATCCGGTCACTGACTGCTTCCAGCCGGTCGAGCCAGTAGAGCAGGAACCTGCTTCGTCCCTCGATGAGGGAGATGATCCGGTTGCCCTTTTCTTTCAAGGCTCGGGCGATGGGGTAGATGCTCCCGATCCCGTAGCATCCGGCGGCAACCACAACGGTGCCCCAGCGGTCCAGCTCCAGCGGCTTGCCCAAGGGGCCCACAAAGGTGGGCAAGAAATCGCCGGCCTTGAGTCGGCCTAGCTTGTAGGTGGACGTGCCCACCTGGATGAAGACGCAACTGACCGATCCCTTTTCTCTGTCCCAATCGGCTATGGTGAGGGGGATACGTTCTCCGCGCTCGTCGGCTCGAATGATGGCAAACTGTCCGGGCTGGATCTTGGAGGCCACGACCGGCGCTCGCACTGTGAGCAACTGGACATTGGGCGCTAAAGATTCGCGCGTGATGACCATAATCGGCCCTGGTTCAAAGGGCTCGTTGGAATGCCTGTCTTCACTGGAAGGATTGATCGGCTCCTTTTCAGCCATGTCTCACACCTCTCACATTCGTGAGCGTTCAGCGATCCGTATTGCGCATGCCTTGGTGCTCGGGGCTGGGTTGGGGAATAGGGCTGAACCCGTCACGCGGTTGATGCTTATGAAAGCGGTGCCTTCGGGTATCCCGCTGGTCGCCTGCACGACGCACTCGGCGCTTCCGTACGACGATTCGACCTTGACAGTGGCCCCATCGGTGATCCTCAGTCGGGTGGCATCAGATGGGCTTAGTTGCAGGACTTCCTCGTTCTTGATTAGGTTCATTCCCTTGACCTGTTCGGTCAGCGAGGCTCCGTGGTAGTAGAACAAGTTGCGCTCGGTGATCAGCGTGAGGGGGAACTCGTCGGTGGCTAACTGGGGGACCTCGTCAAGGCTGAATGGTACGAACTGGGGCTTGGTAGCCGGTCCGAAACGGCGCACTGCGCCCCCGACGCCCAGCGTGTCGTATCTCAGCTGTTTGTAGGCCGGGATCAGTGATGCGATTTCGGCCATAACGTCCGCCGCTAGATTGTAGTTCCAGCGAGCGATTCCCATGCGCTCCGCGATGTCACGGACGATCATCCAGCCAGGGCGTGAAAGACCCACAGGTGGGATTACCTTGCGTATACGCTGGACCCGGCCTTCTAGATTGGTGAGTGTGCCGTCCATCTCGGCGAAGGTGGTGGCGGGGAGCACCACATGAGCATACTGCAAGTTCTTTGTGGGCACGATGTCCTGCACCACAAGGAACGCCAGCTTAGCAAGTTCTCCCAGGCGCGGCACTTCACCGGCCAAGTATAGAGCCTTGATCTCCCTCTGCCGAACCCCATCCAGGATGTGCTCATAGGTTCGGCCCGGGGTCGGGCTGAGCGCGGTGCCCCAAGCAGTCTCGAAGGTGGCCCGGGCATCAGAGCTTGATGATGGGTGGTAGCCCGGCAGCAACGCCGGGTGCACACCCATGTCGTGGGCGCCGACAAAGTTGCCCTCGCCCGGCACCCCAATTATTCCCCCATCGCCTACCAGGAAGGACAAGCTGCGAATGGCCTTGATGACCGCGAGCGCAGTCGGGTAGTGAGTCACGCCGGAGCCGTAGATGATGGTGACCGGGGTGTGCTCTGCCAGCATGTTAGCCGCTGTTACAATGGCCTTCTCATCAACCCGAGTTATTGCGGCCACGGTAGCTAGTTCTAGGTCGGCCAGATCCGGAGAGGAAACGGCCCGCCCCTCGCCGGCCAAGGCTTTGATCATCCCGGCCAGGAGGATGTGGTCTGTGCCGATTTTCGGCTGCAGCCAGAGGTCTGACTGTCTGGCCATATTGATCTGGCGAGTATCCACAGTGATTAGGTGTGCGCCTTTGCTCAGCGCGTGACGGATTTCCAATCCTATGATGGGGTGGGAGTCGAACACGTTGGCGCCGATTACCAGGATGCATGCGGCGTTGCGAATTTCTCTGATGGCAGGGCCGTTGATCATCCTGAGGGTGTCTGCGAGTTCCCCTCCGCCATCATGGTCAGGGAAGCCAGCCGCCAGCGCCACGTTGTTGCTGTGCATTACTGCCCGAGCAAACTTCTGGAGTACATAGTCTTCCTCATTCGTCGCTGCCGCCGACCCCACGACGGCGAATTGATCTTCTCGATATTGGCTGAGGCCTTGTGCCGTGACATCCAACGCCTCGTCCCACGAAGCTTCTACCAGCCGACCATTGCGCCGCACCAAGGGCGCCTTGAGGCGATTCTGATTGTGCACCACATCCACCACCCCAAACCGGCCGCGGACGCAGAGCTGCCCAGCGTTGGTTGGGCCGTCGTCGTGGCCTATCGCGCGGATAACGCGGCCATTCTTCACCTCCAAGTTCACCGCACAACCCACAGAGCAATAGGGGCACACGCTGGGGACTACCCCTGTCGGCACACCCTCCCACTTGCCGCGCTTGTCTGCCAAGGCACCCGTCGGGCAGACATCCACGCACGCTCCGCAGAACTGGCAATTCGCCTTTAGCAGTGACCGGCCAAAGGCCGTACCGACGGCGGCCTCACTCCCCCGATACACGAAAGCCAAAACACCGGAATGTCGCACATCCTGACAGACACGCACACAGCGTCCGCACAGATGCATGCACAGGTTATAATCGCGGTCAATGAAGGGGTCTTCCTGCTCCACCCGCAATCCCCGATAGAAGATTCGATAGGGGATATGCCGCAGGCGCAAATAGTCCACCAGCTTCGGGATCTCGCACCGGCCGCCCTTAGGGCAGTACTGACAACCCGTTGTCACGGCGGCCTTGCGGACCGTGCCTTGGAAATCGTCACAACGGACCCGGCGCTCACACACTAGGCAGCTGTAGGGGTGCTCGGACAGCATGAAGGAGAGGATTTCCCGACGCAGGTCCTGAAGGGCTTCCGTCTCGGTGCGGACAACCATGCCGTCGGAGACGGGGACCGTGCAGGCTGTGGGGAAGCCGCGCATGTTCTGGATCTCCACCACACATAGCCGACAAGCGCCGACTGGTGCGAGCCTAGGGTGGTAGCAGAGGGTCGGGATGTAGATGCCATAGGCCCGAGCGGCCTCAAGGACAGTGATCCCTCGTTTGGTCTCGACCGTGATTCCGTTGATCGTCATTGACACGGACATATCTTCCGTCCTCCGGCGCACGTCAACGGACAATGATCGCATTGTAGTTGCAGCTATCGTGGCAGGCGCCGCACCGGATACACGCTTTCGGATTGATCGTATGCTTCTGCTTCCTCTCCCCGGCGATCGCGTTGCTGGGACACAGCCGGGCACATAGAGTGCATCCGGTGCAGGCATCGGTAACCTCGTAGGTGATCAACGCCGGGCATACCGCCGCTGGGCAACGGTGCCCGGTGATATGAGCCAGATACTCGTCGCCGAAGTACCGCAGGGTAGTCAACACCGGGTTGGGTGCCGTCTGACCCAGCCCGCACAACGATCCGACTTTCACTGTATGAGCCAGCTTCTCTAGCCGCTCAATGTCCATCGGCTCGCCGTCGCCGGCCTTGATGCGCTCTAAGATCTTCAGCATGTGCCAAGTTCCCACGCGGCAGGGCGGGCAATTTCCACAGGACTCTCTCTGGGTGAACGAGAGAAAGTAGTGGGCCACATCTACCATGCAGGTGTTCTCGTCCATCACGATCATTCCACCTGAGCCCATGATGGTGCCGGCCTCTGTCAACGACTCGTAGTCTACTGGCGTGTCCAGCCGAAAAGCCGGGATACAGCCGCCTGACGGCCCGCCGGTCTGTACCGCCTTGAGTTCCTTGTCTTTGAGGATGCCCCCACCGATGTCGAAGACGATCTGCCGCAACGTGGTGCCTAACGGCACTTCGATCAGACCGGTGTTCTTGATCTTGCCGGCAAGGGCGAAGGTCTTGGTGCCCTTGCTGCGCTCGGTGCCGTACCGAGCATATTCTTCGGCGCCCATGCGTATTATGGAGGGCACAGTGGCTAGCGTTTCTACGTTGTTGATTACGGTGGGCTTCTCCCAAAGGCCAGAGGTAGCTGGGAAGGGCGGCCTCGCGCGTGGCATTCCTCGCTTGCCCTCGACGGACGCGATCAGCGCTGTCTCTTCGCCGCAGACAAACGCACCCGCCCCCTCTCTGATTTTGATGTCAAAGTGGAAGTCATAGTCGAGAATGTTCTTGCCCAACAAGCTGGCTTGTCGGATCTGTTCGATAGCGAGGTTCAGGCGCTCGATTGCCAGCGGGTACTCGGCCCGAATGTAGATGTAGCCTTCGGCGGCGCCCAGTGCATAACCACCGATCAACAGGCCCTCTAGCACGGCATGAGGATCGCCCTCGATGAGCGAGCGATTCATGAAGGCGCCAGGGTCGCCCTCGTCACCGTTGCAGATCAGGTACTTGATGTCGCCGGGCTGGTCGCGGCAGATCTGCCACTTGACGCCAGTGGGAAAACCGGCGCCTCCACGACCACGTAGCCCTGCTTTCTTAACCTCGTCAATCACTTGCTGCGGGGTCCAAGCCAATGCCTTTTCGAACCCTTCGTAGCCACCACGAGCGAGGCAATGGTTGAAGTTGGTAGGATCAATGACGCCGCAGTTGCGCAGGATAATGCGTGGCTTCGTCCCCAGCATCGGATGCGAGGAAAGTGGAGGGATTCCATTCACGAGTTGATTGCCGAATGTACCAATGGCCAAATCGGTGCAGGGATCTTCGCCTAGTAGCCACTTTTCTGTCAGATGGGCGACCCCGTCAGCGTTAACGTTGCCGTACAATATCATCGGTTGTCCCTGCTTGCGGATGGCAACCACCGGCTCCTTGTAGCATACGCCGATGCAACCGACCTGGATGATCGTCATGTCGAGTCCGCGCTTCGCCTGCTGTTCTTGGAAAGCTGCTATAGTGTCGAAGGCGCCAGCGGCTTTGCCGCAGGTAGCGGCGCCGATCAGCACGGATGGCCGGCTATCCTCCTCCAATGCCTGCCATTCAGCAACGGCGTTTGCCCTCATTTCGCCAAGCGTTGCCATGATCAAACCTCATGCTCCTTGAGCAGCCTCTGCGCCTTGGTCATGCTCATCCGGCCGTGGACATCTTTGTCCGTCACAACCACCGGTGCCAGCGCACAACACCCGAAACAGGCCACTCGTTCCAAGCTGAACAGTCCGTCGGGGGTTGTCTCGCCCGCTTTAATCCTGAGTTGACGCTCCATCATCTCCAAGATGCGCTCGCTACCCCGCACATGGCACGCTGTGCCGCGGCACACCTTGATGGTGTGCTTGCCCGGCTCAGTGAACCGGAAATGAGAGTAAAACGAAGCAACGCCAAAGACTTCCCCGGGCGAGACCCCGGTGAAAGCCGCGATCTCATCCACGGCATCTGGTGAAACGTAACCGCAGAACTCCTGTATGTCCTGCAGGATCGGAATCAGAAAGCCCCGATCACCCTTGGGGTATCTGTCCAGAATCTCAGCTAGGATCCCTGCATCACCTTCCGAGGCAGCCACATAATCTCAAGCTGCTATCTCCCTGTCCGATGCGCGCCGTAGCTTGAGATAAACCCCAATTACAAAAATCCGAGCCGGAATGTACAGAATGTCCATACCGGGCTCCGGTAGATGCTTATTATAGCTCAAGGAGGCGCCGGGCTGTGACAACGTTATCCTTATTCGGCTCTACTTCTCTCAAAGGTAACGTCGGGCTTCTCGAACGGAATATGTTTCGAGTCGTAGAACCTTGCCAAGTCCTCAACTAGCGCTCAACCAGAGCGTTAGGACCTCGGCGACAGAGCCCTTCCCGTTCCTCTCCTGTCCCAAAGAGATGACGAGATGCTCTCCAGTCTTCGACCTCAAGGCCGGCCCGAAAACTTGACCGCCGGCCTCATCGATTATCGCGGATTTCCTTTTTCCTCTCAACGAAATATTCTAACTATATTCCAACCGTACGTTTGCTTTCCTCCATCTGTCATATTTACTCTGAGCAACTGGATAATTTCCCTCGTGCCCTGTAGCCCATGCTTTCTATTCTCCCCGCCAATGCTGCTCACGCAACGACGCACCTACGCAAAGGCGCGAAGTTGCTTGACCGTTCCGAGATAGGTCCCGTCCAGGAGCTGAACCTCTGCCTCATTCATGTCCACGATTCTTCGTCTCAGCAGGGGCCCAAAGCGGTCGGTCCTAGTCCATTTTGTTTCAGAACGTCTCCTCGTGTTGATTGGCCGACCACCTAAGAAGTCGTTGAAAGTGGGCACGAAGAGGCAGCGTGAGACTCTCAGCTCGGCCCCGTAGCGTTCCCTGAGTTTATCTTCAAGGTCTTTGATCCTTCGAAGTTTGGGCTGTTTCAGAATCGCACGAGCCAATCTTGCTCCGTCACATGGTGCGCGAACCCAGACCGGCCTCGTGATCCTGTAGCCGAGAGCGTCTGTGAATGCGACTACCGGGTGCAGGTGGCCTTGAATCAGAACTTCGCATCCGAGCAGTTCAGGAGCCGGCCAAGCGTGCCCGTGGAAGACGCCGTACTTTCCCCATAAGGCAATCCCACTTGGAGGGAGAATCTTCACTTGCCTGGGCGTCATGGGCTCTATGTTCCCGTCGTGGTTGCCTTGGATGATCTGAATGTCCGGGACGAGCGGGACAAGTTTCTCGAAGAACTCTGGGATGTCCTTCCACTCCTCCAATTCCGCTCCGACAACGGTGTCCTTCACGTCACCCAAAAACAGGATCCTAGTGGGATTCGACTTCCCGATGACATCGACTAGCCGGTCCACCAGTTTGGAGGTCTGCGAGGGAACGTGAACGCCCTGTTGCGCAAGATTCACTTCCCAACCAATATGCAAGTCGCCGATGACGAGGACTCGCTCGCCCTTACCCTGCAAAAGCAGGGAAGGAGAGTCATCCACCGGCGCCAAGCTGTACCCCGCCAATCTGGACGCCTTCTCTGTCTGCGCCGAACTCTTGTCAACTCGCATTGTTTCAACATATCCTTAATCAAAGGCTTGAGACTCTGAGGAACTCACATGACTGGCCGGAATGAACATGTCGCAAGCATACGAAAAAGAGCTCCAGACAATTCAACGGGTCTGTCAGAGCATTGCAACTTCCGGCACGCTTACAGATGATCAGAGAGCCGCACTTGAGGAAGAGTTCGGTGACCGATCAAAGAACGCTCTCGAACTCGTTGACAAGCGAAAGGTTCAGAGATTCAGATTCAGGCCAAGCGGGCGCGTGATCTGGGCTGTGAAAGGCAGAAAGGGAGTCTACCAAGTAATCCCTGAAACTAGCTTCTGCAACTGTGACGACTATTACTTCCGCGTAATGGATGGAAAGAGGGCTTTATGCTATCACATAATCGCACAGAAGACCGCATCTGCGCTCGGAAAATTCCGAACCAGCGACCTCCGCGACACGCAATACAGTAAGATCACTCAGCAATGGAGGACGAGACCTGAAACTGCGCCCTGATCTCGCTCTATGACCACAGAATCGTTTAAATTCGAAACTTCGTTGTACCCCCACAACGAGGCGGGCGCGGAGGATTGACAGCCGACGAATACTACACACTTGTACAAATTGCTGTCACAGTCGTCTCGTTCATCGCGCTAGTTCTGGTCTTTGTATATCTTGTATACGAGAAGAGCTGAATCTAGAAATAGAACGCCGCGAAGACGGGTTCCCGGCTCCCGGGTGATCGCTTGCCCAGCGACGAAACGGATAAACGGAAGACCCGGATTCGCGAAACGAGCTTGTAGAGAATCTAGCGCCTAGTGAGTGATGTTACGATCCCACGAACTGGCTGCTTTGAGTCACAGTGATCGTCATTGTCAGATGATGCGTTCGCTCTGCTGCAAAGACCTGTACGAGAACAGTTAGGAAAGCTGGAGATAGCAGAAGCTAGCGATATCCAAAAGCTCGCAATTCGACCGATCCTAGAGGGCAAGAACGCTCTCCTCATAGCTCCCACAGGAACAGGAAAGACCCTCGCAGCGGTCCTGCCCGTCTTTGACCTCTTCGTTGCGGCACGAGGCAGGAACGAGACACGAGGCATATCCATACTATATGTGACCCCTCTCCGTGCACTGAATAGAGACATCTTACGTAGGCTATCTGAGATCGGCGCGGACCTCGGAATCAAAGTTCAGGTCAGACACGGAGACACCCCGACGGCTACCCGAGCGCTTCAGGCAAGGGCTCCTCCCGACATGCTCATCACTACTCCAGAGACCCTGCAAGCGATCCTGCCTGGCAAGCGCATGCGGCAGCATTTGCGGAATGTCAGATGGGTTGTCGTGGATGAGATACATGAGTTGGCAACTGACAAACGCGGAGTCCAACTTGCGCTCGGCCTGGAGCGCCTGCGGAACCTCACGAACCAGGACCTCCAGCGTATCGGGCTATCAGCAACAGTCGGTGATGAGGACAGGATAGCCAAGTGCCTTGCTGGGTCTGACAGGGACATAGTAATTGTGAAGTCCAAAGAAGGAAGAGGATTCGAGGTCAAGGTCGACTACGTTTCACCAACCTCAGCGGACCGAGAACAAAGCGAGAAGTTCAGTGTCCCGCCATCCTCTATCGGCCGGGCAAGACGCATCGCTCAACTGATAGACGAAAAGAATTCTGTTCTAGTGTTCACGAACACTCGTGAGCATGCAGAAGCGGTTGGTTCTCAGCTGAGAGCTCTCGATTCACACGCCCCAGTACGCGTCCATCACGGATCTCTTTCAAGAGAGATTCGAGAGGAAGTTGAGCGAGACTTTCACAGCGGCAAAGTCAAGGCGGTCGTTTGCACATCCTCACTCGAGCTGGGAATAGACGTCGGTTCAGTCGACTTCATCATCCAATACATGTCACCACGACAAGCGACCCGTCTCATTCAGAGAATAGGCAGAAGCGAGCACAGGCTCAGAGGCACCGCGAAAGGCATCATAGTCGGAGCATCCGTAGATGACATTCTCGAGTCAGCGGTCATAGCACGAAACGCAAAGAAGGAGAAATTGGAACCGACAATCATTCACGAAAATGCTCTTGATGTTTTGGCGCATCAGATAGCGGGCCTGATCCTAGATCTCCGTAGGTTTACCGTTGGAGAAGCATTCGAGATCGTCAAGCGCGCGTATCCGTATCGTGGTCTGACGCCTGAAGCATTCATGTCTGTTGTGAAGCAACTCCATGCTGGCAGAGTGATTACAGTTCAGGAGGACATACTGAGACCACGGTCTCCGAATACATTCAGATACTACTTCCAAAACATCTCAATGATACCTGACGTGAAAAGGTACGTCGTATTCGATTTCTTCCGCAAACGCAAGATCGGCACACTAGATCAGGACTTTGTTGCTCGCAAGTGCAAATCAGGAACAGAGCTAATTATGCATGGTCAAACGTGGAAAGTCATAGCGGTCAATGAACATGAGTTGTCAGTCGAGGTTGAACCAACAACCCCGACACTTAACGCGATCCCGAGCTGGGAAGGTGAAATAATACCTGTCAGCTACGACGTTGCTAGTGAAGTTGGTCATCTCCGAGGCGCGATCGCTGCAAGCGTCGACAACTCTGAGCGGCTTGCTCAAGTTGCAGACAATCTGGATGTTACCCGTGAAGCCGTGCAGAAGGCCGTTGAATCCATCACGTCTCAGGTCGAGGGCTACCCGGTCCCAACGGATACTGTTGCCGTGGTGGAGAAATTCGAGAACTGTATAGTGGTACATGCATGTCTTGGAACTCTAGCTAATGAGACCTTATCGTTAGCTTTGGCTTCGTTGCTGAGCTCAAGGCTCGGCGTGAACGTTGCCGCACAAACCGATTCCTACAGAATTGCCCTCATCTGCCCCTTCAAGATAGAACCTAGACTCGTAGAGAATGAACTGCGGAAACTAACCCCGGATCATCTTGAGGAAGTAGTCGGCACGTCACTAGGGATATCTGACACGTTCGCGTGGAGACACTGGCATGTCGCGAAGAGATTCGGGGTTGTAGAACGAGCAGCCGAATACAAGGCGAGCAGAGCCAGACTTCTGGTGAAGATCTTCAAAGATACTCCGATCGGTGAGGAGACGAAAAGGGAAGTCTTCCTCGAGAAGCTTGACTTGGAACACGCCAAGGAATTTATCAGACGCATCTCAGATGGTGCAATCTCTCTTCAGGTCGTACAGGCGAAAGACGGGAGTTGCTCTGCACTCGCCCTGCCGATCGTCGACAAGATCATTCCACACGACCTTCTTCGACCTGCCATACCGAGCAAGTCCCTCACCCAGATCATCAAGGAGAGGTTACTTGCGTCTCGCGTTCGCCTGGTTTGCCTCTATAAGGGCGACTGGGATGGAATCAGAGTCGTCGGCGACCTTCCTGAGATGATAAGATGTCCGAATTGCAAGTCCACATTAGTCGCTGCAACATATCTAGGCGATGATGAACTCGCCAAACTTGTGAAACGTCGAGCCCGGCGTCAGCAAGTATCTGGCGAGGAGGATCAGGCGTACAGACGTGCTTGGCTGAGCGCCAGTCTAATGCAGACATACGGAAAGAAAGCCGCGATTGCGATGAGCGGAAGAGGAGTTGGACCGACTACTGCGGTCAGAGTACTCAGGAGACTACATCGTACGGAAGAGGACTTCTATGTTGACATACTCAAGGCCGAGCGCGACTATGCTAGGACGAGGCTTTTCTGGGACTGAGTTTAGGGTCTTCTCGACTTATGCGAGAATCTTGTAGACAAGGTCTCCTTCTCTGACCTTGTCCATGACCTTGAGCCCGATTGATTGCCCGGCGTTCGCGTTCTGCACGTTCACATGCTCGATTTGCATACTCTCAACTTTCTGGCGAAAGTCTGAGGTCATACCCTTGACCCGTATCGTGTCGCCGACAGCTACCTTGGCGGTCAAGTCGATTACAGCGACGCCGATCTTGGTGTAGTAGTGTCTTATCTGTCCAATCTGCTCCAACCGTTCTTCAGCCAAGAATCGAAACACACTCTACCTAGCGATGCTACCAACGTTGCCCAAAAAACCATCGGCAGCGGCGCGGGGGGACCAAGATTTGCTCTAGATCCTGGGAAGCGATGGAACGAACCGACCGTAGCGACGTTGCGTGACTCTGGTCCTATTTTCTCACAATTGCCTCTGCTATTATGAAGAGCCCGACTAAGATGATGATTAGGGGTACGATATCCACGGGTGTTCCGGCGTACCTCGCGAGACCAATCAAGAGTGCAAGTATGCCTATTCCCAGACTGAACTTGCCCATCCGGGCGCCTATGAAGTGTCTGCCAATGTTCAAGCCGATCAGTATGAGTCCAACACCTATCGCGACAATTGTTCCCAGATCTATGCCGTACGCTTGACCGTAGATCCAAGCGCCGCCGACGAGGATGAAGAACAAGCCCCAAGCGACGGTCGTCAGCGTACGCGCGCTCGCAACCATTCCTGACCACCGGATCCTTCCCGTCTACCATAATGTTCGATTATAAGGGTTGAGACGCTATTGCATCAAGGGGAGACTCGCAAGCCGACCAGGAGCCAATGCTCATCGGAGAAGAAAACTTGGGCGCCATGGAATACCTCATTGCAAAGATCCTAGCCCACCGGAAGGACTTGACACGCGAGCAGGTTCAAGACCTCATTGAAGAGAAGAGGCGAGAAGCTCAAGACCTGCTTTCAGATGAAGGATCCGCTAGACTCGTGGCAGAGGAACTACTCATTGAAACAGAACCAACCGCCGCCCCGAGCATCGAGATTCGAAAACTTGTCGCCGGATTGAACGACATCACTCTGACCGGAAAGGTCCTAACCGCTGAACCCTTGAAGAGTTTTGTTCGCCAGGACGGCTCAACTGGGCGCGTTGTGAAGATTCTTCTCGGCGACGAAACTGGAAAGATCAGCTGCATTGTTTGGGATACGAAGGTTGAAGAGATACTCAAGCACGGCGACCTTGCCGGAAGATCGATCACGATTAGACATGGCTACACACGTGCCGGTCTCACAGGCGAAGTCGAACTCAACGTAGGCGAACGAAGCGAGATCGCAGTAGCATCCGAGCCTGAAGTCGAGATTACGCTGATAGGAGACGTAAGAGAACCGGCCATCGAACTCAATCTGCTAGGCATCGTCCATTCTAGACCCAGGCTCTACGAGTTCGACAGGAGCGGACAGAGGGGAACAGTGCTCAGGACCATGCTCGCGGACAAGACGGGGTCTATGCCCATCGTCGCCTGGAATGAGAGAGCGGAGGAACTGCGGAACCTCAAGAGGGGTGACGTTCTTAGAATTCGTAATGGTAGGCTACGCCGAGACAACTCCGGTCGACTTGAGATTCACCTAGAGAGTAGAACGAAAGCCGTCCTTCTTGAGAGTCCGCCCAAGGGTTTCGAGGTCCCAGAGATAAGGCTCCACAAGATTGGTGAACTGAAACCCAACCTGCCAACTGCGAATTTAGTGGCACGTGTTGTTGGAGTCAGTAGCCTGCAACAGGTGAAGCGAAAGAGTGGTGAGAGGGTTGCGATTTCGCGGATACTTGTTGGCGATGAGACAGGAATAGTCTCCGTTTCATTGTGGGACGACAAGGCCGAACTTGCGTCCCAGCTGAGAGCAGGCGACATTGTTCGAATAGAGGATGCTATGCCGAGCCTTAGGCTTGGGCAGGTCTCGGTGAGCGTAGGAAGGACGGCCCTTGTTCAGAGAGTGGAAGACACAAGCGAGACGGTCAACGTCAAGATCAGCAAGATCGGCGAGGTTAGGTCGAATTCGGAACTCGTGGCGATAGAAGGGGAAGTCGTTGCCGAACCTGAGAGCAGGGAGGTGACGACTGCGAAGGGCGAGAAGGTTCAAGTAACATCAACTCAGATCCGCGACGATACGGGCGAGGCGAGGGTCTCATTTTGGAGATCACACGCGGCTGAGGCCGGCAAACTTCGAACCGGCACTAGAATCCGAGTCTACGGCCTCTTGCCTAGACCTGGCCTAGCAGAGAAAACCGAACTAAATACGGTTCAAGCATCGAACCTTGAGGTCTTGGCTCACACTAGAGATGAGCATCCCCCTTCAAACGAAATCCGCAACTTCATCGCGTTGAAAGAGAATGAGCAAGTCTGGGTCAGAGCAATAGTCCTCGATGCGGGAGAGGATGCGGCCCTTGCTTCTGTCTGCAGTCAATGTGAAGAACCAGTTGCTCCCTCTGACGACCAATTCGTATGCCCGACTCACGGTGTTCAGGCCCAACCGGCTTGGTTACTTTCAGCACACATGCGGCTTGATGATGGAACCGACACAATCGTCGCGAAGGTCCGAACAAAGGACCCGCAGAGTCTGATTGGCAAGAGTGTGAGTTGGGCTCAGAAAGAAATATTAACGAAAAGGACGAGTACCGTAGCTCTACCCATAGATGCCACTGGGAAGCTTGCTGGAATGAGGATAGAAGCCTTCGGCATCATGAGACGCGATCCTCAGACGGGAAAGCTCGTTCTTCATACCGATAAAGTGTTTCTCCAGGAATAGCGAGTCGTACACTGGATGAATCCTGAAAGCGAAATCTTCTGGCTCTAGACAATAAGACTATCTTGAGTTGACGAACTCTTGATGGCGATGAAGATCGGCAAAGACATTTTCGACTACATCAACACTGTCAGGAATCCAAACAGCAAGCAGACAATGAAACGTAGAGTCCAAGAGTATCAACCGAAGCAGGAAATCGTTGACAAATTCGCTGCGATCAACTCGCGGTACTTCATGGTAGTGTTCTCCGCTGAGTGGAATGCGGAATGCCGCGCTCATATACCTAGCTTGGCAAAACTCCTGATTCAAGCCAACAACAGCAACATCTCCGTCAAGGTTGTCGATTTTGATGAAAACCGGGACATAGCAGAGGAGATGCAGGTACTCCGGATCCCTACCATAGTCGTTCATGAGAAGTCTTGGAGAGAAAAAGGACGTTTCGTTGAGAAACCTCAACATGGCGCAACTCTTGAAGAGGAACTATGGGAAATCATCAGCAAGTCTGCTGGCGCTGCTTAGCAAGCGCCATCGTCTGCTAGGCCCCTGACTCGTGAACTACTGCGTCGCATGTCCGCGAAGTTTCCACCGGGCCCGCCAGGGTATTGTTTGCAGAGCAGCTACGGGGTCAGGTTTTCTGGACACGTGCTTTTTTTGTTGCAGAGAGCTTAAGCACCTGTTCGATTCCATGTCTCCCTGGATCTATTGTTCTCAACTCTAGCCAACCATTCCTCTCGGCTTCTGCTAGGAATTCCTGTCCACGCGACGTCCGTGCGATCACAGTGGACCAGCCACCTGGACACCCGACCCCTCCGACCGATATGTCGGCAAATTCGGCGGTGAAGTCATCACAGACTCTGCAGCTAGATCGCACGAACTCGTCAATTTCCTTGAGTGGAACAGTCAGAGCCTCCTCGCCTCGGACATAGACTCTGAATTTTCCCTTCTTTATCGCGAAGCGGCTCACCTGGCTCAAATCGATGTTCCTAGCTCGTAGGTAGTCTCCTAGGAAGTCATCGTGTCGGTAGCTTTCCATGCAGAAGAGCCCGATCGCCAAGGAGACCGACTTTGCGAGCTTCATCGCTCCAAGAAGCGATGTCTGCATTCTCCTGTACGACCGAATCTGGCATGGGGTTCCCACGATCGCGACGCTCTTCTTTGCATACTCCTCGACTGCGGACATAAGCCCGATGAGAGTCGGGCTTGGTGTATACTTCGTTCCAGCGGCGTTGAGGACATCACGGTAGTTCAGCGCTACACAGGGGACGGACTTCCAAGGCACTCCACTGTCGGTGCATGTTACCACCGCGGCTTCAATCTTCCCATTTTCGAGCGAGTGACCTAGGATGGACGTGACGACTCCGCCATCTTGGCTCTTGGTGAGGATCTCTTCCCTCGTAGACCGCCCGTTCGCTGCGGTCTGATAGATACCAATTGGTTCGTCTGGGTTCCTGGCTCGTCCGAAGATCTTCTTCTCAACTTCCTCCCTCGGAAACTCCGCCGCTGAGCAAGAGTAGTAACACACTTGGCAGAGTTCGCATTTGCCCCGCATCGTGGGTTTCTCGCCCTGTATCTGGAGTATGTAGACTGGGCACACTGCTACGCAGGCGCCGCAGAACGTGCATAGGTCGCGGTTCAACACTTCGGATACGAGTGACCCGAACAGCTTCGGCTTCTCTGTCGCGACCTGCATACGAGGCACTGTGCGCAAGACCACTATGGATTACTCATAGGCGTTTCGCATATGGCATACAGAAAGCTGCCGACAGTGGCTACGGCGATCTGTGTTCCTTCACAGTTGTTACCTTGGGGCAAGATGTGCGACGACTAGGCAGGTTGTTCTCTGGGACTTGTTTCGCCTCTCAGAAGTTTTCTGATCTTGAGATTGATCTGCTGGCTGGAGCATGCGATTACTGACTCGTATCCTTCTTCGATTGGCTTGCCGTGAATGTCCGTGGCTATACCTCCTGCTTCATGAAGTATCACTAGCCCTGCGGCTATGTCAACCATCCTGCTATTCTTAGAGAAGTCGAGAAAACCATCGAGTGTTCCACAGGCCGTATAGGCAAGTGAAACCGCACAGGATCCAAGGCTGCGGAAACTCTTCAGGGAGAGCCCGAATCTACGAAACGCATCGACGAACTTGATGAATCTCGCCTTGTCTGCGGCTGTATGTAGGTCCATATCGAATAAGCACTCCTCAAACGGTCTTTCACGGTTGGTTTGGATTCTTGAACCGTCCAAGTATGCACCTCGTCCTCGCTCTGCCCAGAATGTCCTTCGTCGCATTGGCTCGTAGATTACCGCCATCGAAGGCTCGTTAGTGGGCATGGTTAGAACTTCCATCGAGACCGAGAAGACGGGGATGCCGCGGGCGTAGTTTGAACTGCCGTCCAGCGGATCGAGGACGACTCTATACTCCGGTTTGCCGAATAGGACGCGCCCCGCTTCCTCAGAGATCACTTCTATGTTTCCGATCTCGCCCAACCTCTTGAGCACAATCTCCTCGGCGAGACGATCTGCACGAACAGTCTCATCTCCACAGCAACCAACTCCGACCACCTCAGACAGCTCTTTCTTGCCGAAATCTCTTGCAAGCGCATCCCCAGCCTCCCGTGCGATTGAAATGAGATCTCGTAGTTCCAGTGATCGACCCTTCCCAGGACTAGTACGTGGCAATTTTCGTCACGCCTGGAATCTTAAGCATCTTCTGAAGCGTGTCTCCGGACGGTTCCCTCTCTACTACCAGCGTGAGTTTTGGCTCTGGAGTCAGGTCAGGATCGTCGGCGACAGCTTGCCGAATGGAGATGCCCTCTTTAGAGATCAGCGCTGAAGCTTCAGCAACGATTCCGACTGCATGAGGATCTGCATAGATCTCTATCACACGGTAGCCCAGGAACCTTGCGACCTTTGGCAGGAAAGGCCCCGCCGGCTTCAAGCCCTTGAAGACGGAACTGAGAACGGGGTCAGACTCGATGAACTCAGCGGTCTCCCTCACAGTGCGTCGGTCTACGCCGACCGCCCTAGCCATCTTGAGCTCCGACTGCTCTACGTCGCCGCAGAAGATCCTGCCCTCTCTGACACTCAGCCCAAGCTCAACCAGCGCCCTCGCTACCCTCAGACGCCCCGGGTACTCTTTGAGCCGCTCGGATATCTGGCGCCACATTCACACATCGATGTACACATTCGTACAACAAAGTCTTAAGCGATAAGGATTGTTCTCCCCGAGGATTCTGTACCCGGCAAGATCCAAACCTGCCTTGAGTCCGAATAGATCACGCGCCCCTATAGTGGAGGAACCAGCCAACCGGGCTTAGTTTCGCGAAGATCGAGGCCTCTGATTCTTGCTTGTGTCGTGGGCTTGGTGAGCCTCCGATCCTCAGTCAATGCTCTCAGAGATTGGCGTCGATGCGCCGAAGCATGCTCTGGGGTATAAAAATGCTGACCAAAGCGTTAAGTAGCACATCAGAGTCCTAGGGGGCCTATGACGCAGTTGTCAACCAAACACTCGTCCCGGAAGGTTGTCCTGACCGAGGACGAGATCCCGAAGCAGTGGTATTGCGTTCTGCCCGACCTACCCCGCCCCCTACCTCCAATCATAGATCCAGCGACGAGAGCACCCGGGCCCGGGATCGTCCCTCAGATATTCCCCAAGGAGATCCTCGCTCAAGAGTTCAGCCAGGAGCGATGGGTAAACATTCCAGAAGAAGTCAGGGAGGTGTACCGGCTTTGGAGACCCACCCCACTTTTCCGGGCCGTGGGACTGGAGAAAGCCCTGAAGACTCCAGCCAAGATCTACTACAAGTACGAGGGAGTGAGCCCGCCTGGAAGCCATAAGCCCAACACCGCCGTTGCGCAGGCCTACTACAACATGAAGGAGGGAAAACAACGTCTGGCGACGGAAACAGGCGCTGGCCAGTGGGGGTCCGCCTTGGCCTTTGGCTGCGCGGCGTTCGGCCTCGGATGTACGGTGTACATGGTGAAGGCAAGCTACGACCAAAAACCGTACAGGAGGGTTCTAATGGAACTCTGGGGCGCCGAGGTTAACCCTAGCCCAAGCACGAAAACGGAGGCTGGCCGGAAGATCCGGAAGAAAGACCCTGACAGCCCTGGAAGCTTGGGAATAGCCATTAGCGAAGCCGTTGAGGACGCGCTCACTCATGATGAGGCCAACTATTCAATCGGGAGCGTCTTTAACCATGTCTTGATGCATCAAACCGTCGTGGGACTTGAGACCAAGACGCAGCTCGAGGGTATCGACGAATACCCAGATGCGGTCTTCGGATGCATAGGCGGAGGCAGCAGCTTCTCCGGGCTATTCTGGCCCTTCTACGGCGACAAAGTTTCAGCGAAGGCGCCTAAGGAAACCAGGTTCATAGCTGTTGAACCCAGCGCTTGTCCCTCTATTACTAAGGGCGAATACAGATACGATCATGGCGACACAGCGAGACTAACCCCCCTAGTGAAGATGCACACCCTGGGCCACGAGTTCATACCACCGCCGATCCATGCCGGCGGCCTACGCTACCACGGCAAGGCGCCTACCCTATGCTTGTTGGCATTGGAGAAGAAAGTTGAAACAGTGGCCTACAACCAGCTTGAGGTCTTCGATGCCGCGAAGCTCTTCACCAGAACTGAAGGAATAGTGCCGGCCCCTGAACCATCACACGCCATCAAAGCCGTCGTCGATGAAGCTCTAAGGTGCAAGCAGACAGGCCGCGAAGAGACCATTCTTTTCTTGCTCTGCGGCCACGGCCACTTCGATATGCAGGCCTTCGACGACTACCTCCACGGAAAGCTGGAACCATACGCCTATCCGGAAGAAGAGGTGCAGGAAGCTATGAAGAAGCTGAGGGAGCTCTATCCGTGGCTGGCAGGCCTACCTTACTGATGCCCTATCACCGGACAGCGAAGCATGAAGCACGAGGAGTCGGCCAAGCGATCTGCGACCATAAACACATCCGCGACAATGTATCCCACCACTAGAGGTGGAAGGCGCAGCCGGCTCGCTTCGTAATCACCGGTGCATGCACCGTCAACCCTTTTCTTGCATCTTCTGCTCCGTTCCGACAACCTGAATGGTCGCTCAAGCAGGATCT
>Ga0209725_1000062_pt1 | contig 59714 bp, 60 predicted proteins | sample I18A1metaG_FD_184145 | JGI IMG/M metagenome (GOLD analysis project Ga0209725, IMG submission 184145) | Lake sediment bacterial and archeal communities from Gulf of Boni, Indonesia to study Microbial Dark Matter (Phase II) - ​I18A1 metaG... | ecosystem: Environmental > Aquatic > Freshwater > Lake...
AGGTTTGGTCACTGTGTCTGCAGACCTAGACGTAGCAGAGGCGGCGAGACTGATGATAAGAAGAGGCGTAGGAGCCCTACCGGTCCTAGACAAGAAGAAACGTATAGTAGGAATAATAACTGAGAGAGACCTTCTCAAAATGATAAGAAAGATGAAACTCATGTGACCTCGTGAACACATTTTGACCACATCAATCAATCTCATCAACGCGAAGATCCCCTACGGGGAAGAACTCCTCGAAGGGGGAATACATGTAGAAGAAGGGAGAATAGCAAAGATAGGGAAAGAAGCGAATCTGCCTCGCGCAGATAGAACGATGGATGTAAAAGGGCTGGTAGCACTACCGGGACTGATAGACGCCCATGTCCACTTAAGAGATCTACAGCTTTCATACAAAGAAGACCTCTACACTGGAACATGCGCTGCCGCTGCTGGCGGATTCACAACAGTCCTCGACATGCCTAACACGATCCCCGCTACGGACTCTTCCATCCGCCTCAAGGAGAAATATCAACACGCAGAAAAGAGGATTGTTGTAAACGTCGGATTCCATGCGGGACTGACAGACAGGCTTGAAGAGATCTCTAAACTAGCAAAGCGAGGAGCGTTCTCATTCAAGTTGAACCTTTACAAGCCGACTCCAGAGATCGCCGTAGAAGATAGTAGGTTGTTGACTAAGCTCTTGTTGAAATGCGAAGAAGTGAGAAGGCCGGTAACGGTTCATGCAGAAGATAGAGAGTTTATAGAGAGAAAAAGAGCGCAATTCAAGACCGGAAAGAAGCCTACCGTAGAGGATTTTTTGAGAGCCCACTCAAGAGAAGCTGAACTCCTAGCTGTGAACAGAATAATCGATCTGGCAAAAACCACTGGAGCGCATCTCCATATCTGTCATCTAAGTGCGTTCAAGAGCCTTGATTCTATAGAAGAAGCGAGGAGAAGGGGATTGAGGGTCACATGCGAAACCTCTCCTCACTACATGTTTCTGAACGAAAAACACTTGAGACGACTCAAAGGAATCGCCCTTACCGTTCCTCCAGTTAGAGACTCAACAAATTCACGAATGTTATGGAATGCTTTCATAGACAGTAAGATAGATTTGATCGCGACGGATCATGCGCCACACGCAGAGGAGGAGAAGACCTTAGATGACGTTTGGAAGGTCTCTCCAGGCATACCGGGTTTAGAAACTGCCTTGCCGCTACTGCTAACACGGGTAAATAGAGGGCAGCTGCACCTAAGTAGACTTGTGAGAGCTATGTCTGAGGAGCCTGCTTCAATCTTTGGTTTGCGAGGGAAGGGAAGATTGAAGCAAGGCGGAGATGCTGACCTAACACTGATCGATCTGAAAGCCAAATTCAAGATAGACTCGAGCAAGTTCTATTCAAAAGCAAAGCTCTCACCCTTCGATGGGTTCGAGTGCCAAGGCAAACCTGTCAAAACATTTGTCGCCGGGAAATTGGTGATGGATAATGGTGAAATCGTCGCGGAGAAAGGGACGGGGTCGGTCCTGAAGGCGACTGGAAAATGAAGTTCTTGGCTGACGGGATGGTCGGTCGCCTCGCTAGATGGATGAGACTGATTGGATGCGATGTAGAATATCTAAACGACATACCTGACGACCAGTTGTTGAGGAGAGCTGCGAGCGAGCATAGAACCCTACTCACCTCTGACGTGGCGCTCTACAGGAACGCTGTTGCCAAGGGGGTTGACGCCTTCCTGGTCAGCGGTAAAGATCAAGTTGAGAAACTGGCCGAAGTTGCCAAGCGATTTGATCTACGGCTCGAAGTCAACACAAACATATCCAGGTGTCCAACCTGCGGATCTCCAATTAAGAAAGTTGCGAAGACCGAGATAAAGGGCAAGATCCCATCAACAACGTTTAAAGCCTACAACGAATTTTGGATTTGCAATAATCAGGACTGTGGCAAAGTCTACTGGCAAGGCAGCCACTGGAGAAAAATCGGAGAAGTACTAACTCGCGCGAATGAACTGCTCAGTAAGTAGGACCAGACTCGAAAAGAAGGCGCATGAAGTTGAAGTTTGAATTAAATCTCGAAGATGGAGAATTCCTGGTCAAGCTGGCTAGGAACGCCATAAAGACTTTTCTCCAAACCCGGAGGAAGATCGATTCCCCCGTCGACACTCCAGAGAAACATCGAGAGAAGTGCGGCGTCTTTGTCACCCTTAATAACGTGAAGGATTCAAACCATGAGCTTCGAGGATGTATAGGATATCCATCTCCGGTTGAACCTCTTGTAGAAGCGACAATTGACTCAGCGATACAGGCAGCTACAAACGATCCGAGATTTCCACCTGTCTCACTGCAAGAATTGAATAATGAGGTCGCAATCGAAGTCAGCGTTTTGACGCCTCCAGAACTCATCAAAGTCGAGGATCCTTCTGAGTATCCGAGCAGAATCCAAATCGGAAGAGACGGCCTGATAATGGAGAGGGGCTGGTACAAAGGGCTCCTCCTGCCTCAAGTCGCACCCGAGTGGAATTGGAGTGAGGAGGAGTTTCTAAGTAACTGCTGCATGAAGGCAGGACTCTCACCGGACAGCTGGCTCATTAAGGGTACAAAAGTGTACAAGTTTCAAGCATTAATATTTGAAGAGAAAACTCCTGACGGAGAAGTTGCTTTGAAAGCTCTCTCGGTGAAAAAAGACTGATGAAGATCTACATAGCCCCATGCGGCTTGGGGTTAGGCCACATAGCGAGATGCGAACCTATAGCGCGGAGACTGATGGAGAAAGGCGCGACTGTCATCTTCTCAACCTACCTAGACGGCCTCCAGTACGCAGAGAGAAAGAAGTTTCGAACGGTCGAAACGATACCGATAAGTTTCGAAGTAAGGGCAGACGGCTCGGTAGACTTCAAGAGAACTGCATCTTCAAGCGGATTCTCATTGGGCGTCCGTCGATTTCTTAGGCAAATTCTAAAGGAGATCGGAAACATCTCAAGATTGAGACCGGATGTTGTCATCTCTGACTCTCGAGCATCATCGATAGTTGCAGCGAAGCTACTCAGCGTCCCGACTATCCTCCTACTGAATCAGTTTAAGGTTGAAATAGTTAGAAGACCGAGCAATGTCAGGATGAGCCTCTTCGACAGACTATTCTTCTTCATAGCAAACGTCTTCTGGATCTTCGTCAGAACACTACTCCAAGGCGTCTGGGCCCTGAGTGACGTTATCCTAATTCCCGATTTTCCGCTGCCCTACACAATCGCGCTTGGAAACCTGGCGATCCCGAAGAAATATCAGAGCAGAGTGAGACTGATCGGCCCAATCATAGAGGTTAAGCCGGATCAGCTACCAAGCAAAGAAGAAATCAGCAAGAAGCTGGGGTTCAATTCAAACCGCCACCTGATCTATGCACCAGTGAGCGGCCCAAGAGTCGAAAGGAGATACTTGGCCAGCAAGCTACTTGAAATATTGAGTAACCCCCACTTAGATTACCAAACAGTTCTCTCAAAAGGGGAACCCTCAAGAGACGCCTACCCGAAAAAGTACGGCCATTTTACGGTCTATGATTGGATGGATGATCTCACCCAATTTGAATTTCTGAAGGCATGCGACCTTTTGGTATGCAGGGCAGGGCATGGAATTGTAACGAAAGCCTTGACATACGGCAAACCTCTAGTCTTGATTCCAATTCCCGACCAGACCGAACAGTATGGAAACGCCAAAAGAGCAGTTCGACTAGGAGTGGCAGAGGTCATTATGCAGACTGAATTGAATCAAGAAAAACTTTTCAAAGCCGCTGAGAGAATCTTGAATTCCGATATCTATGAGAGAAGAGCCCGACAGGTCGCTGATATGACAGCGACGCTTGACGCAACTCAAACGGCGATGGAAGTCGTCAAGCAATTAGCCAGTAGGAGATAGTGGAGACAGTTTCACAACCAATGCCCTGACTGGATAAGGCCTATTCAACCTCTGAAATCTTCTTTCGCCAGAAATGTATCCAACGAACAGAACCCATCCGCTTGCTCATTTGAAGACATCGAACCATGTGCTTTTTCTTCCCAACTTTAGACAACTGCTCCATCCGGTGCTTCAATTCTCTAAAGCGGCCTTTCGGGTCGAAGATTGGATTGCCATCTACAGTGATAACGTAGCAGAAGGCCCCCAAGAACGGATTGCCCTTTGATATTCCTTTGAAGTCCGTCTCTCTACAAGAGAATATCTTGACTTTAGGAAGCTTGCGAACCATCATGCGGACTTCTGCGGAGAACTGAACGTATTGAAACATCGTTGTGCGATTGCTCAACATCACAAAGATATCATAGTCGCTGTCTAATGATTGATCCTCGCGCCCTCTGGAACCATATAACACGACACTCAGAACGTCTATATTGTATCTTCCAGCAGTTTCAAGAACCGCGTGCAAACATCTTCTTACTATGCCATTTGTTTTCAAAGTCTCGAACTCACAGCAGTTCTCGCCAATACTATTTGCCGTATATCTTCATGTATGACTGCGGAAGGACGCCCCTGCATTTACTTGGGGGTTATTCTAATCACTCTGAAGCCTCTCAACAAAGGATTGTTGAACTCATTCGATATCACAGATTCCGTTACAGAATCTTCGTCCTTAGCGTAGCCGAATACATCGTGTTCAGCGATGTGGAGAGATCTTAGGGATACACCGTGCCCAGACCAATTTGCGGTGCAGTGTGAAGGTAATCCGAGGAGGCGACTCCTCTTTTCGTTTGAGACTTGTCGTGCAACATAGACTAGAGCGTTCGCTCCAGCTGTTAACTCCGCAATTCTAACGGGCATGCTGTCTTTGCCCACTGCCAACACTTCTACATCGAAGTTCTGTTCGATTTCCGAAGCCATCCTCCTCAGCTCTGGAAGTATGCTCCTGATATTTTCTTTAGCTTTAGAGGATATCGACATCTGTTGAAGCTCGCTCAACGTGAGATCGGTCAAACTGATTCCGCCCAAACTCATATCAAGATGAATTGCGGTTGCAGACTGCTCCTCTAGGAGATCTCTACACAAACGCAATTCGAGGAGGACGAGCTTCTGGTTGTTCGCTGGAGAAAATATGGGCTTGTTAAGGGACGCTGACGCCAGCCTGTAAGGTGGTTCTACAAGCACGCTAGACGATGCGACGATTGTCTCCGGTTTGAAGGTATCACTGAGAATAGCAGCACCAGAATCCGCAGATATGATTCTCAAAACAACACACCCAAGCATGTTTGGTAGATTGCTACAATAAGCTTTCTTCGGTTGGACTAATTATTATTCCTTAACGGACTTCGTCGAAGCCTTTCTCTCACTCCTGATTTCATGCAGAATAACGACGGCTTCTCCGAATGGTATCCTCAGCCTAGTGCTCAGGTCGCTAGGCGTAATATCGGGATTCTCATTGAGCAGCACATTCGAAACGTACTTTTTGTGGAATTTATACATGGTAAGCGAATGCACAACTTCAACCAGTACCGGCCATAAGGGATCCTCAAGATATCTTTCTATTTCAACCGACATTCTTTAGCACCTTACATTTCTTCATCCGGTTAAGATAGTCAATCTTACTCGATCTGAAATCGTTTTGACTCGCAAGGCGATCTCGCGTCAGGAGACGCCCGACCGCTTAGAGAGATGGACCTATGCTATTACTTGAGAGCCCATCCCCTCTTATGAACTATGAATATAGCGAGCATAATTCCGATAGCCAGGAAGCATATAACGCCGACAGACAACAAGATCAAGAAGAACGGAATAGACTTCAGTTTCCAACTAGCGACGATTACCTTAGGACCATCTACCTCTATGCTTGCCGAAGGAGTACTTACTGAAACATCCCCTGACCAACCGCCGAACTCATATTCAAGACCGATCACAGAAACTGTGGTCGAAGATACCGAGATCTCTGCTCTTGAACCAGCATCGTACCATCCCGATCCATGAGCCACGCCGTAGGCTGACCGGACTGACAGGTAATGCTGCGTGACGTATTTGAATATGACATTCCCGGAACTGGAGATGTTTCGAGAATAGTATTCGCAACGATATCTTGTTCCTGACGTATAGTTGATGAACTCCGGGACCCCAACCGAAATTCTGTCAGCGTAGAATCGAAGACCTCGAGCCTGCCCAGTAGACAACGAGCCATTCGGGAGATCATTAACATAAAGATCCACGGAGAGATCTGACGGAACTCCCAGAATGGTCACGATGAGATTTATCACACGAAGAATCACTATGTAGAAGTCTCTCGACGTACTTACCTTTGTCACATTCCCATTAGAAATCCATGAGACGTAGCTAGCTTGCGCTCGCAAGTGCCAAGTCTTAGCTGTCGGTAACGAAGTCAAACTTACTGTAAAATTCTTCAAGCCTACGCCTTTCACAGTCTCCTGTTCAGAAGATGCCAAGAGCCTGTTCTCATCAACGTCGAATACGCTGACTTGCAACGAGGTTGACGCAGGCATATGTAAGATGAACCAGTAGGCTACTGTCATGACTACAGTGAACGACTCATTTGGAAGAACCTCTTTTGGGCAGTAGATTCTCGAAATTGCAGCGGACCATTCGATGCGCTGGCTGAATACGACGCTGATAGGCGCTGTTGCGATCGTAAAGATCAATGTGGCTAACAGAACTCGACGAAATATTCTGCTCGCTATGAGAGGCATTTTCCCCTCCACGCATGGGTAACTGCAGACCGGAAACGGTTCTCTCAATTGCCCTTAACCAGATAAATCACAGGAGGCTCTAGTTAACCTTGTGTTTCTCGGGCCATGTAAAATGTTGACCGGCCCGAGAGTTGACATCGAATCTTGAAGATGATATGCCTGCCGCTGAGGAGAGAGCGGAGGCTTCTACAAGTCTCAAATTGGCTTGAACTTGAACACGATCCGTTCTTCAGATACCTGATGGGAGGATACCTGAATGGGCATACCGACCTTCAAGCTTGACGGACTTACTCCTGTTAGTTGAGCTAACAGTCTCAGTCCGCCCTCAAGTTCAGCGACAGCAACAATGTATGGCGAGTATTTTGACATGCTTTCAGGTGCGAAGGTGACCATGGTGTAGGAGAGTAGTTTGCCTTGACGTTCTGCTTCAAACCATTCCATTTCAACTGCGCCGCATTTGCAATGGGCTCGAGGTGGAAGATATCTCAAACCGCACCTCTTACATTTTGTACCCATCAACTTGCCGTTTTTGAGTTGCTCAACGAAGCTGTCTACTAACTCGGTCTGCGGCAACCATGAAGTGTATCCGAACTTCAACTTCCTACCTCACATATATGTGGACGAAAGCAAACTGCCCAGTCTCGCCCACATTATGGCTCAGCCCGATCTCAGCTCCGCTTACCTGCCTATCGCCTGCTTCGCCTCTAAGCTGCTTCGTGATTTCAACAGCCATTGAAACTCCTGTGGCGCCGAGGGGGTGACCTTTTGACTTCAAGCCTCCATCGATGTTAACCGGAGTTCTGCCTCCTATGTAGCTTTGACCTTCTTCGATGAATTTGCCGCCCTCTCCTTTCTCGCAGAAGCCCAGATCCTCGTAAGCCATAATTTCGGCTATCGTGAAACAGTCGTGAACCTCTGCAACATCTACGTCTCTCGCCGTTATTCCAGCCATTTTATAAGCTTGTTCAGCAGCCAAACGGCTCCCAGTTAACCCAGTTAGAGTGGGCCTCTCGCTGATGAGCATCGCGTCTGAAGCTGCGCCTAAACCCTCTATCCAGATCGGCGTATCGTTCATTTGTTTTGATCTCTCCTCGTTAGCCAATATTACAGCAGCAGCACCGTCTGAGATCAAGCAGCAATCGTAGAGATTTAGCGGATACGAGATTATCACGGACTTCATAGCCTCCTCGAGAGTGATGACTTTCTGCAAATGCGCATACGGGTTCATCGCTCCGTATTTATGATTCTTGACTGATACCATGGAAAGTTGTTCTCGTGTTGTTCCGAACTGATTCATATGTGCTGTAGCCATCAATGCGTAGAATCCGGGAAACGTTATGCCGAATGGATACTCCCATTTCGTATCTCCTGCACGAGCCATTAGCTCAGTAGCTCGAGCTGAACTCAGATGTGTCATCGTTTCTACTCCTAACACAAGAACCACCTGGGCCAGCTCTGATCTTATGAGAGACCAGCCTGTTCTTATTCCAGCGCTACCCGTCGCGCAGGCAGCTTCAACTCTGAATGTTGGCTTTCCGTCCAACCCGATGTAGTCTTGAACAACGGCTGCTGGCGCTCCTTGGCCTGCGAATTCTTCGCCTGCAATAGCGATAACGGATGCGTCAAGATCTCTAGCGGTTATTCCAGCGTCCTCTAGAGCAGGCACGAACGCTTCGTGAGCGAGTTCTCTAATTGTTGCATCACTTCGCTTACCAAACCTTGCGTGTCCAACTCCGACTATGCCTACTTTGGTCATGCTGCAACTCACATTTCAAATAGTCTTCGAAATGCTTGCCGAGGTAGAGGCCTCTTATCTTCCCTTGAATTGAGGGCTCCTCTTCTCGAAGAGTGCCTTCATGCCCTCTTTTAGATCCTCGGTTCTCAAGCACTTCACAATCGCTTCCGCCTCTAACTTGTTCCCTTCTGTTATGTCCACTTCAAACGATGCCTTGACTAGTCGTTTCGCCTCTCTGACGGCTACCGGCGCGTTGGAACCGATCGTCCCAGCGGTCCAACTCACTGTAGTGCCAAGTTCATCGTGAGGAACTACTTTATTTACAAGCCCTATCCTCTCCGCCTCTTTCGCATCGATCATTCCACCGGTTAGAATGAGCTCCGAGGCTCTCCCTTTCCCTAGAATCTTAGGCAGCCTCTGAGTGCCACCCCAGCCTGGGAATAGACCTAACTTCACTTCTGTGCTACCTATCTTAGCGTTCTCTGAAGCGATCCTTATATCGCAAGCGAGAGCGAGCTCGAGGCCGCCTCCAAGAGCATAACCGTTGATCGCCGCGATGACAGGCTTCTCAAAGTTCTCTATCTTCCTAAAAATGCTTTGACCCAGTTCGATAAGAGATTTGGCAGCTGCTTCGTCTAAGGTTGATGTCTCTTTCAAATCAAGTCCGGTGGAGAACGCTTTCTCCCCTTCTCCTATTATTACGACGACTTTGATTTGATCATCTCTTCTAATCTCTTCTAGGAGGCTGTCAAGCTCATTCAGCGTTTCTCTATTGAAAGCATTCAAGGTCTGAGGTCTATTTAGTTTGATCACTCCAATGTTCTCTTCTGGAGAGAGAAAACTTCCTTCCTTAGAATACTTTAGGTTCTTCAATTCCAAGATATTCACCAAGTTTCTATGAAGCCAAAATATACGTAAAAGACTTTGCTTCAAGTTTGAAATGTAAATATGTTTAAGTTGCAGTCAGCGGTATTCATAGAAGCCCTTTCCCGTCTTAATGCCGAGGTTTCCAGACTTGACCATTTCAACGAGCAGGGGACAGGGTTTATACTTGTCGCCGAAAGCTTTGTGAAGTGTCTCTATAGTTGCTAATCCTATGTCCAAGCCGACGTAGTCAGCTAACCGCAACGGACCCATCGGATGATTCAACCCAAGCATCATCGCTTTATCGATATCTTCAGCCGTAGCTTTCCCCTCGTACAGAAGGTATGTTACCTCGTTAAGAATTGGTCCGAGAACACGGTTCACTATGAATCCCGGAGAATCCTTTACTGTTACAGTTTCTTTTCCAAGGCTTCTTGCGAAAGCTTCAGCGAATCCTCTAGTCTCCTCAGAAGTGTTTCTTCCCATCACTATCTCGACTAGCTTCATAGCTGGAACTGGGTTGAAGAAGTGAATACCGATAACCTTGTCCGGCCGCTTGGTCGCACTCGCCATCTCTGAAATGCTTAATGAGGAAGTGTTCGAAGCAAGAACCGTTTGAGCTGGACAAGTCTTATCAAGTTCAGCGAAGAGATTCTTCTTGACATCCATATCCTCAAAGACCGCTTCCATAGCCAAATCAACCTGCTCGACCGCTTCACTCAGTCTCGTCGTCCCTTTAATCTTCTTCAGAGTCTCTTCCGCTTGCTTAGGCGTCAACTTCCCCTTGTTAACGCCAGTTATGACATGCTCTCTAACTCTCTTCAATCCCTTCTGGAGTAGTTCCTCGTTCTGCTCGACCAGGCGGACAGTGTAGCCTGTTAACGCAGAGACATAGGCTATCCCTGAGCCCATCGCACCGCATCCGATAACCGCTATTGTTTCAATCTTCATTTTTCACTACGCCTCCGTCATTACTGTAGTTATCAATTTTCCCAAAGTGAATCCTTCGTGACCAGCACCTATCAAGACGAGCTCCCAGTTTTTCATGGCGTCTCCAATCCTTCTCCTTCCCGTAAACACATCGGAAACAAGTTTAGAAGATCCTTTGAACGTCAGATCGGGGCTGGGGTACTCCCCATCACGAACCTTCATCTTCCCCGCAGCGACAACAAGATAGAATTTCTCAGTATCGGTGACGAATTGAATCACTTTGCCATCATAGGACGCGATCCATTCTCTCATAATACGCATCCCTTCGTTGCTCTTATTGGCCTTCATCGCTATAGCTTCAAAGAAACGTTTTGACGACGCGCTCATTTTGATTCCACCCCTTCAATCCATGCGCCTACCGCTTCGAGAGCCGCCTTCTCAACGTCAGCGGTCGAGATGCTTCCGAACCTCTTTCGTACAGCGTCTAGAAATCGCTTGTACAAGTCGCTGTCCATCAGCAGGTAGACCCTGCCTTTTCTATTCTCCACAAGCGATTGCGCCACAAACCTTGTAAAAGCGAATGATTCATGTTCGATATCTCTAGGCCTAAGAACTGGATATCCCAGCCATTCTCCTTTCGGCGCTTTCCTGTACTCCGGCATTTCATTTCACCCCCATTCTCGTCAGCTCCTCATACTTCAACTTGACGAAGCCTGTCAGAAACGGCCACTGCACCGCAAACATCAGTCCCCCACCTTCCTTCCACGCTCCAACGTAGATTCTTCCGCCTTGAACTTTAGCGAACTCGGAAAGGATTATCTCACACGCCCTCTCCAAAGGGAGATTGCACTCCTTCGCTATCCCGGTTAGCTTTTCCATGACCTGAGCGCTCAGCTCCAGATTCATATTACTTGGGCGCCTCCGTTCTGAAAGCGATTCTCTTATATGGGTTCCCCCACCTTTCGCTGTAAGCGATGCCCTCCAGAGGGAATCTAGAAGGCCCTAACATTCGCTTTTCTTTAGGGACGCCGATGCATAGGATGCCGACCGGTTCCCAAGTTCTGGGGATCCCAAGCCTCTCGCAAATCATTTCTTTGTGTCTAGGGTCAGAGATTGCGAGGGCCATCCATCCTACACCGTATCCCATTGAGTGCGCAACGAGCCACATTTGAAGCATACCCATCGCAACAACAACCGATCCGAATAAGTAGTTTGGGTAGACCAGATGCGCATCATGGAAAGACTCGGAAGCGCAACCGACTATGACTGTGTCAGCGTATTTCGGATAGATGAAAAGACTACCGTCTCGCATGTCCTCAAACTCAGTCGGCCGTGCTTTGTCAGGAAGATACCAGAGCCTCCCTTGAGTCAGCTCGTAAGATTGGGAGCCGAATACTTGTCTTGCGGTCTCCATCGAAAGTTCCGCGATCAAGTCCTTCATACCTTGGTCCCCCCTTATCACCAAGTAACGCCACATCTGCATATTCTCAGGCGAAGGCGCATATCTAGCAGCATCCAATATGATTTCGATATGTTCATCAGGTATCTTATCGCCGGTGAATTCTCTGATGCTTCTCCTCGTCTTTATCGCATCTAACAATTCCATCTTCAGGCTGCCTCTCTCCAATTCACCCACAAATATGCGAGGTCACGACCTTATATCGTTAAGCATTTGTTTAGCGTTGACGCAGCCTCAACTGACCATATTATTAAATACGTATCGCTAGGTAAATCCCTAGATTGGTGTTCTTAATTGGAAAAACCTTGGTTGAAGTTCTGGCCAGAAGGAGTGCCGCAAACAATAGGATACCCTGAGATCTCCTTGCCTCAGATGTTGAGAAACGCAGCGCGGAAATTCCCTGAAAACTCGGCAGCTGTCTTCTATGGAGCTAGAATTAGCTATAAGGAGATGGACGCGTTGACGGATAGGTTTGCGACCGCTCTTCAAGGCTTGGGGGTAAGAAAAGGAGATAGAGTGGCAATCTTTCTGCCGAATTGCCCGCAGTTCGTGATTGGTTATTACGGTGCTTTGAAAGCAGGTGCGATCGTGGTAGCGTGCAGCCCTCTCTATAAAGAGAGAGAGCTTGAGTATCAGCTGAATGATTCAGGTGCTGAAACTATCTTAACGTTGGACCTCCTGTACTCTGTTGTTAGTTCAATCAGAGGAAGGAGTAAATTGAGAAATGTCATTAGCACGAGCCTCTTAGACTACTTCCCGCCGGTTCTCGGAGTGCTTGCACGCCTCACTGGCAAATTGAAGAAGATCTCATGCCCAGACACACTCAATATGAAGGAACTTCTATCGAGATATCCGGCTAGCCCAAGGCAAGTGGATATCGATCCGAAGAGCGATATCGCTCTGCTGCAGTATACGGGTGGGACAACGGGAGTTCCAAAAGGTGCGATGATAACACACTTCAACATGGTCGTAAACGCGGTTCAAATAGCCTATTGGCCGCCGGTCGTAGAAGGAAAGGACATTCATTTGTCTGTTCTACCATTCTTCCATATATACGGCATGAGCGTAGCGATGAACGCTCCAATATACATGTCTACAACGATGGTGCTTATTCCTAGATTTGAAGCCAAGACAGTCCTAGAGGCGATAGAGAAGTACCACCCAACTGTATTCTGCGGCGTTCCGACAATGTACGTTGCCCTCTTGAACCACCCCGGCCTGGAGAAGTATGATCTACGCTCAATCCGAATTTGCATCTCAGGTGCTGCGGCTCTTCCAGCGGAGGTGCAGAAGCGATTTGAAGAGATATCAGGGGGCAGACTGGTTGAGGGGTACGGACTCACAGAGACAAGCCCTGTGACGCATGTCAACCCATTGGATAAGAAAGAGAAGAACAGACCCGGATCGATCGGTATACCCATTGAGGATACCGAATCTAAGATCGTAGATATAGACACGGGTGCGATCGACCTACCGCCTGAACAGATCGGTGAATTGGTAATTAGAGGACCCCAAGTGATGCGAGGATACTGGAATAAACCGGAAGAAACTGAACGAGCCCTAAGAAACGGCTGGTTCTATACTGGCGACATATCGAAAATGGATAAAGATGGCTATTTCCACATCGTCGATCGAAAAAAGGATATGATAAACGTTTCAGGACTCAAGGTGTGGCCTAGAGAAGTGGAGGAGGTCCTTTACGAGCATCCAGCAGTGAAAGAAGCTGGGGTCATAGGAACCCCAGATCCATATCGAGGAGAAACCGTAAAAGCGTTTGTATCGCTGAAAGACGGGTATGAAGGCAAGGTAACGCAAGAAGAAGTGATAAAGTTCTGCAAAGAAAGAATAGCCAGTTATAAAGCTCCGCAATACGTAGAGTTTAGAAAAGAGATGCCGAAGACGGCTGTTGGGAAGATCCTTAGAAGAGTGCTGAAAGATGAAGCTTTGAAACGACCGGCATAGATACTAGAGACACCCGATTCTTTATGACCGTTTAAAGGACTGAACTTACGCCTGGCCGTCTTAACTTCCATGCGGTATCGGCTTTCGCCTTTGTACTTGTCCGTATCGATACAGCGCGGAGAGAGCTGCCATACCTCTTTCGATCGATGGGTAGACTGGAACCTCTACCTCCTCCAGTTTGCGTGTGTGAGAATCCACCGATTCTTTCAGTCCAATAATGTGAACAACGATCGGTTTCTCAGGATACCTCAATTTGAATTCAGAGATCAATCCAGCTATATTGAAGTCGAACACTGGCATCGAGACCAAGACTAAAGAGACGCAGTCAACTCGATCGTCTTCGAGCGCTGCCTCCAAGGAAAGCCTTATCGAAGATTCAGCTCCAACTCTTTCGAATAGAGGTTCAGCGTCTATCGGATTTCCAGCTTTCGCCCAGCTTGGAAGATTCGATTGCAGTCGGGTCAAAGTGTTCTCTGAGAGATCAATAACGCTTAGCCCGTACCTACTGCAGGAATCGGCGCCCATGACCCCTCCGGCTCCAGTAAAAGATATTATTGCGATTCTATTTCCTTGCGGGATAGGCGCGTACGCAAACGCCTTCGCCATGTCGATGAGCTCCTCCAAGTTTTCAACCCTGACTGTTCCAGCCCTCTTGCAGACGGCGTCGAAAACACGATCATTCATCGACAAGGAACCGGTATGGGAGCTTGCTGCTTTCACGCCCGCCTCACTCTTACCAGCTTTCAGGATTACTAAGGGTTTTATCTTGGAGACACGTTCAGCAGTCTCTAGAAAACGTCGACCTTTGTCTATTCCCTCCATGTAGATCGCTATCACTTTCGTTTCTTTATCTTCAGCTAGATAGTCAAGGATGTCCGAGTCATCGACATCGGATTTATTCCCTAGTCCGGCCACTTTGCTCAAACCGAAATTCTGCGTTGAGATTATCCAGTAGAGTGTTGCGGCTGCAAAAAGCCCCGTTTGCGCGATAAACGCCACAGGACCTCTTTTTGGTTTGGGGATGGGAATAAATGTGGTTGTGAAGTTGTTCGCTGTATTGAGGGTTCCTGTTGTGTTTGGTCCAACGACTCGCATTCCAGATTCGCTCGCTATCCCAGTTATTTCCTGCTCTCTTCGAGCGCCCTCGCTTCCAAGCTCTCGAAAGCCGGATGAACAGATCACAACGCCTTTGACATGCTTCTTGGCGCAGTCTCTCATAATTTCAGGAACGTGAATAGCTGGAACAACGATTACAGATAGGTCGACCTCATAAGGAATGGAGTCGACTGTCGGGAATGCTTTGAGTCCTAGAGCTGTCTCAAGGTTAGGGTTGACAGGGTAGATTCTGCCTTTAAACCCCATGTCCATCAGGTTCTTGAGCAGGAAGTACCCGAATTTACCAGGAGTATTTGATGCTCCGACTATCGCCACACTCTCCGGCTCAAAGAAGACTTTCACAGAAGATGTGTGTGAGCGCGAGGACATTAAACTCACCGGACAAGCAATTCGCACTAGCCTAAATGAAGCGGAATCTTAATTAGCTTTGGCTTCCAGTGAGAAGGGGCTCCTAACGATCCAGATGATGATTCAATCTATCAGTTACCTGAGATTCACTACTATCGTTGCGAGTTCGCGATCTAGCGGATTAAGCTCCTTCAAGAAGCTCCTGAGCCTCAATATGGGAACAATAGGTATTCCTTCGAGCAAGCCACGAGTAGTATCCGATAAGGTAATAACCGTCGGCAGAATGACAGCCCTCCTCCACGCGGTAATTCCCAAGCGGTCTACTAGTCTAGGCATCTCATCCGCGAGAGAGAGCATACGTTCCAACTGTCTTCTTGCAGCGTTCTGGATTCTACTACGTCCTAAGCCCCAGCTCCAATGTTTGCAGTCAGCGCATATCAATAGCGGCTCCTTAGCCCCGATTAGATCGATCTCATACCTGTGTCCATCGTGCTTGAACACAACATGTTTCTTCACGCTGAAATGATGCGCTTCAAGAGCTCTCGATGACAATTCTTCAAACTCTCTCCAGTCAAGCTCCCTGCATACTCTTCCAACGTCAGCCTGAGCCTTCAAAGCTTCTATCGCAAGCATCAGCCGCTGTTCTGAGTCGATCTCAATCCAGTCACCGAGACGCCGCAGTAAACCCAGCTTCTCGCAAGCCTCTATATTTCTTTGAATCAGGTCGGTGCTCTGACGGATCGACTCCAATAAATAGCTGACGGGAACTCGTGCTCGGCCAACAGTTGACTCCAATAGGCCTATCAGAAAATCCCGCATTGCCCATTTAAACCTCCGAGTGCTCGGGTACTGTCAAGACCTGTCTCGAGAGAATCTGCGCCTGCAGTAGTAATATCGATTGAAGCAACAGAGACTTCTCACAAACGGGTCGTGAACGGCGTCGCAAAACAAAGGAGCAGAATTCCAAGAACTGCGAGAAACAGCAGTTTTCTTGAAAGCGCTAAGGGCGAGACATCGTCTAGAGGTTCAACCCCTTTTAGAACTTGTCTGTTTGCGAACATCCAGAGCAGAAGGAACACGGCGAAGATTCCGTACCCGCTCACAAAGAGAACGGCTATACCGACGACCGTAGCGATTCGGTGACCGTTCGCGCCGAAGACAGCTCTTGAGATATGCCCTCCGTCAAGCTGCCAGATAGGAAGAATATTGAGGAATGTTATTAGAGCACCGATCTCGGCTGCGAATTCCACTTGAGATAGTATCAACATCTGTCCAGGTGGGACCGCCATTATTCCCAGAGCGCCGATCAGATCAGATAAGAGAATCAGCAATAGCGGTGAAGAAGGCCAAGAGACGAAACTGATCAGACCCATCTTCTGAAACGCCTCTGCTTGGGCCTCAGAGACAGCCGCTCCCATGGCTATACTTAGAATGAATACGAATATCGTTGCTAAGAAACCTAAGACCGGACCCGCGATGCCGATGTCGAAGAGCTGGTTCTTGTTAGCCGGCACGCCTCTGAGTGAGATGACAGCGCCAAAAGTACCGAGGCCTCCGAGAGACGGTGGAGGGCCTGGAATGAAGTAGGGCAAGGTAGCATCTAGACCGTGAAGACGACATGCAATCTTATGGCCGAATTCATGAAGGCCTATTATTCCAATCATGCAGGCTGCGAATATGGCAGCTTGGACGAAGGCGTTGGCGTTCGGCGACAGTATCTCTTTCCAGAGTCTGTTGTAACTCCAGATCTCATACCCTGTGACAACTATCGTCGCAACTGTCAGTACGAACAGCCCGATGTTTATCTTGATTCTCGCAGGCTTCACGACAGGTTTAGGGATTACCCTTATCGCCAGTTTGTCCTCATTTCGTCGAACAGCGGCAACGAGATTGAATTTGGAAAGCTCAGACAGCAATTGTCCAAATTTCTGTTCAAGCGGCTCAAGAGAGACGATGAACACAGGGACTCCATATACATCGACATAAGCATCTTGGACGACGAAATGAGAAGAGACTAGCGATCTGAGATCGGAAAACGTTGGAACGTACAAGTTGGATGCTATGTTCAGCTGCGGAAAACGAGGCAACAGGGCTTTCTCCGAACCATTATGAGCATTAACGAATATCGCATAATCATTTAAGATTATTGCAACTTTGAAAATTCTCCGACAATGTATTATACCCTAGATATTTAAAAGATCAAGCTGGTAAGATCTGGGTTGAACCATCAAGGTTTCGCGTTGAGGCAATTTGTTCCCGACGACCTTCTCCAAGTAATAGAGATAAACAGAATTTGCCTTCCTGAAAACTATAATTCTACCTTCTTTCTCGACATTCACAGAAACCTTCCCGACGCCTTCATTGTAGCTGAAGCTAATGGAAAAGTGGTAGGTTACATTATGTGTAGACTTGAGCATGGGCTTTCAGAGACAAGAAGATTCAACTTCGTTAAGAAAGGGCATATAGTCTCGGTAGCAGTTCTCCCGGAGCATAGGAGGACAGGTATAGGCAGCGCTCTCGCAACAGAGGCACTTAAGGCACTATCAAAGCATAAGGCGGGCGAATGTTTCCTTGAGGTACGAGTGACGAACGAGCCAGCCATAAACTTGTATAAGAACCTTGGCTTCAGCACAGCTCGAAAAGTTTCTCATTACTACTTCGATGGAGCAGATGCCTACGTAATGAGCTTCAGAATTCCCCAAGAAAGCAGCGACTCTGGTTGAAGAAGGCTACGCTGATCTTCTGAAGTGAAAACAAACAGCACCAACTAGTGTTGTTGGCAAGTAGAACATACAAAGTTCAAATTCCAACGCAAACGCGGGGATGCTTAAGATTCTAAGAGTCATCATTACCAACGATACTACTGACATGATAACGAGTGCGTACATCCAACTTCTCGCTTCTTCCCTGTTGGCACTCAACTTCCTCACGCAGCAACTAGATTCATCATCATGAGGATTCAATCAACTGCTCTTACAAATTCTGGAATAAGCTAGCGTTCTCTCTCTTCTTCAAGAAGAAGCCTGATGGGTATGTTCCTGCTTGTTCCGTCAGGCAGAGTTCTTCTAATATTTATCGGCAGTACATGTTGGTCAAGCTCTAGAAGAGCGATATCTATGGGAGATCCCGATCCTCTCGGAATATCGATCAGTATAGGTGCTCCCATTGCGATTTGAAGAGCTCTCGCGCCGACTATCCTAGCCTTTTCGAAGCGCGTAAGCTTCCTAGGTCCGATCATCTCTGAAGTCGATTCTCTGGAGCTCTCCGGCCCCTTCTTCCGCACCTTCTTCCAGCCCCTTTTAAGGCGCTTTCTCTTCCTTCGGCTTCCAAACCGCCATCAAATCGTTTATCTTAATAAGCGTATCCACAGCCAATCCTTTCTAACTCCCAGACAAGCGAGCAACGAAGAAGATTGTCGATGCCAATATAAATCTTACGATATCACTGTCGCCAGAACCCCGATGATACTCAAGCCTTAGCGAAATTGACATTTCTCAGAATACGCCTTCACGATTTGAACTGACATGTCGAACTGAAACATCTCGAACTCTTTCTTAAAGCCCAGAAGGCAATCGATCGCTTCTGATCATACCTCACATTCTCTCAATCAACACATAAAGAAATCGAATCCCCGATCGTGCTATTTGGCCATCATAGATAATCTTCTAAGAAAGTTGAGATTCGCAACCCTCATCCTGCCGCTGTCTGAAACGGAATACATGAGAAACGCTTTCGTCAACTATCACAAATGCTTTTTAAAGTTACGAGGCGCTAAAGAGAAGCTATTGTTATCGAAATTACGGCGATGTGTGAGATTTGCGAGATCTGATAAGAATCAATCAACCATTTCTCGGCAAAGAAGAGATCGACGCAGCTGTCGAAGTAATAAGGACAGGAATTCTCACGGAAAAGAGCGGTATGGGGCCAAAAGTTCTTGAATTCGAGAGAAGTTTCGCAAAGTTCATTGGAACGAAGCATGCGATAGCTCTCACTAGCGGAACAGCGGCATTGCATGCAGCTTTGTTGGCTGCGGAAGTTAGAACTGGAGACGATGTCTTAGTGCCTTCATTCACTTTTGCAGCCACTGCCTCAGCAGTTCTACTGGCAGGAGCGAGGCCTGTGTTCGTCGACATCGACAAAGAGACCTATTGCATGAGACTTGACAGTATAGAGAATGTGATAACCCGAAGAACCAAAGCCATTGTACCTGTTCACCTCTATGGGATGCCTGCAGACATGGATTCTATAATGGATCTCGCTCATCAAAGGGATTTAGTTGTCGTTGATGACGCTGCTCAGGCGCACGGCGCTGTGTATAAGGGAAGAAATGTCGGCAGCATCGGAAACATGACATGCTTCAGCTTCTACGCCGGAAAGAACCTTACGACAGGTGAAGGAGGAATGATAACAACCAACGATGACGACTACGCGAAGACATTGCGAATGATTAGGACTCATGGTGAAGAAAGACCCTACTGGATAACTAGGCTTGGACACAACTACCGTATGTCTGAGATACCCGCGTCAATAGGTTTAGCTCAATTGAAGAAGCTAACCTCGTTCCTTGAGAAACGGAGAAAGAATGCGGAATCGCTAACCGAGAAACTGAGCATGCTAGGAAAGCTTGTTCTCCCTAGAGAACCTGAGGGAGGGAAGCATTCATGGTACCTTTACACCGTCAGACTGAGAGGCGCGAACGCAGGTAAACGAAACAAGGTTGTTGAGAAGCTGCGTGCCAAGAACATCGAAGCTTCGATTTACTATGAGACGCCTGTGCATCTGCTTCCGCTATACCGCGATAGTTTCGGCTGTAAGCGAGGAACACTCCCAGAGACTGAGAAGGCTGCAAGACAGGTGTTCTCTTTGCCTGTGCATCCCAAGTTATCTCCTGAAGATCTGGATTACATCGTTGAGAATGTGAAGAAAGTCATCGTGTAGCTGAATTGCGACTCTAAAGGAATGGCTTCAGGACTTCTTCTAAATCCGGCTTCCCTATCTCCTGAATTTCATACCCAACCCTTACAGCAGGCTTCCGAATCTGCATAATTCTTCTTAGGTCGATGGGCGTTCCGAGAACTACAGCATCGCAGAGGGTTGCGTTTATCGTTTCCTCAAGCTCTTTTATCTGTCTCTTTCCATAGCCCATCGCAGGAAGTACTAGCCCCAAGTGCGGATACTTCTTGAAAGTGCTCCTGATCGAACCGACTGCGTAGGGTCGAGGATCAACCATTTCCTTTGCTCCAAATGTTCTAGCGGCTATTGCGCCTACGCTAAACTCCATTCCACCGTGAGTCACTGTTGGTCCGTCTTCGACGACGAGAACCTTCTTTGCTCTTAGTTGAGACGGTTCGTCGACGACGATAGATGATGATGCTCTAATTATTAATGCCCTAGAGTTCACTGATTGAATATTTCTCGTTACCTTTTCAACGTTATCTGGGCTTGCGGTGTCGACCTTGTTGATAAGGACCGCATCGGCCATTCTAAGATTCGTTTCCCCCGGGTAGTAGGCAAGCTCATGCCCAGCTCTGTGAGGATCTGCTACAACTATGTGAAGATCTGGTTTATAGAATGGAATGTCATTGTTCCCTCCGTCCCAGACGATTATGTCAGCCTCTTTCTCCGCCTCTCTCAGGATCTTCTCATAGTCAACACCTGCATAAACGACGTTTCCAGCGTCGATGTGAGGCTCATATTCCTCTCTTTCCTCTATGGTGCACTCATGCTTGTCAAGGTCTTCATACGATTCAAATCTCTGAGAGATCTGCTTCGATAGGTCTCCGTAGGGCATCGGGTGACGAATGACTACTATCCTCTTGCCTCTCTTTTTCAGTATCCTACATACCTTTCGTGCAACTGTGCTCTTTCCAGCTCCCGTCCTAACCGCGCATATTGAGATCACCGGACGTTTAGCTTGAAGCATGGTCGTCTTAGGGCCCATCAACTTGAAATCTGCCCCGGCAGCTGTCACTATTGACGCCTTATTCATTACCTCTTGGTATGACAGGTCGCTGTAAGCTAGGATAACCTCGTCAACATCTTGCTCTCGAATTAGCTGCGGAAGCTCCTCCTCTGGATAGATAGAGATCCCACGAGGATACTGATTTCCCGAAAGCTCTGGCGGGTATATTCGCTTCTCTATGCCAGGAATTTGAGATGCTGTAAACGCGACAACCTCATAATACGGATTGTCTCTAAAGTAGACGTTGAAGTTATGGAAATCTCTGCCAGCCGCACCCATGATAATAGCTTTGCGCTTTCCATCTGGCCTCATTGGGCCCACTTCTGGGAGATTATAACTCGTCGGATCGAACCTTATTACATTTGCTAAGATTGACCGGCATTTCCGGCAGATTGGGCCACAAGAAGAGCCTGTCAGTCCCGGCGGCGGCTCCCGGCGTTCCTAAATGCTAGCTGTCTAGAGTTAAGTGTGCCGTGCACCTGTTGGATGTGGAAGGCATAATTGAGTAGAAAAAACTCAAGCCCTACAACTCCAAGATTGAGCACCGCAAGGGTTGGCAACGCCGGCACATTTAGAAGCATCATCATAATCGAACCGTCGCACTGAAAAAGAATTAGACTGATGACAATCTTCAAGACATTCTGTTTTATGATTAGAGCACATACCGCGACTGAAAGCAAGGCGCCGGCTGCGCCGTCGGAGAAGCTTGAGGAAACGCTGCGGCCAATTAGAAATATGCTTGTCGCTGCAGACAATAAGATTACCTTTGAGACAGGCCCCCTCAAAGGATCGAGGTCCCGAATGACATTGAACTTGTTCTCAAACACTGCCATTAACGTCAACATAACTATTCCAAGCGCAACGAGTTGAAATAGCGCCAAAGAAATCGATCCCAGCAAGAATGTTGCAAAAGACGAGAACAGAACAGAGAAGCCTGTTCCAAACCTTGAATATGCAAAGCTCGTCGACTCTATCCCAAGAATCGCGAATACCAACGAGAGCACGAGCAAAGACTCTACTATCACTCTCTCAGCAGCCTACTCAGTTCAGAAAGACTCTACCGGCTACTACAATTTTAAGGCTTATCAAACTGGATTGACTATCATTTGAAATGCAACAAGACATTTTGAGTTGATCGATAATGTCAGGTGAGATCTCTAGAGTTCGAGTCAGATTCTTACTGGAGAACCTAGGAGAGGCGGAAGGTGAGTTCGTCAGATACTTGGCGCCGAGAACAATTGAAGCGTTAGTGAAGAGTATGCCCATAGATGGTCGACTATCAGTTTGGAAAGAGGAGGTCTACTTTGAGACTCCAGTGAAGGCGGGAAGCGAAAAGCCTAGGGCCACGGTGGAAACTGGTGCCATTGCCTACTGGCCTATGGGTGCTGCGATATGCATCTTCTACGGAAAATCTCAGCCTTACAGTCCGGTGAACATGCTCGGAAAAGTGACGGAGAATCTTGAACTGTTCAAGCAAGCGAAGCAAGGGTCGAGAGTGAGAGTAGAGAGAATCTAAGCAGCGGCAACTTGATAGATTCTTACCCTGGAGTTGCCTCCGATCGGCCTTATCAGCTTCCTTCTCTCCAGTTCCTCCAACAAGTCTCTTGCAGCGCTTATTCGAAGATTGAATTGCGATGCAACAGCGTAAGGCGTCACAGCGCCGATCTTAGTGAGTTCCGCAATGAATTTCGAATCGTTCACATCTGGCATATCCGTTCCCCTTGACTTCTTCTCTACAACAGGCTTTCCCTTCGTCTTCTTTGTCGTCTCAGTCTTCTTCTCTTGAAGAACTTGTGCTTTCTCCATTTGTGCCATACTCTTCTTTTTTGCTCCGCCCATCTGCCTCACCGATGTCCACTATCAAAAACGACAGAACAATAAAAATGTTTAGGAAAAAGCCTTACAGTTCCGTCGGTTTCATATCTTACCCTTATTCGCCTACAAAAAACAGGGATAGTTACCGTTTAGGGGTCCTCCGTCAAGTCAACCCAAGCGATAATGTAGCTGTCTAGTCGCTCCCAAAAATCTTATTGTCTTCTTCAGAATGATAAGTAATTCAATTGTAACACGGTGACAACCAATGAAACTCGTTACGGTCAAACTGCCTGAGGCACTTTTGGATGGTTTGGATGAGCTTGTTAAAGCGGGTATGTATCAGAGTCGAAGCGCTGCGATAAGGGCGGCAGTTAGAGATCTATTGAAGAGAGAACTTTGGCGTACAGAAGCGCCTTAGATCAGTTCGATCTCGAAAGCTGCAACGAATTTTTTGTCCGAGGGCTTGTAGCTTCCAAAGTCTAGATGCAGGAGACCGGGAACATTCTGGTTCCTATAGACGTTTGGGTAGAAATAGACACCTTGCACAATCGCCGACGAGCAGTTTCTAACGCCTACTATAGCGACTCGAATCCTCGGAATCGTTGTATCCTTCCTACAGATACGACTAATTGAATACGAGGAAGTTGTTAGCATTAGCCCTTGAATATCAGTTTGCGAACTCTCTCCCGAAACATCCGTGATGCTTCTCTCGGGTCTCCGGCTGAATAGATGCTTCTTCCAATTATGAGATACCTTGCGCCAGCTTTGATCGCGACTTCGATATCTCCTCCTTGCACCCCAACGCCAGGCGAGTAGATGGAGATTTCATCTTTGACGATTTCATGTATCCTCGAGATTTTCTCAGGATAGGTGGCTCCCACGATCAAGCCGTCGGCCCTCCAGGTTAAAGCTCTATCTGCAAAGACCTCATATTGAGCCTTCGGCTTTCCAGTCTTCGAGTCCAGTACCATCTGCCCGTATCCCTCAGCAGCTCCTTTATGACTCATATAGCAGAGTACGAGAACGCCCTTTGATTTTGCTCTCGCCAGTTCAAAAACCGGTTGTAAGCCGTCTTCCCATCCGACGAAAGGGCTCACTATCACAGCATCGAATCCAGCGTCGAAGTAGCATGTAGCTATGGCGGCGTTCGTATGCCCCACGTCATTGATCTTCGCGTCCATAATCGCGGGAACATTCAATCCATGAGCGCGCGCCACTATTTTGTCTGCGCCTGAATACAAGCCCAACGGAAGAACGATCTGCCTGTTCAATTTGACAGCGCAGATATTGTCGTGTACAGACTCCAAGATAGCCATGCTCTTTTCAAGTTGAGCTTCCCTATCGGGTAGAAAAAGGTCCAATGCCAAAACTATGTTAGTCTCCTTCTCTCGAGAATGTGCTTCGATGGTTTCCTTGAAAGTGCACACGGTCCTCTCACCATAACATACAAGCTCTACGAATTCGCCTGCCTCGATTCTCTGAGACTCTGTACCCACCAACTTCACCGTTAAGAATACCTATCCCTCTTTCATCTTTAGGCGTTGAATAGTGTTGAACTCCTTGAACGAGAGCAGAGCAGCAGTTGCCGACCCCAGCTACCGCGACCTTAATCTTGCCCAACGGCAGGACCTCTATCTCCTCTGTATAGATTTCAACCATATTGAAAAGATTTAGGAAAGCGAAACGACCAGGTTGGAGATAGATAAACAAAGCTTAAAAGAAAGATAGGGCATGAGGTAGAGAAGGGTTCTCTGCCAACCTCCGAAAGCGATCGTAAAGGAATAGAGAAAGAAGCTGTTCTAGTTCTCGAGGACGGAACGATCGTTGACGGACGAGGGTTCGGTGCGGCCAAGAAAATCGAGGGCGAGGTCGTCTTCAACACGGGGATGGCCGGCTATACAGAGTCGATAACGGATCCGTCGTATAACGGGCAGATATTGATGCAGACCTACCCTTTGATCGGAAATTATGGAGTTAGCCCAGACCATTTCGAGTCAACCGGCCCTAAGATTGAAGGATACATCGTTCGAGAGGTGTGTAGAAGCCCGAATCATTGGTCATCGAGATGGACGCTGGATCAGTTCCTTGAGATGAATGGGATACCGGGAATCGAACGCGTAGACACCAGAGCTTTGACGAAGAAGATACGTACCCAGGGCGTTATGCTCGGTATACTTGAAGTCTACTCTAAAGGAGAAGAACCAAACATTAGAGAATTGAAGAGAGAAGCTCAATCAATGGAGGACCCAAGTCAGAGAGACTTGGTAGGCGAGGTATGCACAAGAGAAATCAAGCGCCATACCGGTCGTGAAGATTGTCAAGTAGTATTGATCGATTGCGGAGTGAAGAATAGCATATTACGCAACTTCACTAGCAGAGGCGTAACCGTCATTCAAGTTCCCCCGAACACATCTTCAGACCAGATTGCGAAACTGAAACCTGATGGCGTAGTGCTCTCAAATGGTCCAGGAGACCCGAAACGCGTCAAAGACGTCATCAGAACTGTCAAGTCGTTGATCGAGCTACGTACACCATTATTCGGCATATGCCTCGGAGCGCAGATCCTAGCCCTCGCCCTTGGCGGCGACACTTTCAAACTCAAGTTCGGACATAGAGGTCAAAACCATCCATGTTTGGAATTGAAGACCGGCAGATGCTATATTAGCAGTCAGAATCACGGTTACGCTATCGATCCTGAATCGCTGTCTGAAACGGGCCTCGAAGTCACCTACGTCAACGCGAATGATCGAACAGTCGAGGCCATTGAGCATAGAGATCTGCCAGTGTTCGCAACTCAATGGCATCCTGAAGGATCCCCGGGTCCCAATGATACCAATTTTATGTTCGACAAATTCATGGCGATGATGAAAGACGCGGAGAAGGCGCTGAGGTGAAAAGGATGCCGAAAAGAGCGGACTTGGAGAAAGTCTTGGTGATAGGAAGCGGAGGTATAGTAATCGGACAAGCGGCTGAATTCGACTACAGCGGATCTCAAGCTTTGAAGGCGCTGGATGAAGAGAACATAGAAACTGTGCTTGTCAACCCGAATGTGGCAACGATTCAGACGAGCCACCGCATGGCTGACAAGGTTTACTTGGAGCCATGTACCCCCGAGATAGTTGCTCAGATAATAAGAATAGAGAAGCCTGACGGAATCCTGTTGGGATTCGGTGGTCAGACTGGGCTGAACGTTGGGGTCCAACTCGAAAAGAAAGGCATCTTCAAGGATGAGCATGTCGAGATTCTAGGCACAGGAATAGAAGCGATCGAGGCAACTGAGGATAGAGGTCTCTTCAAGAGAGCGATGGAGAGGATCGGCATTCCTGTGCCATTGAGCGACGTCGCCTACTCAGTCGATGATTCCTTAAAGATTGCTAGAGACGTTGGATACCCAGTAATCGTTAGAGTGGCTTACACGCTCGGAGGCGGAGGATCCGGAATAGCATACAGCGAATCTGAACTCAAAGAAATCGCAGAGAGAGCACTGAACCTCAGCATGGAACACCAAGTGCTTGTTGAACAGTACCTCGAGCATTGGAAGGAAATCGAATATGAGGTGATGCGTGACTCCGCGGACAATACAATAACAGTGGCAGGTCTCGAAAATCTGGATCCGCTCGGCATTCACACAGGCGACAGCATAGTCGTGGCTCCAACCCAAACTCTCACAAACTCTGAATATCAGATCCTTCGAGACGCATCGATCCGCGTCATCAAAGGCTTGGGGATCATAGGAGAATGCAACATACAATTCGGACTTGACCCCAAAAGCGAGAGATATGTTGCCATAGAAGTGAATGCGAGACTGTCCAGATCGAGCGCTTTGGCGTCTAAAGCGACAGGCTATCCTCTTGCATATATCTCGGCTAAGCTTGCAGTGGGTTACCTTCTCCCTGAATTGAAGAATAAGGTCACTGGCTTGACAACCGCCTGCTTCGAACCAGCTCTGGACTACGTTATAGTTAAGGTGCCGCGTTGGGATTTCCAGAAATTCGTCAATCCGAATAGAACCATCGGATCCCAGATGAAGTCCGTGGGCGAAGTCATGGGAATAGGCAGATCGTTCGAGGAAGCTCTTCAGAAGGCTATTAGGGAACTCGAGATCGGAAAGATCGGGCTTGTCTGCAATAATCGTAGCGAGGAACCGTTAGACCTAGAAGAAATTCGAGAAAAGCTGCAGAACCCTACAGACGAGAGATTGTTCCTGCTACCTAGAGCACTCGAAGCTGGAATTAGCGTCGATGAGATTGAAGATCTAACCGGGATCGACAAATGGTTCATCTTTAAGATAAAGAAGATCCTTGATATGGAGAAGAAACTCAGAAGTCTTCGAAGGCGAAGAGGAAAACCCGCAACAACTATCAAATGTATAAGAGAAGCCAAGTCCCTCGGATTTTCCGATGAGCAGATCAGCAGATGCCTCGCGCTCAGTGAGACGGACATTCGAAAACTCAGGAAGAAGAGTCGAATAGTACCATCGTTCAAGATTATTGACACAATGGCTGCAGAGTGGCCGTCTCGAACAAACTACTGCTACGTCACGTACGGAGACGAAGAGGACGATGTCGATTTTTCCGAGTTGAAGAGCAAGCTGCTGGTGCTAGGAGCGGGCTGCATAAGGATTGGAAGTAGCGTTGAATTCGATTACTGCACAATGAACACTGTTTGGGCGATGAAGGGGGAGGGAATAGACGAAATCATAGTATTGAACAATAATCCGGAGACAGTCTCGACAGACTATGACATGTCAGACAAGCTCTACTTTGAAGAGATGACTTTCGAGAGGGTCATGGACATCGTTGATAGAGAAGCACCTAACGGTGTCGTCGTCAGCGTCGGAGGTCAAACTCCAAATAACTTGGCACTGGCCCTTGCTAGGAGCGGTGTGAGAATTGTCGGGACGACAGCGCAGAGTATAGACATGGCTGAAGACAGATCCAAGTTCAGCACTATCATAAGCAGCCTCGGAATCAAACAGCCCCTTTGGAGAAGCCTAACCTCTATCCAAGACATTCTCAGCTTTTCCGGTAGAGTCGGATACCCGGTCATCATACGACCTTCCTACGTTCTCTCGGGAGCCAGTATGCGAATAGCTCACAATAGACGAGAGCTCATCGAGTACATTGAGATGGCGACAGAGGTTTCGAAGGAGTATCCGGTTGTTGTAAGCAAATTCATAGAGGGAGCGAAGGAAGTTGAAGTTGACGCTGTCTCAGATGAGAAGGAGGTCTTGATAGGAGCTATAATCGAGCATGTCGAACTCGCCGGTACGCACAGCGGTGACGCCAACATGGTGATACCACCTCAAACCCTAGATAGGCGCGTATTGGAGACGATAGAGGAATATGTCGGAAAGATGGCGAGGGCGCTGAGGATCAAAGGCCCATTCAATGTGCAATTCTTGGTCAAGAATGGCGAGGTATCCGTTATCGAATTGAACCTGCGTGCGAGCAGAAGTATGCCGTATACAAGCAAAGCTACCGGTGTTCCTCTCATATGGGCAGGAGCGAAAGTAATCCTTGGAAAGACACTGCGTGAATTGAATATCAAGAAGAAGCCAGCCTATCACGTTGCTGTGAAGAGCCCCACATTTTCGTTCGCTAGAATAAAGGGAGCAGATCCAGTCCTTGGAGTGGAGATGACGTCAACAGGCGAGGTGGCTTGCATAGACTATGATTTTCCCAGCGCGCTCATCAAGTCACTAATGTCCTCTGGCATGAAACTTCCACCGCCTGGAAAGAAAGTATTGGTTACAGTCCGAGATGAAGATAAACCGAGGATAGCCCGTCTGGTTGAGACGATAAAGAAAACGGGCTACCAAGTAGCAGCAACAACCGGAACCGCTCATTACCTTAGAGAGAACGGCGTGAAAGAGGTATGTGTATTTGGCAAACTGAGCGAAGGAAAAAGAGAGATAATAGATGAGATAGCTAGAGGAGAAATAGGGTTAATCGTAAATACGGTCTCCTACCCAAACATAGAAACAGTAACGGATGGGTTCACGATAAGGAGAACTGCAGCCGAATTCTTGGTGCCTGTCCTAACGAGGATAGAGACAGCTGAAGCCTTCTTCAAAGCTTTAGAAAGGGAAGGCCTGAGTAGGCTGGCTCCGAGACCGCTTGAAGAATACTTGGCTCAGACATCTGTCGACTTGGTCTAAGGAAAGATAGGCAAGTTCTTGACATCAACTATCTTCGCGTAGAAGTACTTTGCGTCAGAGGTATTGTTAGTGAATTCGATCTTCTCACCTTGAGGCTTTGAGGCTAGATACTTTATGAAAGGTGCCTCGGGCGGATCTTCGCGAACCACGTAGAAGAAGACCGGCAATGCATCAGCCTCGTAATAATGCTCAAACGGAATACATGTGCCGAGTATATGGTTCTTCCCTCTAGCAAAATGCCAGAGTGGGAAGACTGTCCCTTCTCTAAGGGAGAGAGGGAGTAGTATGCGAATTATCGAGTTTAAGTTCTCAACTTCTGTAAGCATCGGCTCGGAAGGCGCAGGGAAATCTCCGTCCAAACTCTGTTTGAACGCTTTCGGGGTCTCTTTCACGTCAATGAAAGAAGCATATTTGTATCTTGTATCGTCAGCATCATCCGTAAAAGCCCACTCCTCACCTTTCGACGAGTCGCTCTTGTATGCTAGGAAGGGCTTCGGCGGTCTATCCCCGACGGCGTAAGCCAAGATAGGCAAGTCGCCATTCCAATACATATACGCTGTGAAGAGAGCTAGAATATGTTTATCTCCATCACGAAGATACCAAAGGAGTTGCGACCCCTCCGTTAAGGCTAGAGCCAAGCGAGCGAAGTTCTTCAGGTCTAGCACTTCAACGGGCATAGGCGGTTTAATCGTTTCCAAAACGACTTGCTCCTGTAATGTCCATTCAAGGTTAACCGACCGACAATTAATACCTTTCCTTTATTGGCGTCTGGGTAAGCGCATTCTTGTTAGGCGGCTGATTCATCTATGAAGCGCTGGAGCCTTCAAATTAGAATGACCCTTAGCCTAAGATCCTGAGAGTTTTCGATTCTTCTACCTCTTTGACTGTGAGATAAGACTGATGGATCTTAGGAACGAGCAAGTCTAACCAAACCCGTTTGGTGAGTAATGGTTCCAGAAGGAATAATTCTACGACTCGCAAACAATGTAGGTGATGATTAGTCCCTCGAGAATTTCGCCGGCGTGGTGAAGAACGTGGAAGTCAAGATCGGCTGCTGTGGTTTCCCTATTGGAAGAAAGAACTATTTTCAATCGTTCAACCTTGTCGAAATACAAGAGACCTTCTACAAGCTTCCGAAACTCACGACATCGACGAAGTGGAGAACGGAATCTCCTTCGGATTTCGAGTTTTCATTAAAGTGTTGGCAAGCAGTTACGCATCCACCAACCAGTCCAACTTGGCGTAGAGCAGGCATTAGCATTGAGGCGGCAAAGTTTGATACTCATGGACTGTTGAAACCCACAAAGGAAAATCTAGAGGCTTGGGATAAAACCAGAGAGATCTGCAAAACCTTGAACAGTCGAATATGTGTTGTCCAATGCCCCCCGCAATTCAGCTGCACTCCGGAAAACGTCAACAACACTAGAAGGTTCTTCAACGCAATCGCTCGAAACGGATTGAGGATCGCATGGGAGCCTAGAGGAGACTGGAAGGACCGTGAGGAAGCGATCGCGAATCTCTGCCATGAACTAGACCTTATACATGTAGTAGACCTCTTGAGACGCGACCCCGCAATTGTTACGGAGCCCATGTACACAAGGCTTCACGGCCTAGGCAGAAGGGAGTACGACTACAACTATAAGTATACTGACAGTGACCTCGAAGCATTGGCACAGAAGATAGCCGCCCTCGAAAGAAGAAAAGTAAAGGAAGCGTACATACTCTTCAACAACGTTCATATGTTAGAAGACGCGACGCGGTTGAGACAGATGCTAGGGAAAAAATAGGCTAGATTCCGGAATTATCGAACGCTAGTACGGCTTCTCAGAAAGTCATCGACAACGCTTCGTCGAGGTATAGGGCTAACGGCTCCTTTCCCAGTTGTTGTCAACGCGCCCACAGCGTTCGCGAACTTAGCGCATCCCCGCAGATCCCACCCCTCTAGAATTCCAGATAGAAAAGCGGCGTCGAACGCGTCTCCAGCACCTGTAGCATCCACGACATTCACTTCGAAGCTCGATGTCTCGAAAATCTCCTTTTTCGTAGCAACTAGACAACCTTTGGCCCCTAGCTTGACAACGACAGTGCTGGGGCCTAGCTCCAAGAATCTTCTTACAGCGTCCTTGGCGGACTCTGATGAAAACAGGACTGATGCGTCCTCCATACTGGGAAACACTATATCAGCAAGACCTATCGCTCGAACAATGGTGTCTCTAGCCGTTTCAAGCGGCCAAAGCTTCAGCCTCACGTTCGGGTCGTATGACACCAAGACCCCGTTCTTCTTGGCAATCTCTATCGCGTGAAAAACCGCTTCCCGAGAAGAATCACTTATGGCTTGGGTTATGCCGCTTGAATGGAATACTCTAGAACTCTTAATGTACTCGTGATCTACTTCGTCTGCGGAGATGTGGCTAGCAGATGACCCCTTCCTGTAGTATGTGAACTCATGTCCGTCGGCGTAGGCTATGAAGTATATGCCTGTAAAACCTCCTTTCTCAACGATCACCTTAGAAGTGTCCACGCCTTCCCTTCTCCACAAGTCCATAAAACACTGCCCAAAAGCATCGTCACCAATCTTCGAGATGTACCCTACTCTCTTTCCCAATCTAGCTGCCGCCACAGCCATGTTCGAGGTATCTCCACCCCATCCTCGCTGAAACAAATTCACATCTTTCAAGCGCCCTGGAGAAGCTGCGTTGAATTCGATCATCGGCTCACCAAGGGAAACAATATCCAAATCGAACGCCAACTCTCAATGAAGTAGCATTTTGTCATAGAACTGCACCGGCGCATAAATAGGTTTTATAACGGAAACAATAAGTTCACGACATCTCTACTCAAGTTGCAGATCTTCAGAGGCGAACCGCTTTACAGGCCAGTTGCATTCATACCTTTCGGAGAACAAAAATCCGTTGAGAAAGAAGAAAATGTCAGGAATGAAAAGCCGACTTCCGGCTTTTCTCGCGCCTTACGAAGAAGAGGAGGCTACTCTACAATTATTGCAAAGAGGAATAGAGTTCAAGCTTGATCCTTCAGCTGACTTTTACGGCACCTCAATTCTAGAGTTGCATCACAGGATTATGAAGAGTGCCTATTTTCTCTATGGTTATCTCCACGAGATCGCCATGTTTTAGCGAGAGATCATCCGGAGGAACGACCCCTGTCCCGGTGAGACACAATGTGCCCGGAGGGACAGGGTTATCCTGACAGAGATATGAGCGCAACTCATCCACACTTCGTCTCATTCTTGATGTGCTTATCTTCCCTTCGAAGACTGGCTTATTTTCTCTAAAGATCTTGCATTCAATGTCAAGGTCATTGGGATTTCCTATTTCCTCAGGAGTTGTTATAACTGGCCCGACTGCACAGCATCCTTTGTAGATCTTGGCTTGAGTGAGATAGAGCGGGTTTTCGCCTTCTATATCCCTTGCTGAGACATCGTTGCCGATGGTGTATCCTACTATCTCGTTGCGCATGCCAACAATGAATGCCAATTCTGGTTCTGGAACAGTCCACTTGGAATCGCTTCTTATACATATGGGTTCGTTTGGACCTACGCATCTGCTAGCTGTTGCCTTGAAGAATACCTCAGGCCTTATCGCTTCATACACCTTGTCATAGATTCCTTTGGTCGTCGTTTCCATTTCTCTCGCCTGCTTACTCCTAATGTACGTTACACCACAGCCCCACACTTCAGGTGGTTGACAAGGCATGCGAAGACAGGCTCGCTCACTTGTGGGAAAGCCGGCCAAGGGATCGTATCGATATATCTTTAACGCGCTCTTCCGAATCAACGATGAAACGAAACTTTCTACAGACATGTTGCGTCTGTAAGATTCTTTGATGATCTCAAGGAAAGACGAGAGTTTTCCGTCCACATCTGTAAGGTCATGAATCGCGCCATCTTCCATCACGCCGGCCCGAATACCTTCATTCAATGTTTCGAATTGAACTATCCTCGTAGGTCTCCCTCCACCCGGATCTCTTGAGAGTAGGTCTTGGCAATGAAGAAGTATTAAATCGCTTTGAAAGCATTAGACTTGAACGTAGGTGGCAAGTCTTGACTTGTAAGTACGACGCGATCACTGTGGGGGCGCAGCGGAGACTCAGCCGGTCCGATGGTGTGCTGAACTCATAACCAAAGCGAATCTCACGAGATTTTTCCCAATGGAACCTATGCATGCAACTTCGGCTTCTGTTTCATCGTTTTCTGGATCTCTAGTACACAACTATATGGTCCTAGTACGCGAACCTCTCCTCGGATAGTGAAAACCTTAAGAAACGAGGATTCTAGATTCGCTTGACTATCAAAAGGCGAATTGACTGAAGATGGGAAGATGAGGTGTCGTTCATGCAGCTGCTCGAGTATGAAGCCAAGAGGATCTTTTCGGAACAAGGAATTGCTATTCCAAAGAGTGAATTGATTCAGAGTTCACAAGAACCTCCGGAGCTGTCTGGGAAGCTATCATTTCCAGTGGTGCTTAAGGCACAGGTTCCTGTCGGCGGCCGGAAGAAGGCTGGAGGGATAACGATTGCACATAGTCAGAATGATGTTGAGTCTGGTGTCAGAAGCCTACTTGGGCTGATGATCAGAGGCTGCATCGTTCGCAAGATCCTGATGGAAGAGTACTTGAACATAGAGAGAGAAGCCTACCTCAGCGTGTTGATAGATACATCCAAGGGAACTCCTTTAATCCTGGCAAGCAGCGAAGGAGGAGTCGATATCGAAGAGATCGCCAGAATACATCCTGAGAAAGTTGTGGCGAGAACAGTCGATATCGCTTCTGGTCTAAGCGAGTATATCGCAGCAGAGTTGGCGAGACGAACTCAGCTCGAAGATATTCCTCTCGGGAAGATTGTCGATACCGTGAAAAGACTTTACGAGATATTTGTGAAGTACGATGCGCTGCTTGTGGAAGCAAACCCGCTCGTCATGACTACTGACAGGAGATTGTGTGCAGTTGGTGCTGCTATGACGATTGACGATGATGCACTACATAGGCATCCAGAAATCGCTTGCCGCGACGAGGTACGAATTGAAGACGAGATCGAAAGAGATGCTCTGAAAGAAAATATCGCCTATGTTAGACTCCATGGAGATGTTGGAATTGTTGCAAGTGGCGCTGGTCTAGCTCTTGCCACACTTGACTTAGTGAAGGATTATGGCGGTGATCCTGCGAACTTTCTTGATACTGGAGGGCAAATCACTCAGCAACGTATCAGAGCTTGCATAGAAATAGTTCTGAGGAACAAGAGAGTTCGCGGCCTCGTTGTCAACATGTATGGTGGGATAAACCCGATGATTGAAGCAGCAAAAGGCGTTGCTTCATTTGTGAGGGAGAAACAGTTGGGAATGCCTGTTGTCGTAAAAGTACGCGGAAATCAGGAAGAGGAAGCGTGGAGAATCTTAGAGGAAGCCGGAGTGACAGTGGTCAAATCTATGAGAACTGAGATCGCTATTCAGACACTAATGGAGCTCATGGGGAAGTAATCTCAATATGACTATTCTGGCTGACGAGAACACTAGGGTTATTGTGCAAGGGATAACCGGGAATATTGGTTCCGTTCAGACCAAGTTAATGTTAGAATACGGCACAAGAATCGTAGCAGGAGTCACGCCGGGAAAGGGCGGTCAATCCATCTATGATATCCCTGTGTACAACACTGTCAAGGAGGCTCTTCTGAAGCATGAAGCAGAGGCGTCCATCCTCTTCGTGCCCGCTGGGAGGGTCCTCAACGCCGCAGGAGAAGCAATTGACGCAGAAATAGGAATGCTGGTTATAGTCACAGAGCATGTTCCCGTCCATGACACCTTAAGGGTGAAAGCAGTAGCTCAAAAACGAGGATTTACCGTTTTGGGTCCTAACACGCCTGGCATAATCAGCCCCGGAAAAACAAAGATAGGAATAATGCCTGGCAACCTGTATCGTCCCGGCAACGTCGGAATCGTTTCTAGAAGTGCGACACTTGCGTACGAGATCGCTGGAAACCTGACTGAAGCTGGGATAGGCCAAAGCACATGTGCTGGGATAGGAGGCGACCCGGTCACAGGGGTCACTTTTGTCGACCTCTTGAAACTTTTCGAGAAGGATGATGAAACTTCAATAGTCGCCTTGATCGGGGAAGTTGGCCGAACAGTGGAAGAAGAAGCTGCTGACTATATTGGGAAGGAGTTTTCGAAGCCGGTGGTAGCGTACGTGGTTGGCCGAGTAGCCCCGCCGGAGAAGAAGATGGGACACGCTGGAGCGATAATCGAGAGGGGAAGAGGAACGGTTGAAAGCAAGATCGAAGCATTCAGGCGTGCGGGAGTGAGTGTTATCACTCGTCCTTCAGAGGTCGTCTCATCTGTAAGAGAAGCTCTCAGAGAGCGTCGGTAGTTGGCCTCAAGGACGTGAAGTTACTAGACGATTCAGCAACTCACTCGAGATGTTTCCTCCGCTCACGATTAGGCCGATCCTCTCCTTGACCCTCGGCTTACACTTGAAAAGAAGAGCCGCAAGAGAGGCAGCGGCAGAAGGCTCCGCGATAATGTGGATCTTCCTCGCTAAGAAGAGTATGGCTTGACACATTTGCGAATCTGTTACTAGGAACATCTCGTCAACATATTTCTGAATCATCTGGAACGTCAGATCGCCAGGTTGCCTTGAGGCCAGCCCGTCAGCGATAGTTTCAACTGACCTCTTTTTCACTATTCTCCGTCTTCTCCAAGATTCGTAGACAGCGGGCGCCCCTGTACTTTGAACGCCCACAATTCTTATCTCATGTTTCATCGCTTTGGCAGCCGCAGCGATTCCGGAGATCAGTCCTCCTCCGCCTACCGGAACAATTAGTGTGTCAAGTTCAGGAAGATCTTGAAGGACCTCTAGCCCTATCGTTCCCTGTCCGGCAATGATGGCGGGATCATCAAAAGCGTGAATGAACACTGCGCCAGTTTTGCGTTGAGTTTCAATGGCCTTGCCGTACGCTTCCTCGTAGTCCTTTCCCACTCGAATTACTCTGGCTCCAAGAGCCTTTATAGCGGCAAGCTTTTCAGGATTAGGGTTCTCGGGAACGTAAACGGTTGCTTCTAGCCCGAAGACCTTGGCTCCATAGGAGACTGCAAGTCCATGGTTGCCTGAAGATGCCGTTATGACTCCTCTCTCCCTTTCGGAGCTTGTGAGTCTGCTGATCTTGTTGAGTGCTCCTCTTATCTTGAATGCACCGGTTAATTGGAGATTCTCAAGCTTCAGGAAGATCTGAGCGTTTGTCCGTTTCGAGAGGACAGGAGAGAATACCGTTGGTGTTCTGACTATGAGATCTTTGATAACCTTGGCTGCCGCATGAATACTCTCGATGTCGATCATCGTATTGCCTCCTTTGCTCTAGCTGCGCGTCTTTCACCTAAATAGGTCTAGTTCAGCCGGTCTGATGAGTTCTATGCCTTTGCCTTCCTCTTTTGTATAGGGGTAGCCCTTGACTATTGCGACTGGTACTCCGTCAGACTTGTTCATTACGAGCTCTGCAGCAGATGCGATCTCGTCTGCAACGGCCATGACTGTTACAGTAAGCACATAGTTGAACATGTCCCTCAGACCTCTATAGTCTATTATCGGCTTCATCCCGGAAACCCCTATCGCAACGTTCACGTGCCCTATCCTCCAAGGCCTTCCAAAAGTATCTGAAATAATCACAGCAACATCGACGCCAGACAAGCGCTGGATTGCAGCTCGTATTCTTCTCGCCGACTCGTCAGGACCCACAGGAAGAATAGAGACACACTCCTCGCCCTCTATGTTCGATTTGTCTACCCCACCGTTTGCACATACAAATCCGTGCCGGGTTTCAACGATCAAGTGCTGGTCTTGCATTTTGACTATGCGTTTGGACTCTCTCAAGATGACTTCAACATGCCGCGGGTCTCTTCCAGTCCGTTTGGCTATACGTAGCGCAAATGGCGATGGAACAATTTGATTCAAGTCGATAATTCTTCCCTCCGATTTAGAGACGATCTTCTGAGTGACAACCAGTATGTCGCCTTCTTCAAGTTTCATGCCCTGTCTCTGCGCCGCATCCAAGATTATCGCGCCTATGTCGTCTCCTTTCTTGATCAACGGAATGCCTTCGAGACCTATAATCTGTATCAAGTTACGGCACCTCTTTTCGAGATGAAGCCCCAATTTCAATTATAGAAGCGATAGAAAAAACTTGCTGACAGATTGTTTGCTTAAAGATCTCTTTCTACCACGAGTTGTTTGTCAGTACAGTTTGCGGATTGGTTTCTATGTCGAAGCCCATCGGGTCTTTCATCACTTCGTGGAGAGACCTCTCCACATAAGGAAAGGGATGCTTTCACTCCTGCTGCAAGAGGTTCAGGAACCTAGCCTTATCTAGAAATTCGCTTGTTATGATGCTTTCTCTTCGCTAGCAGCAAGAATCCTAACGTAATCAGCTGTGTCAGTAGAGATATCAGCCACCTGCTCCATCGCGTCCACCAAGTCCTTCAGGATCAGTAAAGCTGCTGGATCTAGCTTAGTTGAGTACTTGATGAATAGCGAGCGAGCCTTTACGTACTCCTCATCGATGCGATGTTCCGCCAGGTCAACCTTTCTCGAGAACTCTCTAGCCACATCCGGATTATCGCCTAGCCTCTCGATGCTTCCACGTAGGTTTATAGAGCAGTCCACGAGACCTCGGGCTATGTTGACGCATGTTTCCCTGATTTCGCTCGGTATATCTGAATTCATCAGGATTTTCACGTCTCTAGCAGAGTCCTTGACGCAATCAGCCATAACATCAAGTCTCTTGACTAGATGCATGATGTCTTCCCTTGCCCCCGGTTCTATTTGTCCTCGCGCTAACTCTTCGAAGACGGCCCTTCGGAGGTTATCGATCTCCTCCTCCACTAGGAATAGTCTCTCTATACTTTTTTCAGCGTCATCGTTTCTTCCTTCAGCTGAAGCTGTAACAGCCTTCTCGAGCTCGCTAACTATATCTATAGCCTTGCCTATCTGAGCGCTAGCAAGACTCAATACCTTATTCTTGCGTCGCTTCACAAGCCACCCGAGCAATGCTTCACTCAAGACTGTTTCACCAAACCGGTCGATTGCCAGTTTCGAAAGGGATATCCATTACCTAAGATGAATTAGCATACTTAAACTCGCCGAAGTAATACGTTTTTTTCGAGAATACGTGAAGACAGTATGACTTTATTTGAGCTAGCTGCCGCCGACTCGTTCTAGTGGCCGAGACGGTTTAAGGCGACAAGCTGTTTATTATCGACTAGTAACTAGTCTAAATGCATTTGCGCATTTCGGTGTCTGACTTGAGCAAGTTGGATATCTTGGTAAGAGGTCGAGTTGGCGAGAGCCATCTTCTTCTCGGAAACGAGGCTGTGGCTAGAGGAGCTCTAGAAGGAGGTGTTTCAGTGGCAACAACATACCCCGGCACCCCTTCTTCTGAAATAGCGGACACTATCGCATTGATGGCACGCGAGGCGGGCATATACATGGAGTACTCAACCAACGAGATGGTCGCTCTTGAGGTTGCGGCTGGTGCGTCGATATCCGGGGCTAGAGCGATATGCTCAATGAAGATGGTCGGGCTGAACGTGGCTTCAGATGCATTGATGACTTTGGCATATACAGGGGTTCGAGGAGGGTTAGTCGTTATTTCCGCTGATGATCCTGATTGCTTCAGCTCTCAAAATGAGCAGGACAACAGGTACTACGCCTTGCTAGCTAATGTTCCTTGTCTCGAGCCTTCTAACGCACAAGAAGCAAAAGACATGCTTCTTTCCGCCTTAAGATTGTCAGAGGAATTTGAGTTACCCGTAATGCTTCGTCTGGTAACGAGAGTCAGCCACGCGCGGAAACCTGTCGTTCTTGGACCTGTCGAGGCTAGGAGCCGGGACATGAAATTCTCGAGGGATGTGAAGAGGTTCGTCATGGTTCCTTCGAACGCCAGGTCTAGACATCTCGTTCTTCTGGAGAAGATGGATCGCGTCAAGAAGGCTGCGGAGGAGTCTTCTCTCAATGCTGTTCTCGGCGAAGGAGCTCTGGGCGTTGTGACATCAGGCGTCTCATTCAACTATTGTATGGAAGCCTTGAATCTTCTCGATTTGAGAGCTTCTGTCCTCAAACTCGGCCTAGTTAATCCTCTTCCAACTGGGCTCATCATATCTTTCTTGAAGGAGCACGATCCTGTCATCGTTGTTGAGGAGCTTGAACCGTTCCTTGAGCTACACATCAGGTCGATAGCGCAAGGAGCCGATGTTCGTTGCAGAATTCTTGGGAAGTTGAGCCACCCGTCTTATCTGCCTAGAAACGGGGAGCTCTCGACGAGGCTTGTTCTCTCCGCGATATCTAAGGTCCTCGACAGACCAACTCCAGTAGACTTTCATTATATCGAGACAGGTTCACGAATGGCTGAAGCATTATCTCCTCCTCGACCTCCAGTGCTATGTCCCGGTTGCCCTCACATGGCATCTTTTCATGCAATCAAGGTAGCAACTGGAGGGAAAGCGGTCTGCGCTACGGATATCGGTTGCTATGCTTTGGGCGCTCAACCTCCTCTCTCAGTAGGTGATGTGATGCTGTGCATGGGCGGTAGCGCCGGCGTCTCCTCCGGCATAAGCAAGGTCGTCGAGGAGCCTGTTGTCGGGGTTGTTGGGGACTCGACGTTCTTTCATGCTTCAATCCCCGGATTGATCAACGCTGTCTACAATAAACATGAGTTCGTCTACGTCGTCCTTGATAATTGTACGACCGCTATGACGAATTTCCAGCCTCATCCCGGTACCGGTGTTACAGGACTTGGAGAGTCGTCTAAGCAGATTCTGATTGAAGATGTTGCGAAAGGTTGTGGAGTGGATTTCGTCAAAGTCACCGATCCTTACGATCTGAAGCACACGATATCGACGATCAAGGAAGCTGTTGACTACAAGGGTCCCGCCGTCGTTATCTCTAGACATAAGTGCGCTATCTTAGAGTCTCAAGAGAGAACCGCGAAGGGTGACGAGATAATACAGTTTAAGATTGATGAAGAAAAGTGCACAGAATGCATGGCTTGTATAAAGTCACTGGGCTGTCCTGCTCTAGCAGTAACCGAAGGAAATGTGTCAATCGACTCGATTCTATGCGCAGGATGCGGTGTCTGCGCTCAAGTCTGTCCTTACGCTGCTATCCGAAAGGGTTGAGGTGGCTAGGGTTTGAGCACTACGAATCTGATCGTTGCCGGCGTTGGAGGTCAAGGAGTCATTCTCGCAACTGAGATTCTAGGAAACGCAGCTATCAAGGAGAACTTCGACGTTGTCATCAGCGAGATTCACGGTATGGCTCAGAGAGGAGGAGCTGTGGTTTCTCACGTCAGGATCGGGCCCAAAGTCTACTCGCCAACAGTTGTTGAAGGCTTAGCAGATGCTATCTTAGGATTTGAGCCTGTTGAAGTTTTGCGATTTCTCCGTTATGCGAGTGATCGAACGAGGATTATTACGAGCAAGAGACGTGTGATCCCGCCATCTGTCTCCATGGGAGTAGCTCAGTATCCTTCTCTCGAGCAGATAGTTGGGATGTATCGTAGGTTCACTCAACACATCACTTTGATCGACGCTTTCACGTTGGCTGAGGAGGCTGGTAGCGCTAGGACCCAGAATATCGTTCTGGTCGGTGCCCTAGCGGCGACTAGGGCACTACCCTTTAAGAATGACACTTTGAAAGCATGCATTCAAGAGAGGGTTCCAAGGAAGTACTTGGAGGCCAATTTGAAGGCGTTCGATCTCGGTTACACTGAAGCTTCTTGTTGAAAAGAGTCGACTGAGTATTCTACAAGAACTAACATTCAGCCAAATTCTTCCTAGACTTTCTTAGTTCTTGTCACATCGTTAGTCTTGAGCACTAGATACGTCTCACCCATAGCGCATCCATATGCATATTGCACATTTATACCCTCGTTCTCCAGTTTCTCAGCCACCGATGCGATGTCTTCAGGCCAATGTCAGGCTTCCCGTAACTGTTATACACTCAACGATGAGTGTATAGATTCAATATGGTGTGGCAAGAATGTCCGAAATAGTATATGAAGAGAGATGGAGCGTCTGGCTGCTTTTCCATTGTGCGAATCATAGTAGCCATGCATGGGATGCGAATGTTGGAGTCGCTATAGTTACCAACTCACAGAATAGGCCCTATGTTATCGAAGCCATAGGCAGGAAGGTTTGCAGTGTTTGCGGTGGCAACTTTGAGTTTACGTTGCAGGAAACCGCATTGACCCCATATCTTCAATATGACGTTGACCGATTTCGCTTGTCAAGGTATCATGTAATGAAGGATGAAGAGCTTCTGCTTCAAGAATAACGAGAGCATGCGTAAAGCGATCGCCCGATTTTTCTCGACCCCTTATTCCTTCGCTATTGCCTCTTCGAGCTTCGATTTCAGTAGTTCCCCAACCAGTCTTGCGTCAGCCCTTCCCCGCACTTCGCCCATGATCATATTCATCAGTTTGCCGAACGCCATGTGACGTTGTTGCTTCACCATTGATATCTGTTCACGCAAATATCTTTCTACCAGCGAAGCCAGATCTTCGTTCGAAAGCATCTTTAATCCGAGCTTCTCTATGGCTTGCGAAATTGAGGCTTGCTGGTTCTTAGAAATCCATGTGAGAATGTCGGCGATCGCTTCCTTAGCCACAAATCCTGAATCTACAGCTAGGAACGCTTCTTCTATTTGGCCTTCAGAAAGCGCTTCAACACTTATGCCCTGACGCCCGAGGCTTTTGATTACTTCAGTAAGCGTTGTTGCGACGAATGACGCCGGTATCTTCGTCTTGGAAAGGATGATTTCGAACAAAGGAAGATAATCTGAGTCCATCAACTGCTCAGCTAGCTTTCTGTTCAAGTTGTATGAATCCATCAGTTCCTTGACGAGTACATCAGGCATGGGAGGCAACCGGGCCTTAATTCGGGTTATCCTCTCTTGACTGATCGGCACCGGCGGAACATCTGTCTCCGGATACATCCTGGCGGCACCTGGCCTCGGCCTCATGTATCTTGTTGTTCCATCTGGATTCGGCCCCCGTGTCTCCTCAGGCACGCCTTTCAGAGCCTCTCTAGCTCGGTCCACCACCGCCTTCAGTGCATCCTCGGCGTTCGCTGGGTAGTCGGCAACGAGAACAACTGCGTCTTGATTCTTTGCGCCTAGCTTATGAAGTAAGGCTTCAACCTCTCTGAGCGTTATCCCGTAGCCGGGCAATTCATCTGTATGAAAGATCCCTCCGACTCTTCCCCAGAACATTGCTCTATGCGCCATTTCAGTTCCTAACCTGAGATTCCGCTCGAGTTCTGTGGCGAGTAGCCCATGGAATTTTGGGAGTACTGCTGCTAGGACTCTCCCGCCTTTCGAGAGTGAACTCTCGACTACCCCGCATAATGTTTCTTGGAAGACATCTGAGACATCGAAGAACTCTTCCTTTAGCTCATCTTCACGGAGGCCTCTTGACCTCAATTCATCTCGGATCTTCAGCAATGTAAGTTGCCGCGATATCTCGTATTCAACCACTCTAGCCAAGATATCGAGTTTCTGAACTCCTTTGATTTCGATGAGAGCGCCTCCTTCCATCGAAATATTGAGGTCTTGCCTTATTGTTCCTAGACCTCGTTTGACCTTTTTTGTAGCTTTCAATATTCTTCCGATAGCATATGCGACCTTTTCTGTCTCTAACGGAGACCTTATGACTGGCGCTGTGGCAATTTCGACCAATGGAATGCCGAGTCGATCTATTCGATAATTCACAGTCATCCCGGATTCTCCGGTTTTCCTCGCTGCGTCTTCTTCAAGACTTACATGTTGTATCGGGATCTCTCGGCCCTCAACCTTCAGCATGCCTCCGAGCGCTACTACGCATGTCCGCTGAAACCCTGTCGTATTAGATCCATCTATGACTATCTTTCTCATCACATGAATCTCGTCGACCGGCTTGGAGTTTAGCATCATAGAGATGGCAAGCCCTACGTCCACCGCCTCGGAATTCAAGTCGTGAGGAGGTTCCTCATCCATCTCCACCAAGCACGATGTCTCAGCGTCTGTTTCATAGAGAATTGCTCGGCCCCTCTGAAACTCGAACATGGCTGCCGGGTCTACTTGACCGAGTTCACTTTGGGTTGGTCTCAACTTCCGAATATAGGTCAGAGTAGGCGGTTTGTCTGAAAGTCTGGTCGGACACTTGCAGAAGAGTTTGTTAGCTGTGTCCAGTTGGCAGTGAATCTCTAGACCTACCTTCAGTCCAACGTCTTCACTTACCTTGCTCAGCATACGTCCCCTCATCAAATCTTCTCGGTGAAACTTCATGTGCAATATTCTTGACCATTATCTTCTTGACTTCGGATGAGTCTTTGGTCTGCCCAAAAGCCCACATCATCTTGATCAACGCAGTTTCTGGCAACATATCTTCAAGAGGAATAACTCCGAATGAAAGGAGATCTCTCCCAGTGTAGTAGACCGCCATGTCAACCCTTCCCCAAAGGCATTGAGAGGCCATTCCTACGACTATACCGTTTTTGATAGCCCTCTTTATTGGCTCGTAGCAGTATCTGCTGACATGGCCGAGACCAGTCCCTTCGAGGATAAGACCAAGATATCTCTTCTCATTGAACCAATCGATAATCTCCGGGTTCATCCCGGGATGGAACTTAATCAGACCCACTTTCTCCTCGAAATCCGGTCTTACTATTGGACCTTCTCCGGCCTTCCGTTTCGAATATTCTCCGACTAGAATCTCAAATTGCTGGTTCATGAAGTTGAAGCGAGCTAGAGGAGGAGAGTTTATCGACTTGAATGTGTCCCTCCTGCTCGTGTGGCATTTTCTAACTTTGGTCCCTCTATGTATTACCATAAACTCGTCTGAACTCTTCTCGTGCATAGCTAGTACTACTTCAGCGAAGGGCGCTTTCGCAGCCGTGGTTGTGGCGCCCATCAGGTTTGCAGCTGCATCCGAGCTTGGTCTATCCGATGAGCGTTGAGATCCCACCAAGACAACGGGCACAGGCAAATCTTGTAGAGCGAAGCTTAATGCAGCCGCCGTATAACCCATGGTATCCGTTCCATGGCATACAACGACTCCCTCTGCGCCGGATTTGATGTGATTTGCAACAGCGAGTGCTGTTTCCTTCCAATGTTTGGGTGTAAGGTTCTCGCTGAATTCAGCGAAGAGTACGTGTGCGTCTATTCTAGCGATTTCTGAGAGTTCAGGGATGATGCTATACAGATCTTCAGCTGTAAGCGCTGGTTCAACCGCGCCCGTTCTATAGTCTACCTTGCTCGCTATCGTTCCCCCAGTGCTTATAATCGCGACCTTCGGGAGACCTTCCTTCTGTTCCGGTGGCGGTGGCCTTATGAATGAGGGTTTGGCTCCGTGGCCTATGACTTTGACAGCGATTGCAGGCGAAACTGTCAATCCTACATTGTAGCCTGTGCCAAGTTTGATCAGGATGTGCTTGTCGTCTCCATATTCAGCTCGAGGAATTAAAGTTCCTTCGTACGTCTCACCGTCTTTGGCAACTTTGACTATATCACCTATTTTTGCGCCGACTCTCTTGAGAACTTCGAGAGCTTCGCCGCGATAGCCGGTAAGTTCGTTACTCATACCTTTGTCCTCTATCGAATTGTGAGGATTCCTCATGTAAGATATTCAGGCTTCATTTTAAGACATTATCCTAGAAGAGTTATCTCGGTGTGAGAGACTCAGCTACTTGATCATTTTGGACATATAGGGTCCGTCGCGGCTGTAGCCTAGTCTCATATAGTATTCTTTCGTTCCAAGCGCACTTGTGACAAGCATCTTCCTTCTACCGTACTGTTCTCTGGATATTCTCTCTGCTTCAGCCACGAGAATTCCTCCGTAGCCTTTGTGCTGCCAAGCCTCTGCGAGGCGTGTTCCAACTGGAACTACTGGCCCGTAAATATGGAGTTCCCTAATTATTGATGCGTTTTGATCCCTGATTTCGGGTCTATGGGCTTTCTCAGAGGGAATCCTAAGTCTAAGGTATCCGATTAGAATGCCGTTGACAGGGTCTTCTACTGAAATGAATATCTCCGTACCTTCTGAGGCCTCATAATCTAACGTTTGAACTTGGATGTTCCTCCTGTCAGGTTTAATTCTCTCTCTAATCATTCTGTGTCCGACTTCTCTACACCGAACGCATCTGCATCTCTGCTTTCCAAGTCTTTGTTCAACAAGTTGACGGAGGTTGCTCTTGCGGACTCCAGCGTCGATCAGGGTTGACGGTATGTCCCTTTGGACTCTCATAACGCGTACCCAAGGAGGAATTATCTCTTTCACTCGCGCTATGAGTTCAACAGCTTCTTCTGTTGTATAAGGGCTATACCTGCCTTCGCGCCACCAGCAGTACGTTTTCGTTCCTTTCAAAACGAGGCATGGATAGATCTTAATCATGTCAGGTTTGAAGTCTGCGTCGTTGAATATTCGATTGAATGATTCAACATCTCTCTGAAAATCTGATCCCGGTAGACCCGGCATCATGTGATAGACGATCTTGAGTCCAGAGTCCTTAAGGATTCTTGTGGCCTCGACTACGTCCTGCACCGTGTGACCTCTTTCCACTAGATCGTAGATGTCATCGTATGGGTTTTGAACGCCTAACTCCGCTCTGGTGACTCCCATAGATAGCATTCGATCTGTCTCCGGCTGCTTGGCCCAGTCGGGTCGTGTCTCGACTGTTATCCCAACGTTTCTGATTTTTGAGGTCTCAGCGATCATCTTCGCGTGCTTTAGATCTCTAGATGGCTCCGTCGTTAGAGCATCCAGACAGCCTTTGATGAACCACTCTTGATATTCTGCCGCTGTCGCTGGAAATGTGCCGCCCATTACTACGATCTCAACTTTGTTGACTTCATGTCCTATCGCTGTCAACTGTTCAATTCGATTTCTAACTTGAATGTATGGATCGAATCCTGCTTGTATTCCTCTCATCGTCGCAGGTTCTCGACCAGTATAACTTTGCGGAACACCGGATGAAGGCCCTCCTGGGCAGTAGGCGCATCTTCCATGAGGGCAGGGCCACGGTTTGGTCATGACAGCTATGACGGTTATTCCACTTATGCCTCTCACAGCCTTTCTCTTCAAGAGATCGATGAGCCTGACTCTTTCTTCAGGTCTTAAGCATCTTAAGATCTCTGAGTTGCTCGGTAACCTCACCAGATTGTAAGCTCTACACACTTCGATCTTTACTAGGTTGAGATCCTCTCTAGTGGGATTTGACATCTTGAGAAGTTTTTCTGCGATCTCTCTGCAGGCTCTGTCGAGGCTTGATGTCAATGTCTCTTCTAGACTCCTTTATGGGGCTGAGGGAGAAATTGTTTACTCTCAACCGATTTGTTAAAATTTCAGAGCTCTTTGAGAGATTTGCTAGTTGGAACATGTCTCTGAAACGGACTGGATTTGCAGATCCGCGGCTTCACGGAGGATATGCGCCGAGATGGCTATTCTCTAGGATGGTGAAGCTCGCTAAGGAGATGTTCGTCATAATGGTCGATGAGTTTGGAACTGACGAGGTTCTGGCGAGACTTTCAAATCCTCTATTCTTCCAAGCTTGCTCGAATGTTCTAGGATTTGACTGGGATAGCAGCGGTGCGACAACAGTCACCTGCGGAGTCTTGAAAGATGCTTTTGCTTCACTGGACCTAGGGATGCAGGTTGCAGGAGGGAAAGGGAAGAGATCTAGGAACACTCTTTCTGAGGTTGAGAAGATCGGTGAAGGCTATGGTTTTCCTATGGCGTTAATTGAGAGATTGAAGTATTCGAGTAGGATGACGGCTAAAGTGGATGGTGTAGCGATACAAGCGGGGTACTCAATCTACCACCATGCAATTTTCGTCTCTGAAGATGGAAAATGGACGGTGATTCAACAAGGGATGAATCCTGAGTTCCAAACGGCTAGGAGGTATCATTGGCTCTCGCGCAATGTCAAGAGCTTCGTCGTCGAACCTCATGAGGGGATAGTTGGTCAGTTAGCTCACAAAGATGTTCTGGATATGACGGCTATGGAGAGTGAAGAGGCGCGGAAGGTTTGTACAGATATCGCGAAAGAAGGTTCTGATCGGGTTGATAGACTCTACTCGACGATAAGGAAGAGCGATCAAGAGTCTCTCTCAAAGTGGATAGAGACTGACTTGGGCAGAGAATACGTCACGCATTACGAGGCCATTCCAAGAAGAATGGATTGGAAAGCGCTTAAGGAAGCATATGAGACTCAACCAAAAGACTACGAGGAGCTGCTTGCTATCAGAGGAATAGGACCTGCAACCGTCAGAGGTCTAGCGCTGGTATCAGAACTAATATTCGGGAAACCTCCGAGTTGGAGAGATCCAGTGAAGTACTCGTTCGCGTACGGAGGTAAGGATGGAGTACCTTTTCCCGTCGATAGAACAGCTATGGATGAGAGTATCGCGATACTGAGGGCGGCTGTTGAACAGTCAAAGTTGGGGTCTAGAGACAAACTCGAAGCAATTCGCAGACTTCGAAAGTTTGCCCCGGCTCAACCCCTCTCCAAAGATTCTGCCGCAAAAGTGTACCGATCACCTGGAAAACCGGTTCGGTCACCATAATACATTCTCACCACTGACCCTTGATCCTCGAAGTCATAGTTTCGGAGCAATCCGAGGGCTTGCCTGTTACTACTCGGCACAGTCATCTCAACAGACTTTCCTATCGACGTGTTCAAGACAGCTCGTAGGAGACTGGCAGCAATTGATATTTCCTTTCGGCTGCAGAGCCAAGGCCCAATCTCGCATGTAGTGCCGTAGTTCTTTCCAACTATGTATCCCAAGACTCTACCATTTCTCATGGTCACAAATGAGGAATCTCTGAAACGTCTAAGTAGCTCTCTTAAGAGCCTGTCTCGACGGTGTCTGAAACGCTTTCTATCGAACGCCAGTATCCTCTCGAGATCCTTACTATCTATGCTCCTTGGACCTTCTGAATTAAGAGCTCTTCCCTTCCCGATGAACCTCAGGTAGCTTGCATCTCTCTTGAAACCGAGACGCTGATAGAAAGGCAAGTTGCGCTTGTATGAGAACAACCCTATAGTTCTAGCGCCCTCTTTTCGCAGATATAGAATCGCATGTTTGACCAGCCATGATCCTATACCTAGCTTCCTATACCGCTTTGAAACGACTACATTGCCTATCCAGCCCAATCTTCCATACGAGATTGTGGTCAAAATTCCCACTCTACGTTTCTTCTCTGTGGCTACAAAGGAGCCTCTGGACTGGATTCTTAGAATCCTCCTGAAATCATCGGTTGAGTTGTCCCAATTCTCCATGTTGCTCAATCTGGCTGCAAAATCGAAGTCGCTAGGACGCATACACCTAATCTTCAATTGTCGAATCTCCATTTTGAGCCTGGTTCTGCGCCGATTTCACGAATATAGACCGGCCAGACGTAGTTGTAATGCCCGAAGTCGAATGTCCAGATGAAATTGGATATAAAGAGAAGCTTCAGATCTCTGCTCAGACTCTTTATCGGCCCAACGATAGAGAGGTGCTGTCGTAAGCTCATCGTCCATCAATGCCAAGCAGCCGCTTCAAGCAAGATATAGAATCCAATGAATATAGGTATCGGAGCACAGGCAGCATAATACGCGTCGATGCGGAAAATACGAGTACGACGAGACTTCTGAAAAACAGTCGCTTCAAGCTAGAGTTGGTTTAACGTCTCGAGGTTTTGAGCCAGTTTTGACCTGGGTTTCTCCCCAGGACCAATCGTTTCTCAGCGTTGCGTCTGAACTTCAATCTTGGAATAGGCGATCGCCTAGCTAAAGCTTGAACTTTGGGCGTTTGACTCTTAACCTTTCCAGCTTTCGTGAGTGAACCGTGTGTCGGCATTACAGATCACTGTGGTATAGGAAAAGGGTGAATGCATTTAAATGTTCTCTAACCTAAATTGGAACGATTCTTCCGGCAGAGTCTCTCCTAGTTTTTCCGAATTCACTTATGCCTTTAAGCATATCTCCAGAGAAGACCGGCCCATCTCTACAGACTCTGTATTGGCCTAGAGAACAGCTCCCGCATATTCCTACTCCGCATTTGAATATTCTTTCAAGACTGAATTGAACTGGTGTACTCGTTTTCTGGGCTGAATCGAGAATCGTCTTCATCATGGGCTCTGGTCCGCAAGCATAGATCATATCGAACTTTTCCTTTTCTAGAAGTATGTCCACGACTGATGAGGCTAAGCCTTTGATGCCGTATGAGCCGTCGTCTGTTGTGGCTACAAGCCTCATCATCTTCAGGGGATGCAAAGCCTTGAATCTGTCGAGATAGATGAGTTCTGTCTTCGTTCTTGACCCAGTAACTATTGTCAAGTCTTTCTTCCTCATTATCGGCATCTCAATCAAAGGAGCGAGCGCGGCTGTTCCTGTGCCTCCCCCAGCTAGAAGGAGTTTCGCTTCTTTACCCACCGTGAAATACGTACCGTAGGGACCCCTTACTCCAATTTGGTCTCCCGTCTTCTTCGCGCACAATGCACTGGTTGCTTCACCCCTCTTCCTGACAGTTACTCCTGAGGCTCCGTCTCGACCGATTAGGGATAAACTCATAGGTACTTCGTCTATTCCAGGTATCCATATCATTACGAACTGGCCCGGTTTGCCCTTCGAACATTGGTCGTCGCGAAAAGCGATGGATTTGACCGTAGGAGTTTCCTCTTTCACATCTCCAATTCTGACAATTCTCGGTCTGTGTTTAATGCCGTCGTAGTTCTGCAATTTCTCGACCTTTACTGTTGTTTCACCCCAGCTTGTATTAGCCTTTCGACTCAGGTAGGCTAGTCTTGGAAGAATAGGCGAGTTTGACCCATCGTCTCGACTTCAAGCGGATTCACGTTCACTACTATGGGAAAGTTTCTAACTATCTCTCCGATGATGAGGCAGTAGCGGACTGGGAGATCCTTCACTAGCAGCTTCACGCTGTCAGCGTCGATCTTTGCAGCTCTTGAAACTACGTCGAGGTCATGTTCATTCGTGAAATTGAATAGAAATATGTTGTCCGCTTGTCGGTATATGCTCTCCTGAATTGTATCGGGCTGATTGGTAACGAAGGTCGTGAATATTCCTAGGTGGCGCATCCTCGTGACGATGTCGTCCCAGTAAGTATCGCGCAGATATAGGTGAGCTTCTTCAGCGAATAAGAACAGCGCCTTCAGTTTGAATGAAGAGAGGAGTTCGGCCAACTTGCTGATGAAAAGCTCCACTATCATTCTTCGAATTGTTGAAGATTGGTTCTTCACGTTTACAACTATTGCTGTTCCACTGCTTAGTTTCTCAGCAAGCTTGTTGAAAGTGAAACTTTCATCTGCGGAGTCTACGAATAGGTTGGAGTCGAGGACCGTGCTAAATCTCGAATAGATGGCTTCTCTTACACTTTCATGGCATTCGAAGCGTTGTATCGCTTCGCCCAGCGAAAGGAGATTCAATCGGCCGGTCTTCTCCAGGTCATGCCATATCTTTGAGAAGACTTTCGCCGAGGTGTTCGGCAGGTCGAGAGCGAATGTTAGCATGCTGTTGAAACTTCTCGGGCCGACATCAGACAACGTGAATTTGAGGTTCAATCTGGGAGTGAGAACAAGGATCTTACCATCGTATCTGCTTCTTACTCCGCCCTTGATCCGGTTCAGATTGACGTACTCTCCGTTTACATCGAAAACGAGAGACGGCGCTTTATGGTCTATTAGACTCAGTACAAGTAGCTTTGATAGATGGGATTTCCCAGTTCCCTTCTTTCCGGTTATTATATTCAGCTTGCCGTCAAGTGATTTCGCATCAACCACAAGGTCAGCTTCGGTTTTTGTCTTCCCAATGAAGACTGGTCTCCGAGTGTCATTCAGATTCATCAGGGATTCTATGGGGAAGCGTACGATCCGTGAGCACGTTCTCGACGGGAGCCATGAGACGCTTGGCATCGGCTGACCGTTCTCTACGGCACCTCGAATCTTGCAGACAAGAAGCTTCGTGTCTTTCAAGACCGTTATCTGTGATGAGACCTCGAGGGGGTCATAGTCGCTTCCTTGAAGCGACTCCTCAGTCATTACGTCGCGAAGAATGTCCTCTAGGATTCCCGGAAGATTTGCGAACTGAATGTCGATTATCTGAACTACAAGACCCTTCCCAGTCTTTTGATCTTCTATCAGTAAGTAGTCTCCCTTCTCGACCTCTTCGTCTGGGAAGCTTATTATCTGGATAACATCGCCTTCCTTTCTGTAGATCTTCAATCAAGCAACCTCTCTACTTGTGCCGAAGGGCCCGAAGAGAGACTTCCTTAAACTGAGTTTCGGGGTTATCTGGATTCCATAGGTTCTCGAGATGAACCTTTGAATGCCTATGATCTCGTTTGCAGTGAACGTCGAAAGTATGTGGGCAAGTCTGAGAGTCTCAGGATACCCGTGATCTACAATGTCTGAGCCTACCAGTTGACCGACCGCTTGATAGCCGTTCTCCTGCGGGATCTGCCTATCGATATCGAGCCTGAATGTGAAGCCTACCAATTCCAGTTTGGCCACATAGACTCTTCCTAATAGCCGGATCGGGTTTGGTGAAAACTGCCTCGACACAATGGAGTCAACATCGAGGAGACATGGAGGCTTACAGTCTCGAACGTAATCGGTAATGTTCCTCCCTGATATGCACAACTTCGTAGCCTTTGAGAATGCCAAGACCGTGTTCCCCCTCTCCTTCGCGAGATCTAAAATAGCTTGGACGTATCTGACCGGGTTATCCGGTGTCCCTGCAGTCAATGAGCCGTCGAAAAGTACTGTAGCATTTTTGAACGATGAGCAGACTATGCGTTGAACCCAGCGTTCCAAGACGTTTCTTATCCTAGATAGGATTTGAGGAAACATCGTTGGCCATGAGGATAGGAATGCTGAGTGTTGAAAACCAAGCGCTCTAGCTAGGTGTTCATTAGTCTTCGCCGTTACATGGAATGCGAGAGGGCCGCATCGAACATAGTAGTACGATCCGTTATCCTTCCAGACAACGGCGCCTCTTACGGCGCAAATGAGACCCTCCTCGGTCTCTCCAGTCTTGATGCTTGAGACATCTATCGCCACTATCGGGTTCTCACTACTCCTCGGTTCGATTCCAATTGGCTGGAACTCTGCCTCCTCGGAATTGATAACCAATGCGGGCTCGCTATCAAAATAGTCCTCAACTCGAAATTCGTATAGTGAGACTTCTCTCGGTCTGAAACGGTCTCCGCTTAAAGCCTTCATGCTGTTATTGCTCAAGTTTACGAGAAAGTCCGGCATCAATGATGAGTCGGGTTCGAATCCGTTTGACAGTAAACTACTTATTTTCGAGTATTCTGAAACAATATCTTGAGTGCGGTGGACCAGAAGTTTCGCCCCCTATGTCAAGGAGTTATTCACAATTCCCCCATCCGCCGCACCTTCTAGTTGCACTAGAAGGTGCCAAACTTACTCCTTCAATCATCCTCCGGTCTGTGATGATTCGGTTTCGAGCAGTGCCTTAGCAGCTTCATGTACATCACGCATCCCTGCGGTCGTTATCCTGTAGCTCCCTTTTCCTGTGCGTTCGACGATTCCGGCTTTGCTCATCTCCGCGATGGTGTTTCTTATCGTCTTGACCGCCTTTCCAATGGAGCGCGATATCTCCTCAACCGAGAGCTCATCTGATTCCTTCTTTCCGATTTTACTTGCTACATGAGCCCCTAGAAGGATCAACCCGATCGCTTCATCAGCGGAGAGTGTGGATTTGAGTAGGATTACTTCTCCATTGGGCGCGATATTGATGAAGGTTGAAATATCAGTCATCATAGCCAGGTAGTCCGGTGTGAACATTATCTTCGAGGCGATCTCGTAGTTTGGGAAGATCTTTGAAACGAACTTTATCACTTCGTGTAGAACGTCGTCGACTTCCCCTTCGGCTGTATGCTTGATCTCTCCATACTCGATCTGAACTTTCAGCTTTGATGCTTGATTCATTCTAGAGTCACCTTAGTTTTTAGTTTGATTGAAGGAATGATATCCTTCATGAAGTAGTCGAGACCGTAGGTTGTTGCTTTATATTCTCCTTTGCCGATACGGTCGACCAACCCTTCAGAACACATCTCACTCAAGCGGCCAGCGACTGTGCCAGCGCTCCTTTTCGTTGCGGCAATGAGATCACCTATGAGCAACGTATCTCTCGCATCTTTCCCAGCTATGTAGCCAACCTTAGCCTTCGCCAAGTGGAGTAGGATCAGCTCTTTATCCGTCAAGTTGTCTGTTGGGACTGGCACGACTACGCCTTCGGGGGTTACCGTGAAGACGCCTTCGCAAGCTGATAGGAGCTCTTGCATATCCACTGTTAGAGATATTTTGGAGATGAATTGAAGTTGCGGCACAACACCGGAGATGAAACTGAAAATCTCTCTGATGACTTGGTCTGCATTTCCGGAAACTTTCTTCTCCAAGTCCTTGTACCTTATCGTGACTTCAATCTTTGGCTCTTCACTCAAGTCGAGGTGCCTCCAGGCTTGATCGATTTTACCAGACCTTCAACCCAACTCTTGCCTGCGACCGTGAGCAGGTAGATGTCTCCTTCTTTGTACGCGAACCCTTCTCGTTTCAATTCGCTTAGTCTACTTGCGAAACCGACTGAGAGGAAGCCGCTTAGGCTTAGAAGCCGGCTCATCTCTCTCGGCCTTAGGCCTTCTGGGTCCATCGCGTATAGCAGGATTCCTACCGCTTCCCTGTCGGTTAATCGGTCTCTGGGAACTGTTATGACTGGACCGTCCGCTGTCGTTTGGACTATTCCTGAAAGGATGTCCTTTTCGCTTACAGCTGTCGCTTGGGCGGTCACCATGCTGTCGATTACCTCAAGCCATTCAGGGAACTCTTTTATCTTTTCTATGATCTCGTCGAAGGTCTCAGCTTCGAGTTCTATATCGCCGTAGCTTCTGTGTAGAACTATCCGTACCTTCAATTGGTTTCACTACGACGAGTACGTATAGATGAGTTTCAAGTATATAAGAATGGCGCTTCCGTAGGATGTATACGTAACGTTAACGGGCTACGGGCGAACTGTCTTGACGCGACCTATTACTTCGGTCTGGACCCATTGGACCCCAGCGCCGGATAGGCTGTATACTCCCTTTTCAGCTATGAGTTTACCGTCCCTTCTAAGCTCGCTAGCTCTGGCTCTAACCGCTTCAGGCTTCGTAGTCTTCCAACTTGAGCTCAGGAGGTTGCTCAGGTCTTCGTCTGAAAGCGGGGTCGGATGGACGGCGATCAGCATGAGTGCAACAGCTTCTTTGGCGGTGATCGAATCGACAGGGATTGTAAGACGGGGCTTTCCGTCAGGAGCTTTCTCCACTATTCCTTCCAGGCCAATTGTTTGAGCTTGAACAGGCACTGAAGGATACGGCTGCGGTTGAGGCTGTTGAGGTTGAGCCGCTGTTGGGGCTTGAACCGGAACCTCTTTCAGCAATTCTTCAAACTTCTGTCTTACATATTCGTGGTCGCCCTCGAGTTCCACCTCGTGTTCTCCACGCCTTATTCTGAATCTGAGTTTGCGCTCAACTGACATTGATACCGCCTGCTCCCCATTGTAAGCTATTTGTACTTTAATAATTGTTTTGAGGCTAGTGAAAGCGTATCTTGTGCTCCACAACGTTTAAGATTGATTCCTTATGCGATAGAATACAGAAAGGTCGATTTGATACTTGTCTGTACTCCCTGAAGATGTCAGAAGCATTCTCAACCCTGGCGAGAAGATCCTCTTGGCTGTAAAGCAGAGTCTAGATGTGCTACCTGAAATGATCTTCGTAACGAATAGACGACTCATCTTCAGAAAGTCTTCAGCCTTGGGATTGAAGAAAACGGTGACTGACTATCCGTACTCAGACATTGTCAACATCACGATCGATCGAGGGTTAGTTCGCTCAACTGTTGATATAAAGATGCGTTCAGGTGGAGAATTGAAGATTACAGATATTCCGAAGGAGGAGGCGTATAGGCTCCATCGAACGATAAGGGAGAGAATCTCCGGAGTACATGAAGAGCCTAGGGCGGTTGAACTGCCCCTTCCTCCCGGTGTAGAGGCGAAGAAGATGGAGAAGCTGAAGTGCCCTCGTTGCAGCAAAGAGGTCGTTGAAGACTTCACTGTCTGCCCTCACTGCGGTCTCGCGCTAAGGCTGAAATGTCCTGAATGCGGTAAGCAAGTCTCTCCTGAATTCAAGATCTGCCCCTTCTGCGGAGCTGATCTTGAAGAGCTCACATCTCTCAAAGAGCATTACTAAAAGGAGACGATTAGAACCGTTTTTTGTGTTCCCTTTCTTGAGGGAAGACTATATCAAATATAGCTGGCCAAGGAACCTCCTTGAAGAAGTAGTAATCCCACTTCTTGGCCAACTGTATGTAACGCTTTAGATCATCTAGTTTCAAGTGGTAGTGAAGCGTGACAGTGTGATCATGGATCTCTTCAAGTTCATCCTTGACCAGATCTTTCTCAAACTCTTCCGCAAGATTCGTATCGATGGGAATCTCGACGCCGTACCCTGAGATTCCCTCCTTTGAGACTGTCGGTCGAACGGTCCACATATCCTCCTTTATCATCAAGACCATGTGGACTGTACAAGAGTCGAAATCTCTCCTCCACATGCCGTTCCCTTCGTAAGGCCAATCCTTCTCCAACTCTAGAACAGATTCTCGAAAATCTTGAAGCTCTTCTCTAGAGACCTCTGCTACAACAGGAAGCTCTTTCGGAATGAACAGGTCTGGATGGATTGATTTGAGCTCCATAAGCTTTTGAGCTTGCCCGCTCTGAGTAACCAATATATAGATCATCACTCCGCGCGCGGTCTTCGGTTGCTTTCTCACAAGAATGGATCTTAGACGCCCCTTCTTCGGCTCAAGGAAGAAAGGGGGAACCTCCAGTCGGAGGTCTCTCTTACCGAGAGCAAATTCCACACGTTGAAGCAAACTTGTCACTATCCTAATCGGAGATTTCGAATTGTGGTTAAACATCGGTATTTCAAATCTTTATTGAGAACTCCCATTTACAGATCTTCCTTCTAAACAATTCTCACCTTAGAAGTCAGCAAAGCGATATGTTTGACGAAGAGAAACAATAGAGCCATCTAGAATACATCTTGAAGCCCAACAATCATTAAATTCTGGTAGAGAGAGTCATAAAGAAGATAAGCCACAACCGATGAGACAAAGCGGCCGTAGTCTAGCCTGGTCTAGGACATTGGCCTTCCAAGAAAACCGAAGATAGCCAACGACCCGGGTTCGAATCCCGGCGGCCGCACCACCACTAGACACACACAATCCCTTTCTAGTTCACATTTTTAGGAAGTCAGCGACCCGGTGCGTCCAGACATATGCATACGTTGGAAGAACGTGTAGAACATCCTAGAACAGCTTGTAAATTGGCGAGCAGAGACAGGTTACTCCTCCGTCTCCCTTGTAGAACTCAGACATTTCTACTTCGGTCGGTTTGTAGCCTGCGTCTCGCAGTTTCATGATAGTCTTCGGAAAACCGGATGGGATAAGAACCCTTCCTTCACCGAGGTACAGGGCATCTGCCACGTAAGCTTCCTCACGCGGTATTGCGACAAATCGAAAGCCGGGAAACCATTCTGGACTAACCAAGTCAGGCGCTATGATCATCGTTTTGTGATTCAGATAGGAGCAACCGCATAGAAGGTGTAGAAGATCTGTCTTGACCGCCCTTACCTCAACGTTGTCTAGGTATTTGGAGAGTTGCTGGATGCCTTTCATGTTCGTCCTTTGAGATTCTCCTACGAAGATTCCGTGGTCAGTGACCAGTATGTCGCCTCCTTCCAAGGTGCCCGGATGGCTTACGAAATGTATCTTTCCAACCTCAACTCTGCGGTCGCTTAAGACGTTTTGCAGAGCTTTCTCCTCTCCCCTGCGGCTCTTCTCACCGAATCTGCCAATTACAGCTCGACGCGACCCAAGCAGTGCAGGGTCCTGCATGAAAACTGAATCAGGGAAATCCTCTAATGGACGAAATTCGATGACGCGTAGTCCTGATTCTTTGAGAGTTGAAACATACTCCTTATGCTGATATTTCGCAAGCTTTAGATCAATATCAGCCTTATCGGGATTCGTTGAGACGCAATTGACGTAACTGTTAGCAGGGGAGCGAACCAGTACCACATCGAAGAACCTAGCCATTCTGCCCATTCCATCCTGTTCCGTTTTGATCCCAAATGCTATCGCGGACAAATGTTAGAGAATGCAACACGGCAGATTAAGGTCTTCTCTCCTGAGACGACAAGTTTCATTAGGTCGTACTTGTCAGTGCGTCCGTAGGAGTCTTAGCCAGAAGAGGGTGGAGGTTACGGTCAAACAATCGATGACTAGGAATGAAATGGAGGCGCTGTTGGCTAAATCGCAGGTAGGAAGATTGGGAACTTGTAATCGAGACGAGCCTTATGTAGTTCCGATATGCTTCCTTCATGTTGAAGACAAGATCTATTTCCACAGCCGACTTCAGGGCAAGAAGCTTGAAAACATGAAGGTGAACCCTCGCGTATGCTTTCAGGTGGAGGACTACAGCTTGGTTCCTTCGCCTCGGCCTTGCGACTACAGCATGCATTACAGAAGCGTAATAGTATTTGGCAGAGTACGATTCCTAGAAGACACTAAAGAGAAACTGGAAGCCCTGAAGGCCATGGTGAACAAGTATGATACTAGCGATTCTGCTGAACCTATTGACGAAGCGATGGTAGACCGAGTTGCGGTCGGTGAAATAACCATCGAGGAAATGAGTGGAAAAAAGAACATATGATCGAGATAGGAAGCCTATGCTCACGCTAAGCATATCTCGATTCTAAGGCTTGACTAGATTCAGAGTCTTGTGTTTATCCAGAATCTTGTCTGCCAATCTTTCTAATACCCTGAAATCTTCCTCTTTCGGGAGACCCTTTATGACAACTGGATCGAGTATCTCCACCCTCAGATTGCCAAGTGACCCAGTAATATGTTCAAGCATTTTGCCACCCCAACCATAGGATCCAATGACGGATGCAAACTTCAGTTTCGGTCTTAAAGCATTTGCAAGATAGGTCGCATAGACAACACTTGGATGCGGGCCGATCAGGACTGTGGGCGAGGCGATTACAAGGGTAGCTGCATCTACGAGAGCCATTGCAAGTTCTCCAATATCTGTTCTTGCCAAATTGAACGGCTTTACAGTCAAGCCTCTCTTGATCAAGGCATCCACGAAGTAGTCGACCATTCTCCTTGTGCTACCGTGCATTGAGACATACGGGATAACTACTTCATTCTTCACCTCATCAGATACCCAATCTCTATAAGCGTTAAGAATAAATTCTGGTTTTTTGTAGACTGGGCCGTGGCTTGCTGCAACTATTTCTATTTCAAGATCCTTTATCTTTTCCAGGTTCTTCTTAATAGCCGTCCTGAATGGCATCATTATTTCTGCGTAGTATCTCTTGGCCGCTTCATATACTACCGCTTCATCAGTTGCAAATAGATCGCTTGTTGCAAGATGAGAACCTAGAAAATCGCATGTGAACAGAATCTTATCCTCTCTTAGATACGTGAACATTGTTTCTGGCCAGTGAACCCATGGGGCGTAGATGAACTCCAGTGTTTTATCTCCTAGCGATATAGCCTCCAGGTCATTTACTTCCATAAACTTGCTATCAGGAATCAATAGCAGATCTTTGAGCATTTCTTTGCATTTGGGATTGGTCAGTACTTTCGCGTTTGGATAGAGGCCCAGAATCTTAGGTATTGCGCCCGAATGATCTTGCTCAGCGTGGTTTGCAATAACATAGTCGATACTGTTGACACCGAGTTTCATGAGGTTATCTATGAGTTCATGCTCTTTAGTTGGATCAACGGTGTCTATCAGCGCTATTTTTTCACTACTCTTTATCAAGTAAGAGTTGTAACTTGTTCCATCTGGAAGCGGTATAAGTTCATCAAATAACCTTCTGTCCCAGTCTATAGCGCCCACCGAGTAAATACCTGGTTTTACTTCTCGGACAACCATCTTTAGTCCTCCTTCTCAAATGCAGATTTATCAGCCCCACATGAAGGGCAGACCCAGTCATCAGGTAACTCTTCAAAGGGTGTTCCCGGTTTGACACCAGAATCTGGATCTCCCTTTTGCGGGTCATATACATACCCGCAAACCGTACACCTATACTTCTTCATTTCATCTCTCCTACCGTTAACTGGTACAAACTGCTTCTTACTTGCACTGCAGATCGGATATATTAATCAGAATTTGAGGAAGATTCTATTTATGTGCACCGTATCGCCTCAGAAGCAATTCCCAGACGGCTGAAATCGGAATTTCTCTGGATTCGCTTATCGTATGTTCACACGATGTGGACTGATGATGCTTTGAAGCTAAGGTATATGTCTGAGCCGAGGTTGATCCTCATCTCTTGGAATGACTTCTTGGTAATGTTGACTGTGAAGTGCCTCGCCGCATCCACCTTCAACTGTACTGACTGATCAAGATCAAGAATTTCTTCGACTTTTCCTTTCAGCATGTTTCTAGCGCTTGAGACAATAGGGGTCTTCGAAACGATGATCTCTTCGGGTCTGATGAATACGGTTATGCTTCCTGTCTTTGTGGTTAGAGCCTCTATTTTGAATCCTTCGCCAATATCGATTATCGCTGTACCTTCTTCAGTAAGTTGAGACTGCCCCGTGAATACGT
>Ga0209725_1000063_pt1 | contig 59467 bp, 57 predicted proteins | sample I18A1metaG_FD_184145 | JGI IMG/M metagenome (GOLD analysis project Ga0209725, IMG submission 184145) | Lake sediment bacterial and archeal communities from Gulf of Boni, Indonesia to study Microbial Dark Matter (Phase II) - ​I18A1 metaG... | ecosystem: Environmental > Aquatic > Freshwater > Lake...
TTCCCGAGGGGCGGCGCATCTTCGGTAAACTCACCGTCGAGGAGAACCTTAGGCTCGCCACCTACGCCCGCGACAAAGGCGCCGACCTGCCCCATGACTTCCAGCGGGTCTTCGACCTCTTCCCGCGCCTTTTCGAACGGCGCACCCAGCGCAGCGAATCACTCTCCGGCGGGGAGCAGCAGATGCTCGCCGTCGGCCGGGCGCTGATGACCGGCGGCCGTTTTCTCCTGCTCGACGAGCCGTCGATGGGGCTGGCCCCTGTTCTCAAGTATGAGCTGTTCCGTACCCTTAAGCGCCTCAACGAGGAGGGGCTGACCCTGCTGCTGGTCGAGCAGAACGCCAGCCTGGCCCTGCACCTGGCCCATCGCGGCTACGTCCTCGACACCGGTCGGATCGTGGCCAGCGGGACCGGCGCGGAACTCCTCGCCAACCCCGAGGTCAAGCGGGCCTATCTGGGCGGATAACTCTCCAGGCGGAATTCACCGTCTTCCCACACGGCATAGGAATACTGGCTGATCCAGTCGCCCAGGGCGATCAACTCGCCACCCGGCAGCTGTTCCCGGAACGGCTGGTGGAAGTGGCCGGTGATTACGGCCTGGCAGCCGGAAGCCAGATGGGCTTCGGCGTAGGGGAGGAGGATGTCGCGGACCGGCCAGCGCCGGCGCTTGTCGTCGCCGCTGCGGCGGCTGGCGGCACTGGCGCGGCGGGCGATGTGCCGGGTGAGCGCCATCGGCAGGGTGCGGAGCAGCAGACGCAGCGGGGTGCTGCGCAGCAGGGCGCGCAGCCGCCGGTAGCCGCGATCGGCGGGGTTGGCCAGGTCGCCGTGGGCGACGAAGACCCGCTGACCGTCGAGATCGATGACGCCGCCGTCAGTGAGGAGCCGGCAGGGAAGGTGGCGGTCGAAGTATGGGGCGAGGTGGAAGTCGTGGTTCCCTTCGACGTAAACCAGCCGGGTGCCGCTTTCCTGCAGCCGGTGCAGGGCGGCGAAGAGCGGCCGGTATTGGGGGAAGACCTCGTCCGGATAGCCGACCAGGAACTCGCAGATGTCACCGAGTAAACCCAGCAGGTCGGTACGTCCCTCCTGCTCGCCGAGGAAGGCCAGCAGCGCCCGGTAGTTGGCGTCGTCGGGGTGGCGCAGATGCGCATCGGCGAGGAACACGGCTCTCATGGGCATCACTATAGGGGGGGGCAAACGGCAAGTCAATTGCGCCGCCCCGGAGAAAAGGTCGGTTCTTCATCTACCGGCTTGCATGGCTACGGCAGATTCGCCTACAGTAAATAGTTATGGTTGAAAACGCTCCCGAAAACGCACGCAGCGCTTCGAACTGGCCGCAACTGCAGGCTGGCGAGGCCTTGCGCTGGGAAGGGCGTCCGGCCCCGCGCTGCTACACCTTCCGGGCGTGGCGGCATGCGCTGTTCGGAAGCCTGCTGGCCCTGTTCTGTGGGCTCTGGATGTGGATGGGGTACGGGCAGATGCGGGAGACCGGCTGGCTCTGGCCGATCGTTCTGCCACTGCCGTTCCTGGTCTATGCCCTGTGGCTGGCCGGCGGCCAGCTGCTTGCCGCCCGGCTGGAGTGGAACAACGTCGCTTACGCCATCACCGATCGCGCTCTGCTGGTGCGCAAAGGCCTGGTGCGCCCTCGCGAGGCGGTGCTGCCATTGGAGCGGCTCACCTGGTTCCGCCTGCAGCCACACGGCGAAGAGTTGGGGACGTTGCAGGTCAGGGGCGGGGAGGGTGATCCGCTGCTGGTCCTGCACTGCATCGAATATCCGCGCCGCCCGGCGGAACTGCTGGAAGCGGCGATCAAGACGAATAAATAAAGGTTCGAGGCACGAGGTTCGGGGCGCGAGGGTTTCCCCGATCCTCGAACCCCGGACCCCGGACCAAGACTTTCACTATGGACAAGACATTTTACCTCGAAACCTTCGGTTGCCAGATGAACGTGGTTGATTCCGAGCGGATCGTCGATCTGCTCGGCGACATCGGTTATCGCCAGGTGAGCGAAGCGCAGCAGGCCCACCTGCTGCTGCTCAATACCTGTGCGGTGCGCGACAAGGCGGTGCGCAAGGCCTACGGCCATCTGGGTCGTTTCAAACCGCTCAAGGATGCCGATCCGTCGCTGATCATCGGCCTGGGCGGCTGCGTGGCCCAGCAGGAGGGGGAAGAGCTGCTCAAGGAGTTCCCCTACCTCGATCTGGTGTTCGGCACCCATAACGTCCATCGCCTGCCGGAGCTGGTCAACGCCGTCGAGGTCAGGCGCGGCAAGGCGGCCGCCATCGACTTCCTCGACCGGGACACCCGCCTGCAGCTCTTCCCGAACCGGGTTGGCAGCGAGGCGGTCAACCGCTTTGTCACGGTCATGCAGGGGTGCGACAACTTCTGCAGTTTCTGCGTGGTGCCGCTGGTGCGCGGCCGCGAAATCAGCCGGCCGAGCGGGGAAGTTCTCGAGGAAGTGCGCGAGCTGGCCGCCCAGGGGGTGCGCGAGATCACCCTGATCGGCCAGAACGTCAATTCCTACGGGGTTGGCGTTGACGGGGAGCTGAACTTTGCCGGGCTGCTGCGGGCGGTGGCGGCCATCGACGGCATCGCCCGCATCCGCTTTACCACCTCGCACCCGAAGGATTTGTGCGATGAACTGATTGATTGTTTCGGCACCATCGACAAATTGTGCAAGCATCTGCACCTGCCGGTACAATGCGGCAGCGATCGGATTCTTCACGAGATGAACCGCGGCTACGGCCGGGCCCACTATCTCGGCCTGGTGGCGAAGCTCAAGCGGGTCTGCCCGGGAATCCGCCTGACCACCGATATCATCGTCGGCTTTCCCGGCGAGGAGGAAGCGGATTTCGAGGCGACCATGAGTCTGCTCGAAGAGGTGCGCTACGCCGAGATTTATTCGTTTCTTTACTCGCCGCGCCGCGGCACCGCGGCAGCCGAACTGCCCGACGAGACCCCGGCAAAGGTCAAGCAGGAGCGCTTCGACCGCATGCTGCGGCTGCAGGAGCAGATCAGCAAGCAGGCTTGGGCGGCGGATGTCGGCCAGGTGCGCGAGGTACTGGTCGAGGGGGAGAGCAGGCAGGGGCAGGGGCAGCTGTTCGGGCGGACCACCTGGAATCGCATCGTCAATTTCAACGGCCCGCCTGAGCTGATCGGACAGCTGGTTCAGGTGAAGATCACCAAGTCGTACCGCAACTCGCAGTTGGGAGAGTTGGATAAGACGATGTAGCGGCGAGGCGTTGCCTCGCCCGCGGGCGACCCGCCGGGTCGCCCCTACGCGTACCGTCGGAAATGGGAGCAAAATAGATGCGGTCCCCATTTCCAGGAGTCATTGTAGGGGCGCATGGCATGCGCCCTTTAAAGGAGTTGTCCAATGATCGATCTGCATACACATTCGCTATTCAGCGACGGGGAGCTGATCCCCGCCGAACTGACCCGCCGCGCGGCGCAGGCCGGCTACCGGGCCATCGCCATCACCGATCACGCCGACCGTTCCATGTTCGACTTGGTCATCCCGCGCATCCTGAGGGTCGCCGACGATCTCGGCAAAGCCTGGGGGCTGACGGTGCTGGCCGGGATCGAGCTGACCCATATCCCGCCGGCGGAGATCGCCGCCGCGGCCGCCGAGGCACGGGCCTTCGGGGCGCAGATCATCGTCTGCCACGGCGAGACGCTGGTCGAGCCGGTGGCGCCGGGGACCAACCGGGCCGCGCTGGAGGCCGATATCGACATCCTCTCCCACCCGGGGTTGCTCACGGTCGAGGACGCGCAGTTGGCGGCCCGGCGCGGCATCTGCCTGGAGCTGTCGGCGCGCAAGGGGCATTCTTTAAGCAACGGCCACGTGGCCAGGACCGCCCTGGCGGCCGGGGCGAAGCTGGTCGTCAACTCCGACGCCCACGCCCCCGGCGACCTGGTGCCGCTGGAACATGCGCGCAAGGTGGCCCTCGGTGCCGGCCTGAGCGAAGAGCAGTTCGAGCAGTGCCGGCGCAATGCGGAGGAGTTGGTGAAGAAGGCGCGGGGAAGGTGAAAAAAACTGTTGAGTGGTCGATTTGTTGAGTGGTCAAATTCGACTCAACGACTCAACGACTCAACGACTCAACGACTCAACGACTCAACGACTCAACGACTCAACGACTCAACGACTCAACGACTCAACGACTCAACGACTCAACAGGTTCCCACTAATGACCGACCATGATTTCCAGTTTTTCCAGGAACTCGTCGAGGCCCCCAGCCCGTCGGGATTCGAGCAGCCGGCGCAGCGGGTGATCCGCAAGGCGCTGGACGGGGTGGCGGACGAGTTGCGCACCGATGTGCTCGGCAACGTGATCGCCACGCTCAACGGCCCGCCCGGGGCGCCGCGCCTGATGCTGGCCGGGCACTGCGACGAGATCGGCTTCATGGTCAAGTACATCGACGACCGGGGCTTCCTCTTCTTCGCGCCAATCGGCGGCGTGGATGCGCACCTGGTGCCGGGGCAGCGCGTCATGGTGCACACGGCGGCAGGGCCGCTCCCCGGCGTGGTCGGGCGCCGGCCGATCCACCACCTGGAGAACAGCGAGCGTGACAAGGTCATGCCGTTCAAGAACCAGTTCATCGACATCGGCTGCGTCGACAAGGCCGCCGCGCAGGACTTGGTGGCGATCGGCGACCCGGTCACGTTTGCCGTCGGCGTCGAGCGTTTGCAGGGGACGAAGGTCACCTCGCGGGCCTTCGACGACAAGATCGGGGCCTATGTGGTCGCCCAGGTGTTGCGCGAGGTGCGGCGGCGCGGTGATCAGCAGGTCACCGTGGTCGGGGTGAGCACCGTGCAGGAGGAGGTCGGGCTGCGTGGCGGCACCGCCAGCGCCTACGGGGTCGACCCCGATTTCGGCATTGCCGTGGAGGTCGGCTTTGCCAGCGACTACCCGGATGCCGACCACAAGCACGCCGGCGAGATCAAGCTGGGGCAGGGTCCGGTCCTTGCCCGCGGCCCCAACATCAACCCGGCGCTGTTTGAACTGCTCACCACAACCGCCCGCGACGAAGGCATCGCTTATCAGGTCATGGGTATTCCGCGTGCCTCCGGCACCGATGCCAACGTCATGCAGCTCAATCGCGGCGGTGTGGCGACCGCCCTGATCAGCGTGCCGCTGCGCTACATGCACACACCGGTGGAGGTTCTCGATCTCGACGATCTGCAGCGTACGGTGCAATTGCTGGCGGCCCTTTGTGCGCGGCTTGGTCCGCCGCAGGGATTTATCCCCGGTTAATCGGCGATTTTCCGGAAAAAGGGCTTGACACCCCCTGCGAATTTGGGTAACTTCCCAACTTCTGTGAGCCCCCGTTACCATCACGGAAACAGTCAAGAGAGGATTCAATGAGTACCATTACCGCCAAGAAGGCCGACTTGCAGAAGAGCTGGTTCGTGGTCGACCTTGAAAATCAGGTGCTGGGTCGGGCCGCGACCGAAATCGCCCGCATCCTGCGCGGCAAGCACAAGGCGATCTACACCCCGAGCGTGGATACCGGGGATTTCGTCATCGTGCTGAATGCCGAGAAGGTCAAGTTGACCGGCGACAAGCTCAACAAGAAGATGTATTACAGCCACAGCACTCATCCGGGCGGTCTCAAGGAGATTTCGGCCGGCAAGCTTCTGGAGAAGAAGCCCGAGGAACTGATCCGCAAAGCGGTCAAGGGGATGCTGCCGAAGAACAATCTCGGTCGCCTGATGTTCCGCAAACTCAAGGTCTACACCGGCGCCGAGCATCCGCACCAGGCCCAGCAGCCGCGTGAGCTGAAGCTCTAAGGCGATTCGAGGAGATAGATGCAATGATGGCTGAAAGCAAATTTTACGCAACCGGCAAGCGCAAGAGTTCGGTGGCGCGCGTCTGGATGAAGCCCGGCAACGGCAATATCGTGGTCAATCAGAAGTCGATCGATGAATATTTCGGTCGTGAGACCTCGAAGATGGTCATCCGCCAGCCGCTGGAGCTGACCGGCAACGTCGGCAAATTCGATATCTTCGTCAACGTCTGCGGCGGTGGCCCTTCGGGTCAGGCCGGGGCGATCAAGCACGGCATCACCAAGGCGCTGATGGAAGCCGACGCCGATCTGCGCGGCGCCCTGAAGAAGGCCGGCTTCGTCACCCGCGACAGCCGCGTCAAGGAACGCAAGAAGTACGGCAAGGCCGCGGCGCGCCGCAGCTTCCAGTTCTCCAAGCGCTAAGCTTCCCTTCGAGGAAGAAGCAGCAAATCGAAAGGGGAGCCCGCGAGGGTTCCCCTTTTTTCGTGAGGTGTGCGGCGTACAGTCGTTTCATTCCTGAGGAAGTGACGCCTCCCCCCTTACTCTTCACTCCTCACGGCTATAAAGGAGTTCGTCATGCACAGAGTTGCTGTCGTCGGTGCCAGTGGTTATACCGGAGTCGAACTGCTGCGCCTGCTGGCCGGGCATCCGGAGGTCGAAGTGACCTGCGTGACGTCGCGGCAGCAGGCCGGCCAGCCGCTGAGCGCCACCTTCCCCTCTCTGGCAGGGATTTACGATCTGAAATTCGAAGCGCTCGAAGCGGCGGAGTTGGCCGGCCGGGCCGACGTGGTCTTCCTGGCGGTGCCGCATCAGGCGGCGATGGGGATGGTCCCCGACCTGCTGGCTGCCGGCTGCCGGGTGGTCGATCTTTCCGCCGACTACCGTTTGCGCGATGCGTCGGTGTATGCCGAGTGGTATGAGCCGCACCAGACCCCGGAGTTGCTCGCCGAAGCGGTCTATGGACTTCCTGAACTTTACCGCGAGCGCATCAGGGAGGCACGGCTGATCGCCAATCCCGGCTGCTACCCGACCAGTGCCGCCCTGGCGCTGCTTCCGCTGCTGCGCCACCGCCTGATCGACCCTGCGACCATCATCATCGACAGCAAGTCCGGAACCAGCGGTGCCGGCCGGGCGGCCAAGGTCGATACGCTGTACTGCGAAGTCAACGAAGGTTTCAAAGCCTACGGCCTGCCGCGTCACCGCCATACCCCAGAGATCGAGCAGACTCTGAGCTGCGTGGCCGGGGTGCCGGTGACCATCAGCTTCACGCCGCACCTGGTGCCGGCCAACCGGGGGATTCTCAGTACCTGCTACGCGGCGCTGGCAGGCTCCTCCTCGGTGGACGACCTGCTGGCCCTGTACCGGCAGGAGTATGTCGATGAACCCTTCGTGCGGATCCTTCCCAAAGGGGTCCTGCCGAACATCAGCCAGGTGCGCGGGAGCAACTTCTGCGACGTTGGTCTAGCCGTCGATCCTCGCACCCGGCGGGTGATTGCCGTTGCGACGATCGATAACCTGGTCAAGGGCGCCGCCGGACAGGCGCTACAGAACATGAACCTGATGCTTGGGTGTGCCGAGGAGGCCGGTCTGCGCGGGGCGCCACTGTTTCCGTAACCAGCGCAACCGCAAGAGCGGTGGCCAGCTAATCGTAGGGGGGACCGAGCCAGGCTCGGTCCCCCCTACAAATTTGAGCTTCCTGCGGAGGTCGGGAGTTTAAGTGTCTTCTGTGGCCATGAACTCTTCCCAGGCCAGGGTGCGATTGCTGCCGGTGCTGCGCGCCTGGTGCAGAGCCCGGTCTGCCTGATTGATCAGTTCGTAGATATTCTTGCTGTCGGTGGGGAATTCAGCCACACCGAAAGAGAGCGTGACCTGTCGCGGCGCTTGGTCGGCCTCACCCCCCGGGACGAGCACCTTCTCCATGGTCTGGCGCAGTTTCTCGGCTGCGGCAACGCCCCCGTCCTTCCTGGTCTTGGGGAGGAGGATGGCGAAATCCTGGCTGCCGAAGCGGCAGACCAGATCGATCCCGCGTGTGTTGTCCAGGAGCAGGTTGCCGACCTGATGCAACAGCGCCTCGCCCCGGGCATGGCTGTGTTGCCCGATGTAGAGATCGAAGTCGTCAATGGTGCACATGATGACCGAGAAGGTGGAGTTGAAACGCCGCGCCTGGGCCACCTCACGTTTGAGGATCTCCTGGAAGTAGCGACGGTTGGCCAGACCGGTGACATCGTCGATGTTGGCACTGTCGCGGGCTTTCTCGATGAGGCGGGTGTTTTCGGTGACGATGGCCATCTGGTTGGCGATCGCCTGAACCATTTTCAGCTCCGAAGCCGGGAAGGCATTGGCCTCGCGCTTGTGCAGGTTGAGAACGCCGATCAAGCGCCCCTTGACGACCAGCGGGGTGGCGACGAACGATCCGCGGACCGCAACCTGGGCGTGATAGCTGAGGTAGCGCTGATCCTTGGTGACATCCTTGACATAAATCTGCTTCAGGCCGCTGGCGGCCAGCCCCGTAATCCCCTGGTCGAGGCGGAATTTGACCTCTTCGATGGTGTTGGCGCTCAGCCCGGCAAAGCGGGCCACTTCTAGCAGATTGTCGCGTGGATTGAAGAGCAAAACCACGGCATGGTCGCAACCGAGGGTCTCGATGATGGTCTGGAGGGCCCGGTCGAACATGACCTGCAGGTCGGCGTTCGCAACCATGGCCTGGTTGAGCTGGTAAAGTGCCGAGACTTCGCGCAGATGGGCGCGCAGCTCCTCGTTGACCCGTTCGACTTCCCGGTTCTTGTGATCGAGCAGGGCGCGCGCTTTGGCTTCCTGCAGGGCGATGACCGTCTCGGTGTCCTTCTCGGTCTTTTGCTGATAGATGATATCGATCTGCTCCGCCATCTGGTTGAAGGTGGTGGCGACCTCGCCGAGTTCGTCCCTGGGGAAGGCCTTGATGCGGTAAGAGAAATTGCCGCGACTGATGGCCTTGGCCGCAGCGACCAGTTCGCGTGCCGGTTCGGTAATAATGGCAATGGCGCGGAAATAGATGATGACGCCGAAAATCAGGGCCAGCCCGATGGTGATCGCCAGGCGCGTGAGCATGGCCGATTCGAATTCTGCGACAGCGGAGCCGGCGCTTTCGACGGAGAGCATGAGCAAGTCGCTGCTGCCGACCGGCAAGAGCGCGAACAGGTGGTTGATGACCCCCTCCGGGGAAGGATGCTCTGTGTAGAAGGTTCCCTTAGCGGCCAGCGCCTTGAGCTGCTCCATGGACAGCTCCATGGGCGAGGTGTGCTCAGAGCTGCTGGCCAGAGTCTTGCCGCTCAGGTCATGGAGCGATGCCCCGACGCCGAGGGGCGAAACGATTTTGTCGAGGAAATCGCTACCGAAGGAACTGGTCATCACCATTAGCATGGTGATCTGCCGGCCTTTGTAAAGGGGGGTGACCGCGACCAGCGTTGGCATGCCGCTAAGATCATTCAAATAGCGATAAGCCGTCTGCCCGCTGCGCTGCACCTGGGCGAGCAGCTCCGGCAGCGGTTTTGGCAGGGAGATGTCCTTGCCGGCGGGGTAGAAGGCGACGCTGATGCGCTCTTTTTCGAGGGCAGTGTAGACGCGATCCTGCAGGATTGCCGTTTCAGCGCGGCCGGCGCCCTCCTGGCTTAGAGCTTGAAACTGTTCCAGGAACGTGATGTACGTGCCGAGCAGCTCTTCCTGCTGCTTGAATTCACGAAAGATCACCTCTTTGACGGCGTTGAGCCGCTGGTGCTGGGTCGAGGCTGTGCTTTCGCGAATCAGCTGTATCGAGCCGAAAATCGATGCGACGGCCAGCAACGTGAGGATAAGGATCAGTGGTAGGGTCAGCTTGGCCGTGAGGCCAAGACCCCGCTTGAATCGCTTGGGGAGGGCTTCCGGTGGAGATTCGGCGGGAGAAGCCATCAATCAGGTTGGCAGCTGGCCGTCAGCGCACAGGGCGATGAAGGCCTCGGCCATTAGCGGGTCGAACTGCCGGCCGGCGTGGTCGCGAATCTCCTGGATGGCAACGTCCTGAGGGAGCGCCTTGCGGTAGGGGCGGTCCGAGGTCATGGCGTCGTAGGTGTCGCAGATCGCCAGGACTCGGGCTTCGGGGAGTGATTCGTCGCCGAAGAGCCCCTGGGGATAGCCCTGGCCGTCGTAGCGCTCGTGATGCTGCTCGATGATATTGCGGATCGGCGCAAGGAAACGGATCGGTTCGAGAATGCGCACGCCGATCGAGGGGTGCTGCTTGAGAACCTCGATGTCGGCCGGGGAGAGCTTCTCGCGCTTGTGGAGGAGATTGATGTCGATGCCGATCTTGCCGATGTCGTGCAGGACGGCGGCACGTTCCAGGCGGTGCAGAGCCTCGTCGTCGAGACCGACCTGCTTGCCCAGGGCCATGCTCAAGCGCGTAACCCGCTCGGAATGGCCACGGGTGTAGGCGTCGCTGGCTTCGATGGCGGAAACCAGGGCCTGCACGGTGTTGAGGTAGGTCTGCTCCTGCTCCTCGTAAAGGCGGGCATTGCCGAGGGCGACGCTCGCCTGGGCGGCGATGGTTACGAGCAGTTCGAGATCCTCATGGGTGTAACGCGAGCCATCCACCGGGTTGGAGATGGTGATGGTGCCAAGCACTTTGCCGTGATCGGTAATGGGCGCGCACACCACCGATTCCCGGGCGAAGCCGAGCCGGCTCATCTTGTTGAACATGTCGTGCTTGTCGACGTTTTCGATGACGATCGGCTTGTTGTTGGCGATCACCCAGAATGATACACCGCCCGGCTTCAGCGGGATTTCCGAGTGCTGTTCGAACTCCGAGGGGGTGCCGCAGGTCGCCCCGATCTTGAGCTGGCCGGTGGCCTCGTTGTGCATGAGGATATAGCCGACCTGCCCCTTCAGGGTCTCGGTGGCCTTCTGGCAGATGGTGTCGAGCAGTTCGCTGGTGCTGACCGTGGAGTTGATGGCCAGCCCCACCTGGTAGAGCGACTGCAAACGCTCGACGGTGTTGCCCAGGCGCAGGTTTTTCCCCTCGAGATCGCTGGCGAGGTCGGCGATCTTGAAGTTGGCCTCCTCGATCTCCTCGATGCGTTCCTCGAGGTTGATGTTCAGATACTCGATCTCCTTGAGGCGCTCCTCAAGGGTGGAGTTGAGCGACTGCACCTCTTCGGTGTGGGCCAGCTTCTCCTGGGTGATGGCCAGCTCGCGCTCGTGGCGTACCGTGGTTTCCATCAGCTCGCGCAGGCGCTGGACCATGAAGTTGAATTTGGCCGACAGCAGGGTCATTTCGTCGGAGCTGGTGACCGCTGCGCGGGCGTGGTCGAAATTGCCGTTTTCGGCGTACTCCATGGCGGTGACCAGTTTGCGGATTGGCGCATCGACATAAATCAGCAGGAAAGCGGTGATGCTCAGGACCAGCAGCAGGAGCATCGCACCGGAGGCAACCATGGTGGCGTTGCGGCTCTTCATCTGCAGCTGCTCCATGTCGGCCATGGAGAGCTTCAGGTTGAGGACGCCGATGACCGCCTTGTCCGACCCGTGGCAGGAATGGCAGGCGGGCCGGTTTTGAAAGGGGATGATGGTGCTGAAAGCCTCGGAGCCGTTCAGGGTGTCGGTATAGTTGAAGTTGCCGGTGCGATAGGCGAGGAGATCGACAGTGGCCACCAGATCGCCGATTTCGGCCGGGTCACTGGACATCACCACCCGCCCCGTTTCGTCGAAGATGCGCAGGCCGGAGATGGCCTGTTCCTGGCCGATCTTGGCAAGGGCGACGTTCACCTGTTCGTTGCGCCCGTTGGACATGTCGGTGATGACGCTGTTGCTGACCGTTTCTGCAACCATGTGGGCATGGTCGGCGGTCATCTTGTGGAGGATGCTGCGCTGGGTGTTGAGGTTGTACCAGGTGGTGCCGAGAATGGCAGCCACCAGGATGATGCCGGTCAAGCCGAGGAATTTGAGCTTGAGAGAATTCATCTTAACCTTCGATCACGACAGACCAATAAATACGTCAAATCACCGGTGTCCGGTCAAAAAACACAATTCTGACCAATGTCTAACGGTCTGCCTCGCAGGTGGCCGATCCGACCGGGCACGCTTTGCTTGACTCTCCCCGGCGCTGAAACTAGGATAGCGCGCTGTTCTCGCAGCTGTTGCGTGCGGCGCCGGCCAGTCAAAAAGACCGTTTCAAGGAAGCCATTATGCAACAAGATTGCCAAACAGGATGGAGTTTTCTCCTCGTCGTGCTCGGCGTGGTCATGATCGTCGAGGGGATCCCCTGGTTCCTGTCGCCGTCCGGGTACAAGCGCATGCTTCTGCAGCTGCTGCCGGTGAACGACGCCCTGCTGCGCCTGCTTGGGCTCGGCTGCATGCTCGGCGGCTTGTTGCTGGTCTACCTGGTCCGCTGAGGGGCACGAGCCATTTTAATCATCCTGGCGAGGATATGCAACGATTTAAAATTGCAAGCAAATGATGCGTCTTGCCGACTACAATTTTGAACTGCCGGCCGAACTAATTGCGCAGGAGCCCCTCCCCGAGCGCAGTGCTGCCCGGCTTCTGGTGATCGACCGCGCGTCCGCGACGATCCGGCATGGCGCTTTCGCCGACCTGCCGCAGTGGCTCGAACCGGGGGATCTGCTGGTCCGCAACGAGACCCGGGTGATCCCGGCCCGGCTGCACGGGGTCAAGGCCAGCGGCGGGCGGGTCGAGGTGCTGCTGGTCGAGCGACTGGCCGGAGCGGAGGAGGTGTGGCGCTGCCTGACCCGCAGTGCCAAGCCGGCCCGGGTCGGGCAGCAGATTACCTTCGCTGACGGGATGACCGCCGAAGTGACTGCCGACCTGGGAGAGGGGTGGCGCGCGCTCGCCTTTGCCTGCGCCGGTGATTTTGCGGCGCGGCTCGAAAATCTCGGCGAGATGCCGCTGCCGCCCTACATCCAGCGCGCACCGCGCGGCGCCGATCGCGACCGCTACCAGACGGTCTTTGCCCGGGAACCGGGGGCCGTTGCCGCCCCGACCGCAGGGCTGCACTTTTCTGATGAGACCTTTGCCGCCCTGGCGAAGCGCGGCGTCGAGGTGTGCGGCGTCACCCTGCACGTCGGCCCGGGGACCTTCCAGCCGGTGCGGGTCGAGTGCCTCGACGACCATCGCATGCATGGCGAGGCTTACTCTATCCCCGAGGAGACGGCGCAGGCGGTCAACCGGGCCAGGAGCGAGGGTCGCCGGGTGGTGGCGCTCGGCACCACCAGCACTCGGGCACTGGAGAGTGCGGTCGATGCGCGCGGACAGCTGTGCGCCGGCAGCGGCGTGACCGAGCTGTTTATCCGCCCCGGCTTCGATTTCAAGGTGGTCGGTGCGCTGCTGACCAACTTCCACCTGCCGCAGTCGACGCTGCTGGTGCTGGTCGCCGCCTTTGCCGGGCGGGAGCTGATCCTCGAGGCCTACCGGCAGGCAGTCGAGCAGAAGTACCGGTTTTTCAGCTACGGCGACTGCATGCTGATTCTTTAACGGGCGAGCAAAAACGCCCATCTGCGTTGTTGCCCTCGGTCGCGTCGCTGCGACGTACCTTTCGGTACGCCTCGCTCCTCGGCCATCGGGCGCCTAGCACCTGGGCGTTTTTGCTCGCCCTTGTGGAGAATTTAATAAGTAAGCGTGCGTGTCATGACACACCCCTGTGGCAGGAATATGACCCATGAGTGAGACATTGCCGGCAAGGTTCGAACTGCTTGCCACCGACCCGAATAGCGCGGCACGGCGCGGACGGCTGCATACCCGGCGCGGGGTGATCGAGACGCCGATATTCATGCCGGTCGGCACCCAGGGGACGGTCAAGGGGATGCTCCCCGAGCAACTGCTTGATGTCGGCGCCCAGATCATTCTGGCCAACACCTATCACCTGTTTCTGCGCCCCGGGCACGAGCTGGTCCGCACCCTGGGGGGGCTGCACCGCTTCATGCAGTGGGACGGCCCGATCCTCACCGACAGCGGCGGTTTCCAGGTGTTCAGCCTCGGCGCCCTGCGCAAGATCGACGAGGAGGGGGTGCGCTTCCAGTCGCATCTCGACGGCAGCGCCCAGATGCTGACCCCGGAAAGTTCCATCGCCATCCAGGAGGCGCTCGGCGCCGACATCATGATGGTTTTCGACGAATGCATCCCGTATCCCGCCGAGCGCGGCTACATCGCCGCTTCGACGGCGCGTTCGACCCGTTGGGCGGCGCGCAGCAAGGTGGCGCGCCATGATCCTTCGGCCGCGCTGTTCGGCATCGTCCAGGGCGGGATGGAAGAGGATCTGCGCCGGCAGAGTGCCGAGCAACTGCTGGAGATCGGTTTCGACGGTTACGCCCTGGGCGGTTTGTCGGTCGGCGAGGAGGCGGAGCTGATGTATCAGGTCATGGAGTGGACGCTGCCGGTTCTACCGGTGCAGCAGGCCCGCTACGTCATGGGGGTGGGGACTCCGGAAAACCTGGTGGAGGCGGTGGCGCGCGGCGCCGACCTGTTCGACTGCGTCATGCCGACCCGCAACGCCCGCAACGGCGTGCTTTTCACCTCTTTCGGCAAGGTAGTCATCAAGCAGGCCCGCTACCGCGACGACCCCGGGCCGATCGATCCGGCCTGCGACTGCATGGTTTGCCGTCGCTATTCGCGCGCCTACCTGCGCCATCTCTATCAATCGAACGAAATTCTCGCTTCGGTCTTGAACACCTGGCACAACCTGTATTACTATCTGCAGCTCATGCGGCGCGTCCGGGAGGCACTTGATGCCGGCAGTTTCGCGGCCTTCCGGAGCGAATTCCATCGCCAGCGTGTAGCAGCCGGTGAGGCCTGACCGCCCACCGGTTTCGTTCGCGCGGTGCGTTGGCCCCGCCGTGAACGGGAGTTGACGACCTGAGCAGACGGAAAAGCTACTTTTACTGAACCTGTCGCCGGCAAAATCGCCCGGCGGGATTTTGTCTGGCAATCATCCTTAGCAAAGGAGTTTTATCCATGTTTTTCGCAACCGACGCGTTCGCAATGGCCGGCAACGGCGGGCAGCAGGCCGGCGGGGGATCCGGCTTTGAAGGGATCATCATGCTGCTGGCGATGTTCGCCATCTTCTATTTTCTGCTGATTCGTCCCCAGCAGAAGCGGGCCAAGCAGCACAAGGAGATGATCGATGCCCTCAAGTCCGGCGATCAGGTGATTACCGCCGGCGGCATCCACGGCAAGGTGGTGGCGGTGCAGGACAAGGTAGTGATGCTGGAGATCGCCACCGGGGTGCGCATCAAGGTCAACCGGATTTCCATTGCCGGCACGACGACCGGTTCCGAAGAGTAGCGACGTCACACTGAGCGACTGCGGGCGGGCCATGGCGGCCGGCCCTGGAAAGGAGACGAATCGGATCATGCCACAAACCATAAAATTAAGGGCATTGACCGTGCTCTTCTGCCTGGTGCTGTCAGTTGCAGCCCTGGCCCCGACCCTTTTCCGCGACCAGCTTCCGGGCTGGTGGCAAAAGGCCTTCGACCCGATCCACCTCGGTCTCGACCTGCAGGGGGGGATGCACCTGGTGCTGGGAGTCGATGCCGACAAGGCGATCGAGAGCCGGCTCGACATGGTGACCGATCAGGCCGTGCAGGCGCTGCGCGAGAAGGATGTCGTCTTTAAAAAGGTCGAGCGTTCCGGCGACAACCACGTCATGGTTACCGTCTATGACGAGGCGGCCGCCAAGCAGGTCGATACGCTGATGAACGAGCAGTTCCGCGGCCTGGAGAGCGACAACCTCGGCGAGGAGGGCGGTTTTGTCCGCCGGGCCTATCGACTCAGTGCCGCCGAGGCCGAAACGGTGCGCGAATATGCGGTACGCCAGGCTCTGGAGACGCTGCGCAACCGCGTCGACCAGTTCGGGGTCAGCGAGCCGACCCTGCAGCGCCAGGCCGACAACCGCATCCTCATTCAGCTCCCCGGGGTGAAGGATCCGCAGCGGGCCGTCGATCTGCTCGGGAAGACCGCCCGTCTCGAATTCAAGATGGTGATCGACAACGCCAACCCGCAGGATGCGGTCAAGGGGATCCTCCCGCCGGGCGGCCAGCTGCTTTACGAGAAGAATGTCAATCGCCAGAGCGGTGTGGTGACCGAAACGCCGTTGGTGGTGGAGAGCAAGACCAGCCTGACCGGCGACCTCCTGGCCGATGCCCAGGTGCGCATCGACTCGCGCTTCAACGAGCCCTACGTGGCGATCGAGTTCAATGCGGTCGGTGCCAAGCGTTTCGAGCAGATCACTGCCGCCAGCGTCGGCCGGCGCATGGCGATCGTCCTCGACGACACCGTGTATTCGGCGCCGGTCATCCGCGAGCGCATCGCCGGCGGGAGCGCGCAGATCAGCGGCAGCTTCACCGAGCAGAGCGCTACCGACCTGGCCATCGTTCTGCGCGCCGGTTCGCTGCCGGCGCCGGTGCAGATCCTGGAGAACCGCACGGTCGGTCCGTCCCTGGGGAAAGACTCCATCAATCAGGGGATGATGTCCGTGGCTCTGGCAATCTTTCTGGTGGTGGTGGCTACTGTCGTCTACTATCGTCTGGCTGGCGTGGTGGCGACTGTGGCGCTGACCTTGAACCTGCTCTTTGTTCTGGCCTGCCTGAGCCTGTTCAAGGCGACGCTGACCCTGCCGGGGATCGCCGGCATCGCCCTGACCCTGGGGATGGCAATTGATGCCAACGTCCTGATCAACGAGCGCATCCGCGAAGAGTTGCGGATCGGCAAGACGGCGCGGGCCGCGCTTGAAGCGGGCTACGAAAAGGCCTTCTGGTCGATCATGGACGCCAACCTGACCACCTTGCTGGCCGGATTGATCCTCTTCCAGTTCGGCACCGGCCCGATCAAGGGTTTCGCGGTCACCCTTTCCATCGGGATCGCCACCACCCTGTTCACGGCGCTGTTCATAACGCGCCTGATTTACGATTACTTCTTGCAGCGCCGCCATATTGAGCGGCTCAGCGTTTGAAAGGGGACGGCTGATGGAACTGATCCGGCCCAATACGAATTTCGACTTCATCCGTTACGCAAAAGCAGCCATTACGGCATCTGTCATCGTGATCCTGCTGGGGATCGCTTCGCTGATATTCAAGGGCGGGCCGACCTATGGGATCGACTTTGCCGGGGGGACTCTGGTGCAGATCAAGTTCAGCAGTGACACCAGTGCCACTGACCTACGCAAGGCCCTCGGAGTGCTGGATCTACGGGGTTTGAGCATTCAGCAGTTCGGCGATCAGGCCAACGAATATCTGGTGCGTGTCCAGGAAGACAATAATCTCGCCATGTTGTCCGGGCAGATTCAGTCGACTCTCGAAGGGCAGTACGGCAAGGGCAAGCTGGAAATCCGCCGGACCGAGATGGTCGGCCCGCAGGTCGGCAAGGACTTGCGTGGGAAGGCGATCCAGGCGATCATCTTCGCCATTATCGGCATGCTGATCTATGTGACCTTCCGCTTCGAGTTCCGCTTTGGCGTCGGCGCGGTCATCGCTCTGGTGCATGATGTGCTGATCACCCTGACAGCCTTTAGCCTGCTCAACCTGGAGATTGATCTGACCATCATCGCCGCGTTTTTGACGATCGTCGGCTACTCGGTCAACGATACGGTTGTCATCTGTGACCGGATCCGCGAAAATATGGGCAAGTATCACGAATTGCCGTTGGCGCAGATCATCAACCGAAGCCTGAACGAGACTCTTTCGCGGACCATCCTGACTTCGGGGCTGACGCTGCTCTCGGTAATTGCCCTCTATCTGTTCGGCGGCAGCGTGCTGCACAACTTTGCCTTTGCGCTGCTGGTTGGCATGATTGCCGGGGTTTACTCGACGGTCTTTATCGCCAGCCCGATCCTGATCATCTGGGAAAATTGGCGCGGCAAGCGCCAGCCTGTCTAACTAAGGAGTGTTTGAATGAAACAGGAAACGATTCTCGTCATCGTCGTCACCCTGGTTGCCGGGGTGATTATCGGCTGGATGGTCGCAAATCAGGGGTCGAAGCCCGCCACTTCCACCGCACCAATGGCTCCGCCACAAGCCGGGGCGCCCGCCGCCGGTGGAGCCAATCTCCAGCAGCGCATCAACGAACTGAAGGCGGTGGTGGCCAGCGACCCGAAGAACCGCAACGCTTGGGTGGCCCTGGGGAACGACTACTTCGACTCCGACCGGCCGATGGAGTCGGTGGAAGCCTATCAGAAAGCCCTGGATATCAATTCCAACGATGCCAATGTGCTCACCGACCAGGGGGTCATGTTCCGTCGTCTCGGCTGGTTCGACCGGGCCATCGAGAACTTCACCAAGGCCAACCAGGTCGATCCGAAGCATTCGGTCAGCCTGTTCAACCTCGGCATCGTCTACCGTTACGACCTGCAGGATCTTCCCAAGGCCAAGGCGGCCTGGCAAAAGTTTTTGGCGGTCAATCCCAACGGCAACGGTTCCGACCGGGTGCGCCAGGAGTTGGAATTCCTGGAGAAAAATCCGGAAACACCCAAATAGTGATGCGCTGCGGGCCGGGAGATTCTCCCGGCCCGTTGTCTTTCCCTTATTGATCCCCGACGTAATCGATGTGTAGATCCTTCTCCCTCATCGCCCTGTTTTTTCTGGGGACACTCCTGGCCGGTTGCCTGCACCCGCCCGGCCCCCTGACGGTGCATGGCGAACTGTACGGCGACCAGACCTGGCAGGGCGAGGTGCTGATCGCAGGGGACGTGACGCTTCCAGCCGGCACGACTCTGACCATCCTGCCGGGGACGGTGGTTCGCTTCCTGCCGCCTGGCGACGCTCCCGCCAACCGCGGCGACCACCCCTACTTCCCCGGCAGCGAACTGAACATTCTCGGCACGCTGCTGGCTGAGGGGAAGCCGGCGGCGCCGATTGTCTTCGCCGCTGTCAATGAAGCCGATCCCCCGGGCAGCTGGGGGGCGGTGAATTTCGCCGAAGACTCCAGGGGGGTTCTGCGCTACTGCATCTTTCGCCAGGCCGACAGCGCCATTCACAGCCGCCAGGCGCGGGTCGAGGTGTCCAAGTCGCTCTTCGAGCGCAACCTGGTGGGGATTCGCTTCCACTCCAGCGTCATTCGGGTCACCGACAATCTGCTGCGCGACAACGACACGGGGATCCGTTTCCATTACGGGCTCCCCACCGTCAGCTCCAACCGCTTCGAAAGCAACCGCGTCAACCTGTTCATCACCGCCCACCCCTACAAATACCTTTTCGAGAACAATTCCTTCGGCCTCCCCCGCGAGTACCAGGTCGTGCTTGGCGAGGAGGTCCCGGAGGATGTGCAGCTCGGCGGCAACGACTGGGAGGCGACCCAGGCCGACGCCGTCATCGAGCGCATCTTCGACGGCCACCGCTCGCCGCACCTGGGGAAGGTGACCATCGAGCCGCTGGCTGACATCCCGCTGGAAACCGTAGGCCCGACGTGGATCCAGTAGCCCGGCGCCATTGGCGTCCGCGCAGCACGCTCCCCGAGGCCGGGGAGGTGGCCGCCTTTGCCGGTGAACTTGCCATCCCGCCGCTGGTTGCCGGTCTGCTCCTGGCCAGGGGACTGGACAGTGCGAGTGCCGCCGGGTTTCTGAGCGGCCGCCTGGCCGATCTCCCCGATCCGCTGCTGCTGCCGGATATGCCGCGGGCCGCCGCGAGAGTGGCCGCCGCGGTGCAGAGCGGGGAACGGCTGGCGGTGCACGGCGACTACGATGTCGACGGCATCACCGGCACCTCCCTGCTGGTCGAGGGGCTGCGGCGCTGCGGCGCCGACATCGATTACCACCTGCCGCTGCGCCTCAAGGACGGCTACGGTCTCTCCGGTCCGGCCCTGGAGCAGGCGGCCGCCGCCGGGGTCAAGGTGGTGATTTCGGTCGACTGCGGCGTTTCCGCCGCCGAGGAAGCGCGCCTGGCAAAAGAGCTGGACCTCGATCTGATCATCACCGATCACCACCAGCCTCCCGAAGTCCTTCCGGAGGCCTTTGCCATCGTCAACCCGCAGCGGGCCGATTCAGTCTTCCCCTTCCGTGACCTGGCCGGAGTCGGGGTCGCCTTTTTCCTCCTGATCGCGGTACGGCGCGCCCTGCGCGAGGGCGGCTGGTTCACCTCCCGGCCGGAACCGGACCTCAAGGGGGTCCTCGACCTGGTAGCCCTGGGGACGATCGCCGACCTGGTGCCGCTGCACGGGGTCAACCGTATCCTCACCCAGCACGGTCTGGCCCTCCTTGCCAGCGGCGTGCGCCCCGGGATCGACGCGCTCAAGGAAGTGGCCGGGGTCAAGATGATGAACTGCGGGGTCGTCGGCTTCCAGCTGGCACCGCGGCTCAATGCCGCCGGGCGGCTGGAGGATGCCACCAGGGGGGTCGAACTGCTGCTCGAATCCGACCGGCGCAAGGCCCTGGAAACCGCACGGCTGCTGGACCGGTTCAACCGCGAGCGCCAGCAGATCGAGAATCAGACTCTGCTCGAAGCCCTGGAGATGGTTGCCTCCTTGCCCGCGGAGGTCACCCATTCGCTGGTGCTGGCCGTCGATGGCTGGCATCCGGGGGTGATCGGCATCGTCGCCAGTCGTCTGGTTGAGAAATTCTACCGGCCGACGGTGCTGATCGCACTGGATGGGGAGGCGGGGAAGGGGTCGGCCCGCTCGATTCGCGGCCTGCACCTGTACCAGACCCTGCAGGCGTGTGCCGATGATCTGCTGGCCTTTGGCGGCCATGAGATGGCGGCGGGGTTGAGTCTGCGGAGTGACCGGGTGCCAGCCTTTGCCCAGCATTTCGAAGCGGCTGCCCGGGGCGTGTTGCGTGACGAGGAGTTGCAGCCGGTCCTTTTTTACGATGGCGTGGTGCTTCTGGAAGAGTTGGATTTCGCTCAGGTTGCCGGTCTGGAGCGGCTGGCGCCGTTCGGCATGGGCAATCCCGAGCCGGTGCTGCTGCTCGAGGCGGTGCGCATCCGCCAGGTGCAGAGCCTGGGCGGCGGTCATCTGCGTTTTCTGGCCTGCCAGGGAGGGGAGAGCCTGGCGGCCATTGCCTTCGGCATGGCCGAACGGAGCGAGGCCTTTATGGGGGAGGTCGACCTGTTGGTTTCGCCGCAGATCAACCGGTTTAACGGGCGTGAAACCGTGCAACTTCGCGTCAGGGACGTGCGGCAGAGTGAGAGTTTCCAGACAAGGAGCTGTTGCCAATTTTAGCGGGAGTGAAAGGGGGGCTGGCTCCTTTTTTTCTTGGCACATGAGGGAAATTTTTGTGGACGGCAACCGAGGTTGCGCATTAATATGCCGCGCCACAAAAAAATAACGCAATCTTGTCATTGCGACTGACGTTTCAAAGGAGTTTGTTGTCATGCATCAATATGCAGTTCCTTTCGCTCTGTTCTGCGCCTTCGCCGCCATCGCCTACGGCATCATCTCCGCCAAGTGGATCCTGGGGCTCCCCCAGGGGAATGAGCGGATGCAGCAGATCGCCGCCGCCATCCAGGAAGGGGCCGGCGCCTACATGAAGCGCCAGTACCAGATCATCGCCCTGGTCGGCGTGGTGATCTTCGTCCTGCTTGCCGCTTCCCTCGGGATCAAGACGGCGGTTGGCTTCCTGATCGGCGCGGTCTTCTCCGGGCTGACCGGTTTCATCGGCATGTTCGTGTCGGTGCGCGCCAACGTCCGCACCACCGAGGCGGCCAAGTCAGGGATGGAAAAGGCCCTCGGCGTCGCCTTCAACGGGGGGGCGATCACCGGGATGCTGGTCGTCGGCCTGGGCCTGCTCGGCGTGGCCGGCTACTACTTCATTCTTGACCAGATCGTTCCGGCCGGCCCGGAGAAGGTCAAGATCATCTGCAACTCCCTGGTCGGCCTCGGCTTCGGTGGCTCGCTGATTTCGATCTTCGCCCGCCTCGGCGGCGGCATCTTCACCAAGGGGGCCGACGTCGGCGCCGACCTGGTCGGCAAGGTCGAAGCCGGGATCCCCGAGGACGACCCGCGCAACCCGGCGGTCATTGCCGACAACGTCGGCGACAACGTCGGCGACTGCGCCGGGATGGCCGCCGACCTGTTCGAGACCTACGCGGTCACCCTGATCGCCGCCATGCTTCTCGGCGCCATCGCCTTCGGCGGCAACGCCGCGGCGGTGACCTATCCGCTGATCCTCGGCGGCGTGTCCATCATCGCCTCGATCATCTCAACCTTCTTCGTCAAACTGCCGGCCTCGCGCAAGATCATGCCCGCGCTTTACAAGGGGCTGATCGTCTCGGGGGTCATCGCCGCGGGCGCCTTCTTCTTCATCACCACCAGCATGTTCCCGCAGGGGCTGGCCAACGCCAGCGGCCAGGTGTTCAGCGCCGGCAACCTGTTCGTCGCCGCCCTGGTCGGCCTGGTGGTTACCGGCGCGATCTTCTGGATCACCGAATACTACACCGCCACCGAGTACGGTCCGGTCAAGCACATCGCCCAAGCCTCGACCACCGGCCACGCCACCAACATCATCGCGGGTTTGGGCATCTCCATGAAGTCGACCGCCCTGCCGATCCTGGTCATTGCCGCGGGGATCATCGTCGCCTTCCAGTGCGCCGGGATTTATGGCATCGCCATTGCCGCGGTGTCGATGCTGTCGCTGACCGGCATTGTCGTGGCCATGGATGCCTACGGGCCGATTACCGACAATGCCGGTGGCATCGCCGAGATGGCCGAACTGGATGACTCGGTGCGTGCCGTCACCGATCCGCTTGATGCCGTGGGTAATACCACCAAGGCGGTCACCAAGGGCTACGCCATCGGTTCCGCGGGCCTGGCCGCGGTGATTCTCTTCACCTCCTATGTCGATGAGCTGAAAATGGCCGGGAAGATGATCACGTTCGATCTGTCTGATCCCTATATCATCGTCGGCCTGTTCATCGGCGGCATGCTCCCCTATTACTTCGCGGCCCTGTGCATGGAGGCGGTCGGTACCGCCGGCGGTTCGGTGGTCGAGGAAGTCCGCCGCCAGTTCCGGGAGATCAAGGGGATCATGGAAGGGACCGGCAAGCCGGACTACGCGGCCTGCGTCGATATCGTCACCAAGTCGGCCCTCAAGTCGATGGTCATCCCCGGCCTGATTCCGATCGCCGCACCGATCGTGGTCGGCTTTACCCTCGGGCCCCAGGCGCTGGGAGGGGTGATCGTCGGCTCGATCGTCACCGGTATCTTCGTCGCCATCTCCATGACCACCGGCGGTGGGGCCTGGGACAATGCCAAGAAGTATATCGAGGACGGCTATCACGGTGGCAAGGGTGGGGAAGCCCACAAGGCCGCGGTGACCGGCGATACCGTCGGCGACCCGTACAAGGACACCGCCGGCCCGGCGGTCAACCCGATGATCAAGATCATCAACATCGTGTCGCTGCTGATCGTGCCGCTCTTGAGCAAACTGTAATTCCCTGTATGCTGCCTGTATGATACAGGCCTGCTGATGCGAATTCGCTACCCAAGGAGATGATATCCATGAGCCAAGCGCAACTGATCATGACGCTCCCCCACGGCAACGTGACCGCCACCAACCTCGGCGTCGACGGCCTGGCCAAACGGCGCAGCCCCGGCTCCGGCAAGCATTTCCGTGGCCGCAGCATCATGGTGGAGCTGGCCTGCGACGGGGAGAAACCGGATTTTGCCTATCTTGACGAGGGTGGCTGGCGTAACCCCGGCGCCGATTCGGTGCAAGCCCTGGCCGGTGCCAAATCCGGCAGCCGGACCAAGACGGCCCTGTCCAACGATGCCTTCAACTGTGTTCCGCTCTCCGCCTACCGGGGTTGCTGCCTGGTCAAGACCGGCGGTGAATCGCTGGCCATGGGTGCGCCGAAGCAGTTGGCCAGTTACTCCAGCCATGACTGCCACGAGCGGATGGACAGCGATGAAATCGCCCGCGTCATCGGTCAGCCGGCTCCGGCCCAGCGCAAGCCGCGCCTGTACATGGTGGTCGCCCCGGTCCAGTTTATCATGCTCTCCAACCTGACGCCGGCCGAGTACGCCTGGTATGCCACCCACCGCCCGGGGAAGATCTTCCGCCAGGTGATGTTCGCCGAACTTGGCCATGAAGAGCTGCACATGGCGGCTGAGAGCCGCTTCCAGGATGCCAAACGGGAGCTCCTCGAAAATGCCACGAAAAAGACCAAGTCCATTGTCTTTGAAGATTGCCTGAACCAGATCCCTTACCAACACTGGATCGGCTATCATCAGAAGGCCGAAGGCGGCCTGTATGTGGCGGACCGCAGCCAACTACTGCTCTACCCCTTTCCTTCGGCAGTTTCACATGCCTGGGAAAAAGCGGAAGGCTAGGCGCGCCGGCGCCCCGCAGGTTTCCCGGGCTCATGTCTGACAACGAACAGAGAAGATAACGCCGGTCATTTGCCGGCGTTGTCTTTTTGGCGGACCCTGGCCGGCAGGTCGAGGCGGCGGTCCTCTTCATTGCGCCAATGAAGGATGCATTATGTCGTCACTCCAGCAGCAGCAGCCGAAGGTTTCGGAAGAATCGGGTGCTTATGGTAGTTCGTCCCCTCGACATCATGCGGAGTCTTTCTGGGGCGGCATCGTCAAGTCGATGGGGTTGGTGTTCGGCGACATCGGCACCAGTCCCATCTATACGCTGACGGTCATCGTCGCCTTCACCAAGCCCTCCGCCGAAAATGTCTACGGGATCCTCTCGCTGATTGTCTGGACACTGACCACCCTGGTCAGCGTCGAATACGCCTGGCTGGCGATGAGCCTCGGCCGCAAGGGCGAGGGGGGCACCATCGTGCTGCGCGAGATTCTGGTGCGGATGCTCAAGCCTGGGCGGCAACTGGCCTTTGTCACCTTCCTCTCCTATGTCGGCGTGTCGCTGCTGCTCGGCGACGGCATCATTACCCCGGCGATTTCGATTCTTTCCGCGGTCGAAGGGATGCATTTGATCCCTGGCCTGGAATCGCTTTCGCAGACAGTCATCGTCTCCATCGCCGTCGCCATCGCCGTCGGGCTGTTTGTTTTTCAGTACAAGGGAACCGATAAGGTGGCAAGGATCTTCGGGCCGCTGATGATCCTGTGGTTCCTGTCCCTGACGGTCTCCGGCGGGATCTCGATTGCGGCCCATCCCGAAGTGCTCAAGGCCCTGAGCCCCTGGTATGCCATCGAATTTTTGATCAATAACGGTCTGGCCGGTTTTCTGGTCCTGTCTGAGGTGATCCTTTGCGCGACCGGCGGCGAAGCCCTGTATGCAGACATGGGCCACCTTGGGCGCAAACCGATTATTCGTGCCTGGTACTTCGTTTTTGTCGCGCTATTGATCAACTATCTCGGGCAGGGCGCCTACATCATCCTTCACCCGGATGCGCAAAACATCCTGTTCGGCATGGTGCAGTGGGAGGCTCCGATACTCTACGTACCGTTCCTTATCCTCACCATTGCTGCCACGGTGATTGCTTCGCAGGCCCTGATCAGCGGGGTCTACTCTATCGTCTACCAGGGGATCACGACCCGGATTCTGCCGCTGATGAGGGTCAGCTATACCTCGGACCATCTCAAGTCGCAGATCTATATCGGCTCGGTCAACTGGTTGCTGCTGGCACTGGTGATCTTTGTCATGCTGCTTTTCCAGCAATCCGAGAAGCTGGCTGCGGCCTACGGGTTGGCGGTCACCGGTACCATGACCATCACCGGGGTGATGATGACCATGATCTTCGCCCGTACCACCAAGAAGTGGAAGATACCGATTGCCCTGGCCGTCACCCTGATCGATTTTGTTTTCCTTGCGGCAAACCTGCACAAGCTTCCTTATGGCGGTTACTGGTCATTGGTCCTCGGCTCCATTCCATTGTTGACCATCCTTTTGTGGACGTATGGGCAGCGTGCCCTCTACCAGGCACTGAAGCCCCTTGATCTTGAGACCTTCCTGACCAGTTTCCGGCAGATCTACGCGCGGGCCCGCATCCCGGGCACCGGGCTGTTCTTTACCCGTGAGGCGCCGGTTGTCCCCCCTTACGTGATCCACTGCATGCTGCGCAGCAACATTGTCTACGAACGTAACGTCTTTGCCGCCATCGTCCGTACCGATGACCCGTTTGGTGTCTTTACCTGTATGGAGGAGATTGATCCCGGGCTGGAGTCGTTCCAGATTCGCGCCGGGTATATGGAGGTGCTCAACATCGAGCAGATTCTGCGCGACAACGGCATCCGCGAGAAGGTGATCTTTTATGGCATCGAGGATATCAGGACCGGCAATCCAGTCTGGCGGCTCTTTGCCCTGCTCAAGAAGCTCACGCCGAACTTCGTGCAGTTCAACCAGTTGCCGGCCAGCAAGCTGCAAGGGGTGGTGACGCGGGTGGAAATGTAGTCATTCGCCGCTGTTTTTGATCGTAGCGGTATCCCATACGATGCAGCCCGACACGTAATCGTGGAAGGCCTGTTTTTTCTCGGTGAAAAAGGCCATGGCGAAGCCGGCACCGAGCGAAATTACGGTAACGAGCTTGAGCAGGTAGCGATAGCTCGCCTTCCCGAAACTCACGCGGCTCCCTTCCGCATCGGCGACCTTCATGGAGAGCAATTTCTTTCCGGGGGTGGCCTGCAGCGCTGAACTCTCCATGGCGGCAAAATAAATCCAGCCGACAAGATACTCGGTTCCTGCCAGTTGTTCAGAGATGGCCCGTGCCGCGAAGCCGGCAACCAGGAGTACGGGGAGGTCGAGCGCGAAAGCCAGCAGTCGCTTCCAGGGGGAGGCCGGTTGGCACGGATCAAGGGACATTGACGACCTTCTTCGGGTTGGGGGGTGGAGGTTTCAGTGCTCGGTGCAGTAGAAGCGCCGGCAGACGTCGGGGCGGTGCGGGTAGATGGTGCAGCGGCCAATAGCAAGAAATTCGCAGCTGTTTTCGATGATCAGGTGATAACGGCCGTCGAGGGTGAACTCCAGGCGTTTCGCGCCAAGTGTCTGCAGGAGGCAGTACTCCTGCCAGGAAACCGGCACGCTCGGAAAGGCCCGACAGCAGGCGCCGTCGCATTCCCGGCAGCGCTGCGGATCGTCGAGCGGCCGGTCGAGAAGCAGGCCGCGTCGTTTCTCGCGATGGGTGCCGAGCAGGAACATCGGTCTACTGCCGGAACGCCCGGGTCATCAGCTCGAAATCTTCCAGCAGGGCCTGCAGGTCCTCTTCATGTTCGACTTCCTGCTCGAGGATGGTCAGAATGATGTTGTAAGTGACCGGATCCTTGTCCTTGGTCAGGTCGAGCAACTTCTGATAGGTGCTGATAGCGCACTGCTCCCCCTTGATGTTCTGCTCCAGCAAGTTTTTGACGAACGGGTCGTCGGGCGCGTCGTAGCCGCAGTTGGTCAGCTTGAACCAGTCCAGCGGGTTGGTGACCGGCGTACCGCCCAGCTGGATGATGCGGGTCGAGAGGAGCAGGGAGTGGTTCAGCTCCTCGGTCGCATGCAACTCGAGTTCGGCGATCACCGCCTCTTTCATCGGCCCCTTGCACACCTTCGCACCCAGCCAGTACTGGTAGTAGGCCAGCCATTCGTCGGCGAACGCCTTGCGCAGCAGCATGACCAGCTCGTTGACATTCAGCCCGACAATCTCCCGCCCTTTGCTGCCCATGAGAACCTCCCGCTCGCACCGATGTGAAATCACTTAGTTGAAATTACCATCTGCGGGCCATTTGTCAAGATCTCGGCACCGGCCAGTCATGTGTAGTAAAAGTGAAATCAGACAGCAAAGATGTTATTTGACTACTCTGTGAGTTGCTCAAAATTATATTGCGCGCCCCTGGGCTTTTTTGTCATATTCGCCCGAATTGCAGGCCATAACTGCCGCCGGGAGGAAAGACCATGCCACGTCGCGACGATATCAAGAAGGTGCTCATCATCGGCTCCGGGCCGATCATCATCGGCCAGGCCTGCGAATTCGACTATTCCGGCACCCAGGCCTGCAAGGCGCTGCGCAAGCTCGGCTACCAGATCGTGCTGGTCAACTCCAACCCGGCGACGATCATGACCGACCCCGGCATGGCCGACGTCACCTACATCGAGCCGCTCAACATACCGACCCTCACCGAGATCATCGCCAAGGAACGCCCCGATGCTCTCCTCCCCAATCTGGGCGGGCAGACCGGCCTCAACCTCTCCAGCGCCCTGGCCGAGGCCGGTGTGCTCGACAGGTACGGGGTCAAGGTCATCGGCGTCAACCTCGACGCCATCAAGCGCGGCGAGGACCGCGAGATCTTCAAGGAGACGATGGCGCGCCTGGGGATCGAGTGCGCGCGCAGCGAGATCGCCACCACCCTGGAGCAGGCGAAGGCGGCAGTGGGCCGGATCGGCTTCCCCGTGGTCATCCGCCCGGCCTACACCATGGGCGGCACCGGCGGCGGCTTCGCCTACAATCTGGAAGAGCTCGAGACCATCGTGCGCCGGGGGCTTTCCATGAGCCCGGTCAGCCAGGTTCTGGTCGAGGAATCGGTGCTCGGCTGGGAGGAGCTTGAACTCGAGGTGGTTCGCGACGCCAAGAGCCAGAAGATCACCGTGTGCTTCATCGAGAATGTCGACGCCATGGGGGTGCATACCGGCGACTCCTACTGCACCGCGCCGATGCTGACCATCGCGCCGGAGTTGCAGGCGCGCCTGCAGGACTACGCCTACCGCATCGTCGACGCCATCGAGGTGATCGGCGGCACCAACGTGCAGTTCGCCCACGACCCGAAGACGGGGAGGGTGGTGGTCATCGAGATCAATCCGCGCACCTCGCGCTCCTCGGCGCTGGCCTCGAAGGCCACCGGCTTCCCGATCGCCATGGTCTCGTCACTGCTGGCCGCAGGCCTGACCCTCGACGAGATCCCCTACTGGCGCGACGGCTCCCTGGAGAAGTACACGCCGTCAGGCGATTACGTGGTGGTCAAGTTCGCCCGCTGGGCCTTCGAGAAATTCAAGGGGGTGCAGGACAAGCTCGGCACGCAGATGCGCGCTGTCGGCGAGGTGATGAGCATCGGCAAGAACTACAAGGAGGCGCTGCAGAAAGCGATCCGCTCCCTGGAGAACGGCCGCTACGGCCTCGGCTTCGCCCGCGACTTCAACAGCCTGCCGCTCCCCGCCTTGCTGGAGCTGCTCCTCGAGCCGTCAAGCGAGCGCCAGTTCATCCTCTACGAGGCGTTGCGCAAGGGCGCCGATATCGACGCGCTCTACGCCCGCACCCACATCAAACCCTACTTCCTTAAACAGATGCAGGAGCTGGTGGAGCTCGAGGAGCAGATCCTCAGGCATCGCGGCAGCCTGCCGCCGGACGAGCTGCTGCTTAAGGCCAAGCGCGACGGTTTCGCCGATCGTTACCTGGCGCAGATCCTCGGCATCGACGAGGCGATGGTGCGGCAGAAGCGCATCGCCCTCGGCATGGTCGAAGCCTGGGAAGCTGTGCCGGTCAGCGGCGTGGAGAATGCCGCCTACTACTTCTCCACCTACAACGCGGCCGACAGCGTGCCGGTCTCCGGCCGCAAGAAGATCATGGTGCTCGGCGGCGGGCCGAACCGCATCGGCCAGGGGATCGAGTTCGACTACTGCTGCGTCCACACCGCCTTCGCCCTGCGCGACGCCGGTTTCGAGACGATCATGGTCAACTGCAATCCCGAGACCGTCTCCACCGACTACGACACCTCCGACAAGCTCTACTTCGAGCCGCTCACCGTCGAGGACGTCCTCTCCATCTACGCCAAGGAGCAGCCGCAAGGGGTGCTGGTTCAGTTCGGCGGGCAGACGCCGCTGAACATCGCCCGCCAGCTGGAGGAGGCGGGGGTGAAGATCATCGGCACCTCGCCGGCGACCATCGACCTGGCCGAAGACCGCGAGCAGTTCAACGCCATGATGAAGAAGCTCGGCATCCCCCAGCCGGAGTCGGGGATGGCCAGCACTCTGGCCGAAGCGCTGGCCATCGCCGGGCGCATCGGCTACCCGCTGATCGTGCGCCCCTCCTACGTCCTCGGCGGCCGGGCGATGGAGGTGGTCCACGACGAGGAGATGCTGCGCGAGTACCTGGCCAAGGCGGTCGGCGTGACCCCGGAACGGCCGATCCTGATCGACCGCTTCCTGCAGAATGCCATCGAGGCCGAGGCCGACGCCATCTGCGACGGCGTGGAGGCCTTCGTCCCGGCGGTGATGGAGCACATCGAGCTGGCCGGCGTCCATTCCGGCGATTCGGCCTGCGTCCTGCCGCCGGTGTCTATTCCGCGGCGGCACATCGACACCATCGAGGAGTACACCCGCCGCATCGCCGTGGAGATGGGGGTGGTCGGGCTGATGAACATCCAGTACGCCATCGCCGACGATAGCGTCTACATCCTCGAGGCCAATCCGCGCGCCAGCCGGACCGTACCGCTGGTCTCCAAGGTCTGTAACATCCCGATGCCGCGCATCGCCGTGCAGGTCATGCTCGGAGCCAAATTGTGCGACCTGGGGCTGACCCGCAAGCCGCTGCCGCACTTCGGGGTCAAGGAGGCGGTCTTCCCCTTCCCGATGTTCCCCGAGGTTGACCCCTTGCTCGGCCCGGAGATGCGCTCCACCGGGGAGGTGCTGGGGATGGCCAGCAACTACGGGCTGGCCTTTTACAAGGCGCAGGAAGCGGCCAACGCGAAGCTGCCGCTGGAAGGGGCGGTCCTCTTCACCATCGCCGACCACGACAAGCACACCGCCCTGGAAGCAGCGCGCCGCTTCAGTGAGCTTGGCTTTTCCCTGATGGCCACGGCCGGCACCTGCCAGTTCCTGGCCGGTCATGGCATCACCGCGGCCCAGGTCAAGAAGCTGCACGAGGGACGTCCCAACCTGGTGGATGCCATCAAGAACGGCACGGTGCAACTGCTGGTCAACACCCCGGCCGGACGGCAGGGGACGCACGACGATTCCTACCTGCGCAAGGCGGCCATCGGCCAGAAGATCCCGTACATCACCACCGCGGCGGCTGCAGTGGCGGCCGCTCGGGGGATCGGTGCCCGTCGTCCGGGTGGCGAGGCGGTTCGCAGCCTGCAGGAGTACCATCGCGATCTGGAATAACCGGGTGCGGGGCCAGCCCCGCAGGCCGTCATCACGAGAACTGGAGGAGTGACATGCCGGTATTTGCGCAGATTTGCCAGGTTGCCAGTCAGGCCCGGGAGCAGCAGACCATCCCGCCGCTGCTTGCGGAACGGTTGCATGCCATCGGTGTCAACCGTCTGCACTACAAGCACCTCGGGCTGGAACTGCACGATGTGGTGGCTGTGCTGACGGACACCGGGAGCAGCGGCTGCGACGTCGCTGCCCTCGAGCAGATGGTCAGGAACATCGAGGACAGGCACCGGCGCATCTAAAAAGTGCAACGGGCGGCGGAGTCGCTGCCGCCGCCCGCCTTGACTCTCCCCGAAGTTTCCCCTACCTTGGCGCGCAGTTCTCCCGAGGAGCCCTGCCATGCGCGTTACCGCCGTCATCCCCGCCCGCTACGCCTCCACCCGCTTTCCCGGCAAGCCCCTGGCCGATCTGTGCGGCAAACCGATGATCCAGTGGGTCTGCGAAGGAACGGCCCGCTGTGCCCTGATCGACCAGGTCATCGTGGCGACCGATGACGAGCGCATCGTCAAAGCTGTGCAGGCTTTTGGCGGGACGGCGGTCATGACCCGTGCCGACCATCCGACCGGGACCGACCGCCTGGCCGAAGTCGCCGCCGGGCTCGGCAGCGAGCTGGTTGTCAACGTCCAGGGAGACGAACCGCTCATCGACCCCCTGATGATCGAGGCGGCGGTCCACCCCTTGCTCGACGACCCGTCGATCCCGATGGGCACCCTGAAGACGCCGCTGACGTCGCTGGAGGAGTTCCACAACCCCAACGTGGTCAAGGTGGTCACCGACCAGCGCGGCTTTGCCCTCTACTTTTCGCGTGCGCCGATCCCGTATCCGCGCGATTTCGCCGACCAGCTTGCCAGCCGCTGGCGTGAACTGGCCACGGCCAAGCACGTTGGCCTCTACGTCTACCGCCGTGACTTTTTGCTGGCTTTTCCGCAGCTGGCGCCCACGCCGCTGGAGGAACAGGAAAAGCTCGAGCAACTGCGCGCCCTCGAGCACGGCCAGCGCATCTTTGTCGCCGAGACGGCCATGGGAGCGCAGGGGGTCGATACGCCGGAAGATCTGGAACGGGTGCGGCAGTTTCTTGAAAAGCGTGCGGGGTGAGGTGTAAAGACTATTGCCGGCGCGGCGTTTAACGACGAAGGGGACAGCTGCTGCTGTCCCCTTCGTCGTTGCTGCGGTTTGAAGTGTCAGGGTGCCAGGCTGGCCACCCTTGTCTTCAACTCCTCCAGCCTGAGCCCCGCGGCGATCGCCTGGCCGAAGCCGTCGCCGCTGCGGCGGTAGAGGTCGAACAGCGGGGTGCGGGAACCGTCGGCGTTCTTGGCCAGCTTGCCGGTGACGATGCCGACATCCGCCAACTGCGGCTGAGAGCAGCTGTTGGGGCAGCCGGAAATCGCAAAGGTGAGCGTGCGGGCCCGGGGGCTGAGCGCGGCAAGCAGATGGCGGGCGACGTCGCGGGTCGGGGCCAGCCCCATGCGGCATTCGTGGCTCCCCGGGCAGACGCGGCAAATGACGCCGGCTTCCGGAGGGGCGGCGAGGTCGGCCAGTTCAAGGGCAGCCCGGTCGCGAGCCGCCACGTCGGGGAGAAAGAGCGCCAGATCCTGGTCGGCAGTCAATACCAGCGTGCCGTCGCCGTGGGCGGCGGCCGCGGCTGCGACCCGGCGCAGCTGATTCGCTTCGATCTCGCCGGCGAACACCGGGATGTCCAGGCGGATGCCGGTGTCACCGGTCAGGGCTCCGCTGAGGGTGTGTGGAGCATGCAAGGGTGGGGCATAGTCCGCCTCGACCAGTTGGCGCAACCGCTCCTGGCCGATCTCACGGGCCACGTGCTTGAGGCGCTTGCCGGGGGGGGCGTGACGCGCGTAGACACGGACCACCGCCTCGGTCAGAGGGAGGAGTTCATGCTCCCGCGCCCCGCCGCGCAGCAGAAAAGCCGCCTGTGGCTCGCGGCCGAGACCGCCGGCGCACCAGATGTCGAAGCAGGCGCCGTCGTCGCGGTTTTCCGTGTGAACGATGCCGAGATCCTGGATGAGATGGCGGGCGCCGGCATAGCCGGACTCGATGCCGATCTTGAACTTTTTGGGCAGCCCCTCGAAGTGCGGGTTTCCGGCGAAGTGCCGGTGCAACTGGCGGGCGACGCGCTGGACGACAGCGAAGCCGGGGCCTGAGGCCGTGCTGCAGGAGATGCCGCGCACCGCTCCGCCGCAGGCGCCGCGGCTGGTCAGGCCGACCGCGGCCAGTCGGCGCAGGATTTCAGGGAGTTGTTCGACCCTGAGCCAGTGCAGCTCGATGCTCCCCCGGCAGGTCAGGTGCAGCCGGCCGTTGCTGAAAGTTTCGGCAATGGCGCACACGGCTTCGGCCTGGGGGGCGGAGAGGACGCCGGCGGGGATTTTGACCCGCAGCATCAATTGGTCGGCGTCATTCTGCCGGTAGACGCCGTCCAGGCGCAGCTTCTGGAAGTCGATGGGCATGTTAGATCCCTGCGCCAAGAAGGTTGTCGGGAGCCGGCAGGTCGCCGTAAAGTTCGGCGACGATCCGTTCGGCCGCTTCCTCGGCGGGAAAGTTGCCGGAGATGACGATCTCCGGATTGTCGGGCGGCTCCAGATCCGCAACGCCGGCAGCGCCGGAATAGGCATCGATGAAGATCTCGATGAACTCTTGCGGGGCGAAACGGTCGCGGGCCTGTTGCCGTTGGCTGGCAAGCGGAGCGTCCACGGCGACCAACACGATCAGGCCGGCATCAGCCAGGTGCCCGGCGATGGCGGCCGCCGCCGCAGGATTCTCCACCTTCCCGTCGCCGCCGCTGTCGATCAATGCGGTATGCCGCCCGAAACAGTATAGCTTTTTCTCCACCAGTCTGGCGATGGCCGATTTGTCGACGCCTTTGCCGCCGGTCAGCCACAGCACGCGAGAGCGCTGCCCTTTCTGGGCGGCGCGCGCCTGCCGGTCGACCACGACCCCGGTCCAATGCCCGATGCTGTGCTGCAGGGGGGCTTCGATCATCCCCGCGCCGACCGTGATGTTGCTCAGCCGGTCAATCAGGATGAAGCTGCCGGTGCTCCGGTTGTCGTGGTAGGCGTCAAACGCGATCGCCTTGCCCAGCGCCAGGGTGCACACCCCGACCTCGTTGAGTTCCAGCGTGCGTCCCGGTTCCTGCTGCAACGTGTTGACGTTGACCTTGTGCTTGAGCTGACTCACCTGCGCCGGCACCACCGCCGCCCCGCTCTTGAGCAGGTAACTGCGCCCGGGGAACAGCCCCTCCTCGTGCAGCCAAACCAGTCTGGCTTCAAACTGGTCGGCATGAGACGGCCGCTCCAATGGCTCGGCGAGCACGTCGCCGCGACTGATGTCGATTTCGTCGGCGAGCGTCAGCGTCACCGCCTGTCCGGCAATCGCCTCCTCGAGGTCTCCGTCCATGGTCACGATGCGGGTGACCGTGCTGGTCTTGCCGGAGGAAGCCACCACCACTTCATCCCCGGGACGGACCCGTCCCGACGCGATCGTCCCGGCAAAGCCGCGGAAATCCAGGTTCGGCCGGTTAACCCACTGCACTGGCAGCCGGAACGGTTTTTCGCGCGCTTCGTCGTCGATTTCCACCGTCTCCAGGTAGGCCATCAGCGTCGGCCCGCTGTGCCACGGAGTCCGCACGCTCTTCTCCAGAACGTTGTCGCCGTTGAGGGCCGAGATCGGAATGGCGGTGATGTCGGCAAAGCCCAAGTCTTTGGCAAACGCCTCGTACTCCTCGCGGATGGCATGAAAGCGCGCAGCCGAGAAATCGACCAGGTCCATCTTGTTGATCGCCAGGACCACGTGGCGGATCCCCACCAGTGAGACCAGGTAGCTATGGCGCCGGGTCTGGGTCAGCACTCCCTTGCGGGCGTCGATGAGGATGACCGCTACCTGAGCGGTCGAGGCGCCGGTCACCATGTTGCGGGTGTACTGCTCGTGCCCCGGGGTGTCGGCGACGATGAACTTGCGCTTGTCGGTGGAGAAGAAGCGGTAGGCCACATCGATGGTGATCCCCTGTTCGCGCTCGGCCTGCAAGCCGTCCAGAAGCAGGGCGTAGTCGATCGCCCCGCCCTGGGTGCCAACCTTCTTGCTGTCGGCCTCAAGCGCCGCCAGCTGGTCCTCGAAGATCATCTTCGAATCCCAAAGCAGGCGCCCGATCAGAGTGCTCTTGCCGTCGTCCACCGAGCCGCAGGTGATGAAGCGCAGCAGCGACTTCTCCTCCTGCGACTTGAGGTAGGCGAGGATGTCTTTTTCAATCAATTCCGATTGATGAGCCATCAGAAATACCCCTCCTGCTTTTTCTTCTCCATCGACCCCGCCTGGTCATGATCGATCAGACGCCCCTGGCGCTCCGAAGTCTTGGTCAGCAGCATCTCCTGGATGATTTCCGGCAGGGTGGCGGCGGTCGATTCGACCGCGCCGGTCAGCGGATAACACCCCAGGGTGCGGAAGCGCACCGACTTCATGGCAACCGTCTCGCCGGCTCTGAGCTCCATGCGCTCGTCGTCGACCATGATGAGCATGCCGTCGCGCGCCACCACCGGGCGCTCCTTGGCGTAGTACAGCGGCACGATCGGGATGTTTTCCAGGTGGATGTACTGCCAGATGTCCAGTTCGGTCCAGTTCGACAGCGGAAAGACGCGGATGCTCTCCCCCGGCTTGACCCGGGTGTTGTACAGGTTCCACAGCTCCGGCCGCTGGTTTTTCGGGTCCCAGCGGTGGCTGGCGGTACGGAAGGAGAAGATCCGTTCCTTGGCGCGCGACTTCTCCTCGTCGCGGCGCGCCCCGCCGAAGGCCGCGTCGAACTTGTACTTGTCGAGCGCCTGCTTCAAGCCTTCGGTCTTCATGATGTCGGTGTGCAGCGCCGAGCCGTGGGAAAAGGGCCCGATCCCCTGGCTCACCCCCTCCTCGTTGATGTGAATCAGCAGATCGAGACCGTAGTCGTGGGCCATGCGATCGCGAAAGGCGATCATCTCGCGGAACTTCCAGGTGGTGTCGACGTGCAGCAGGGGGAAGGGCGGCCGGGCCGGGTAGAAGGCCTTCAGCGCCAGGCGCAGCATCACGGCCGAATCCTTGCCGATGGAATACAACATTACCGGGTTCTCGAATTCGGCAGCCACCTCGCGGATGATATGAATACTTTCGGCTTCGAGCTGGCGGAGGTGAGTCAGATTATCGCTCATGATGGATACCCACTTTTTATCGACAAAAAGTCATGTGTGCTGTGTCGGCGATGCGATTTCGCCGCGCCGCCAACGCCGGCCCCGGGGCAGAGACGCATCGCCTAACGGCGGTGCAGGCCGCATTCCTTGTGTTCAGGATCCTCCCACCACCAGCGTCCGGCACGCGAATGCTCTCCGGGTTGCGTGGCCCGGGTGCAGGGGGCGCAGCCGATAGAGGAATAGCCTTCGCGGTGCAGGCGGTTGACCGGCACGCGATTCTTGATGGCGTAGTTCATGACTTGGCCATCGCTCCAGTATATCAGGGGATTGATCTTGAGCAGCCCGCCGTTGGTGCTGTCGATCTCCAGTGGAGCCAGCCCCTCGCGGGTGATGCTCTGTGCCTGGCGCAGGCCGGTCACCCAGCCGGAGAAGCCAGCAAGAGCCCGCCGCAGCGGCTCGACCTTGCGAATGTAGCAGCACTCCTTGCGGTTTTCGACGCTATCCCGGAAGGAAAACAACCCTTTCTCCCGCTCCAGTTGTTCTACGGCCGCCCGTTCCGGGAAAAGCCAGCGGATGGCAATGCCGTAGCGCTGGCGGACGGTCTCGGCAACCTCGTAGGTCTCTTCGTTAAGGCGGCCGGTGTCGATGGCAAAGACGGTCAGTTCCTTCAGGTGCTCTTTCAGCAGGTCGATCAGCACCACGTCGTCGATGCTGAACGAGCAGGCCAGGGTGACCGGCCCGGCGGCAGCAGCCAAGCCGGCGCGGAAGATCTCGCGCGGGTCGGTGTCGACGGTAAAGCCGGGAAGTGCGGTGTGCGTTGCGGCGTGGCTCACGGAATGATCCTCTGTCGCATGGGGCCGGGCTGTCTCCCGGCACAACGGTTATTGAATATACGGTAACTAAGTCGTATATATTGATATCATATACCATTTAAACAGTCAAGTATTGAGCATGTAATTATTTATCAGAACTAAGTAGTATGTTGGCTGGTTTGTGGTGGACAAAGCGACGGCGGTTAAATCTGATAGTCGAGCGGCTGCCCTTCGACAAACACGCGCATGCTCTTCGGCCGGATATAGACGCGATCACCGACCCGCAGAGCCAGTTCGCGCAGCCGATCGCGCGTCAGTTCCGCCTCGATGTGCAGGCGATTGTCGAGACGCTCCAGTTCCAGGCGCGGTAGCGCGCCGGCACCGTGGATGTGGCCGACCAGCGCCTCGATTTCCTCCGCGCTGGTACGTTCACGGCTGACTTCGATGTCGTGCGGACGCACGTAGCCGACCAATTCCTGGGTACCCGTATCTTGCATGGCGGGCAGAGGAAAACCGACGTTACCGACCCGCGCCTGACCGGCGTCGATGCGCCCATGAAAGAGATTGACATTGCCGAGGAAGCTATAGACAAACGGGTTCGCCGGATTGTCGTAGACTTCAGCCGGCGGCCCGATCTGCTCGATGCGCCCCTGGTTCATCACCACCACCTTGTCGGCGACTTCCAGCGCCTCTTCCTGGTCGTGGGTGACAAACACGCTGGTGACATGGATCTCGTCGTGCAGCCGACGCAGCCAGCGGCGCAGTTCAGCGCGAACCTTCGCGTCCAGAGCCCCGAATGGCTCATCGAGGAGCAGCACTTTGGGTTCCACCGCCAGGGCCCGGGCCAGGGCCACACGCTGGCGCTGGCCGCCGGAGAGCTGGGAGGGGAAACGGCTGCCCAACCCCTCCAACTGCACCAGTCGCAGCAGTTCCTGCACGCGGTCGCGGATCTCGTTCTTTCCAGGGCGGGTCTGGCGCGGACGAACCCGCAGGCCGAAGGCGATATTCTCGAAGACCGTCATGTGCCGGAACAGGGCATAGTGCTGGAAGACGAAACCAACCTGCCTATCACCGACGCTGCGGTCGACCACATCCTCGTCGTGGAAACGGATCGAACCGTGCCCCGTATCGGGCTGCTCCAGCCCGGCAATGATTCTCAGCAGGGTGGTCTTTCCCGAACCGCTTGGTCCGAGCAGGGCGACCAGCTCACCGTTGGGGACGAGCAGGCTGACATCGTTCAGGGCCGTGAACGTGCCGAAAGTTTTGGTGACATTGCGAATTTCGATGCTCATGTCCTACTCCTCTGCCGTCGTCGGCTCAAGGTCGGTTTCTGCCTGCCTACGCACCTGCCATTCGACCAGGCTTTTGGCGGCCAAGGTCAGCAGCGCCAGAATCGCGAGGAGCGAGGCCACGGCGAAGGCCGCAACGAAGTTGTACTCGTTGTAAAGAATCTCCACGTGCAGCGGGATGGTGTTGGTCTTGCCGCGAATGTGGCCGGAGACCACCGACACGGCGCCGAACTCGCCCATTGCCCGGGCGTTGCAGAGGATCACGCCGTAGAGCAGCGCCCACTTGACGTTGGGCAGCGTCACCCGCCAGAAGGTCTGCCAACCGCTGGCGCCCAGGGAGAGGGCGGCCTGCTCCTCCTCGGAACCCTGCTCCTGCATCAGCGGGATCAGCTCGCGGGCGACAAACGGGAAAGTGACGAAGATAGTGGCCAGCACAATCCCTGGCACGGCGAAGATGACCTTCAGGTCGTGCTCTGCCAAGAATGGCCCCAGCCATCCCTGCAAGCCGAAAATCAGCACGTAGATCAGTCCTGAGATCACCGGCGAGACGGCGAAGGGGAGGTCGATCAGGGTGATCAGCAGGTTCTTGCCGACAAAGTTGAACTTGGCGATGGCCCATGCCGCCGCCAGGCCGAACACCAGGTTGAGCGGCACGGCGATGGCGGCTGTTAACAGCGTCAGTTTGATCGCCGCCAGGGCGGCCGGATCGTTGAAGCTTGCCAGGTAGGCCTCCCACCCCTTGCGCAGCGCCTCGGTGAAGACCGCCGCCAGCGGAACGAAGAGGAACAGGGCCAGAAAACTTAAGGTTATGGCGATCAGCAGTCCCTTGGTCCAGGGGCTTGCCGTCGCGGCACCGGCGGATTCCGATGAGTGGGTGCGCAAGGCGATTGGTCCGGCCATGATCAGGCTCCCGCCCGGTAGCGGTGGCTGCTCCACCATTGCAACAGGTTGATGAAGAGGAGGATGGCGAAAGAAGCGACCAGCATCACCAGGGCGATGGCGGTGGCGCCCGGATAGTCGAACTGCTCCAGCTTGGTGATGATCAGCAGGGCGGTGATTTCGGTCTGCATCGGCATGTTGCCGGAGATGAAGACTACCGAGCCGTATTCGCCCAGGGCCCGGGCAAAGGCCAGTGCAAAACCGGTCAGCAGCGCCGGCAGAATGGTCGGCAGGATGATCCTGACAAAGGTCTGTATTCGATTGGCCCCTAGGCTGGCCGCCGCTTCTTCGACCGAGTTGTCGAGATCTTCCAGCGCCGGTTGCAGGGTGCGCACCACGAAGGGAAGGCCAATGAAGGTCAGGGCAATGGTCACCCCCAGGGGCGAGAAGGCCGCTTTGATGCCGAGTGGCTCCAAATATTGGCCGAGCCAGCCGTTGGGGGAGTAGATCGCCGTCAGGGCGATCCCCGACACCGCCGTGGGCAGGGCGAAGGGGAGATCGACCATGGCATCGACAATCTTTTTTCCCGGAAACGAATAGCGCACCAGCGTCCAGGCGACGGCGAAGCCGAACACCGCATTGATCAGCGCCCCGACCAGGGAAGCGCCGAAAGTTAGCTTGTACGAAGCCACCACGCGCGGATCGCTCACGATCGCCCAGAACGACTCCCAGCCCAGCGTGGCGGTACGGAAGAACAATGCCGACAGCGGCAGCAGCACGATCAGGCTCAAATAGAAGACCGTGTAGCCGAGGGTCAGGCTAAAGCCCGGAAGGACGCTGGGTTGTTTGAGGCGGAAACTCTTCATTGTTTGTTTCCTGTGGAGGCGGCCATTTAGGCCGCCCCATCTTTGGGTAGAATGTTGCAGGCCTGATTAAAAGTGTCTGGATGCAAGGCGCCGGTCGTGCGAGGAGTGAGGCGTACCCGCTGGGTACGTCGCAGCGACGAGGGTGGCCGGCAACGCCGCAGACGGGCGCTTTTCATCGGCCCGGTGTATAGATTTGGTCGAACACGCCGCCGTCGGCGAAGTGGGTCTTCTGGGCTTTCGTCCAGCCGCCGAACAGTTCGTCGATGGTAAACAAAATGATCTTCGGAAACTGCTTCTCGTACTTCTTCGCGACCTCATTCAGGCGCGGCCGATAGAAGTTCTTGCCGGCGATCTCCTGACCTTCCGGAGTGTAGAGATAGTTCAGGTAAGCTTCGGCCACTTTGCGGGTGCCGCGCTTGTCGGCCACCTTGTCGACCAGCGTCACCGGCGGCTCGGCCAGAATCGACACGGACGGCACTATGATCTCGAACTTGTCGGCGCCGAACTCCTTGACCGCCAGGAATGCCTCGTTCTCCCAGGAGATGAAGACATCGCCGAGGCTGCGCTGCACGAAGGTGGTGGTGGAGCCACGCGCCCCGGAATCGAGCACCGGCACGTTCTTGTACAGGGCGGTGACGAAATCCTTGGCGGTGGCTTCCGAACTGCCCTTCTGCTTCAGGGCATAGCCCCAGGCCGCCAGGTAGTTCCAGCGGGCCCCTCCCGAGGTTTTCGGGTTGGGGGTGATCACCGCTACCCCCGGTTTGGCCAGGTCGTTCCAGTCCTTGATCCCCTTGGGGTTCCCCTTGCGCACCAGGAAGACGATGGTCGAGGTGTAGGGGGCGCTGTTGTGCGGCAGGCGCTTTTGCCAGTCGGCCGGCAGCAGCTTGCCCTTCTCGGCGACGGCGTCTATGTCGCCGGCCAGGGCCAGGGTCACCACGTCGGCTTCCAGGCCGTCGATCACCGCCCGGGCCTGCTTGCCGGAGCCACCATGGGACTGCTGGACGGTGACGGTATCGCCGGTCTTGGCCTGCCAGTGTTTGGCAAAGGCCGTGTTGAACTCGACGTACAGCTCGCGGGTCGGGTCGTAGGAGACGTTGAGCAGGGAAACCTCGGCGGCAACTAGATTCCCCGTCGTGAGCAGCAGCGTTGCGGCAATCAGCAGTAAACTTCTTTTCAACATGACCGTTTCTCCTCTCTGTTTAGGCTGTCAATTATATAGACTGTTGGATTAATTTTTTTTGCCGGCTTCAAATCTGAAAGTCGACTACCCCTTGCAGTTTCCTTCTCTCGTCTTCGGAACGATTCAACATGTCTTGGAGTGACGTGTGATCGAGGATCCCTGCCATGGCATCACGCACGTCTTTCATTACTAGACGAATGCCGCAGGTCGCCTCGTCACACTCGGTACATCGCTGGTAAGCCGTCTCGCTGACGCAGGCCACCGGCGCCAAAGAACCTTCCAGCGCGCGAATGGCCCGTCCCACGCTGATCTCGGCGGGGGGCTTGGCCAATTCATAGCCTCCGCCCTTCCCTTTGCGACTTTGCAGCACGCCGGCGTTCTTGAGTTGAAGGAGGATATATTCCAGGAATTTCTTCGGAATCTTTCCCCGATGCGCCAGGTCAGAAATCAGTAGCGGTCCCTGCCCATATTCCTGCGCGAGGAGTAATGCGGCCTGTAGCCCATATTTCGTTTTCTTGGAAATCATATTGTCTATCGACTAAATAGATTTTATAGTGATACCTATACTTGACCGCTTTACTCAAGTCAAGAGTTATTTGCGGGGCGTAAAAATGGCGAAGCGTAAAAATGGTTTTCAAGCTGGCCTCACCGGTGTACTATCTCCTGATTTAAATGGTGTTGCCAGTCTCGCGAGGAGTCATCATGAAAACCAAATTTATTTTTATCACCGGCGGCGTGGTGTCGTCCCTCGGCAAGGGGCTGGCGGCGGCCTCCATCGGCGCCCTCATGGAAGCGCGGGGGCTGCGCGTCGCCATGCAGAAAATGGACCCCTACATCAACGTCGACCCGGGAACCATGAGCCCGTTCCAGCACGGCGAGGTGTTCGTCACCGACGACGGCGCCGAGACCGATCTCGATCTCGGTCATTACGAGCGCTACACCACCGCCAACCTGTCGCGCCGCTCCAACTTCACCACCGGCCAAGTCTATGACACGGTCATTCAGAAGGAGCGCCGCGGCGACTATCTCGGCGGTACGGTGCAGGTCATCCCGCACATCACCAACGAGATCAAGGCCAAGATCCTCGCCAACGCCGAGGATGCCGACATTGCCATCGTCGAGGTTGGCGGTACCGTCGGCGACATCGAATCGCTGCCGTTTTTGGAGGCGATCCGTCAGTTCCGCACCGATCGCGGCTACGAGAATGTCCTTTACATCCACCTGACCCTGGTCCCCTACATCCGCACTGCCGGTGAGCTGAAGACCAAGCCGACCCAGCACTCGGTCAAGGAGTTGCGCGAGATCGGCATCCAGCCCGACATCCTGCTGTGCCGCTGCGATCGCGAGATCCCCCGCGACATGAAGGGGAAGATCGCCCTGTTCTGCAACGTTCGCGAGGAGTCGGTGATCACCGCGCGCGACGTCGAGACGATCTACGAGGTGCCGTTCGCCTTTCACGAGCAGGGGCTCGACGAGCGCATCGTCGAATTCCTTAATATCTGGACGAAGGCTCCGGATCTTTCGGCCTGGGAGCGGATCGTCAAAAGGGTCAAGGAACCGGCCGCCGAGGTCACTATCGCCATCGTTGGCAAGTATGTCGACCTGACCGAAAGTTACAAATCCCTCTCCGAGGCGCTGATTCACGGCGGCATCGGCAACAACTGCCGGGTCAACCTCAAGTATGTCGATTCCGAGTCGCTGGAGCGGCACGGGATCGGCGACACTTTCGCCGACATCGACGGCATCCTCGTCCCCGGCGGCTTCGGTGAGCGTGGCAGCGAGGGGAAGATCGCCGCGATCCGCTATGCCCGAGAAAACAAGGTGCCGTTTTTCGGCATCTGTCTCGGCATGCAGATGGCGGTGGTCGAGTTCGCCCGCAATGTCTGCGGCATCGATGACGCCCACTCCAGTGAGTTCAAGGAGGAGGCGAAAAATCCGGTGATCCACATCATGGAGAAGCAAAAGACGGTGAAAGGCAAAGGCGGCACGATGCGCCTCGGCGCCTACCTCTGCTCCCTGGCCCCCCAGACTCTGGCCCGCCGCATCTACGGCGATGACGAGATCAGCGAGCGCCACCGTCACCGCTTCGAGTTCAACAACGCCTATCGGCAGAAACTGCAAGGGTGCGGTCTGGTGGTTTCGGGCACCTTTGTGAAGGAGGACCTGGTGGAGATCGTCGAGCTGACCGACCACCCCTGGTTCCTCGGCTGCCAGTTCCACCCAGAATTCAAGTCCCGGCCGATGGATCCCCATCCGCTGTTCGAGTCGTTCATCGGCGCCTGCCGGCAGGCGCGGAAAGGGTAGGCAGATGGTGCGCGAAGTTCGTGTCGGCGACGTCGTCTTCGGTGGTGGCCGGCCGCTGGTGCTGATTGCCGGGCCGTGTGTGATCGAGTCTCTCGAGCATACTCTGCGTACCGCCGCGCTGCTTAAGGAGATGGCGACGCGGCTCAATGTCGGGCTGGTGTTCAAGGCGTCCTACGACAAGGCCAACCGCACCTCGGTCACCTCGTTTCGCGGTCCGGGAATGGACGAGGGGCTGAAGATCCTGGCCAGGGTCAAAAGCGAGACCGGTCTGCCGGTTCTCTCCGATGTACACGATATCAGCCAGGTCGCTCCGGCCGCCGAGGTGCTGGATGTCCTGCAAATCCCGGCGTTTCTCTCCCGGCAGACCGATCTTCTGGCTGCCGCCGGCGCCACCGGCAAAGTGGTCAACGTCAAGAAGGGGCAGTTTCTCGCACCGTGGGATATGAAAAATGCGGTCGGCAAGCTGGAGTCGGTCGGCAACCGCAATATCCTCCTGACCGAGCGTGGTGCGAGTTTCGGCTATAACAACCTGGTGGTCGACATGCGCTCCCTGCCGATCATGCGCGAGACCGGCTGCCCGGTGATCTTCGACGCCACCCATGCGGTCCAACTTCCCGGCGGTGCCGGCACCTCTTCCGCGGGGCAGCGCCAGTTCGTCGGCGCCCTCTCCCGTGCGGCGGTGGCGACCGGGATCGACGGGCTCTTCTGGGAGGTCCACGAAGATCCCGACCGGGCCCTGTGCGACGGGCCGAACAGCCTCCCCCTCGACCAGGTCGAGGCGCAATTGCGCCAGGTGCTGGCCATCGATGCGATTGTCAAGGAGGGGCTGGCGTCGTGAGCAAGATCCTCGAAGCGGCACGCAAGGTCCTGCGCATCGAATCGGAAGCGGTCGAGGCCCTCACCGACCGGATCAACGGCGAATTTGAACGCGCCGTGGAGATGATCCTCGACTGCAGCGGGCGGGTCGTGATTACCGGCATGGGCAAGTCCGGGCTGATCTGCCAGAAGATCGCAGCGACCATGGCGTCGACCGGCACCCCGGCGCTGTTCCTGCACCCCGCCGAAGGGGTGCACGGCGATCTGGGGATGGTGGCCAAAGGGGACGTGGTGATCGCCGTGTCCAACTCCGGCGAAACCGAAGAGCTGACCCGCATTCTGCCGGTGATCAAGCGCATGGGGTTGCCGCTGATCGCAATGGCCGGCAAGGCCGACAGCACCCTGGCCCGCGCCGGCGATGTTTTTCTCGACATCTCCGTGAAGGAGGAGGCCTGCCCGCTGCAGCTGGCCCCGACAGCCAGCACGACCGCCACCCTGGCGATGGGCGACGCCCTGGCAGTCGCCCTGCTCCTGGAGCGCGGCTTCCGCGAAGAGGACTTTGCCCTCTATCATCCGGGCGGAGCGCTCGGCAAGCGGTTGCTGCTGCGGGTCGAGGATCTGATGCACGATGGCGATGCGATCCCGCTGGTGCGGCCGGAGACCGCCCTCAAGGACGCCCTCTACGAGATCACCAGCAAGAAGCTCGGGCTGACCGGGGTCATCGATGACGACGGCAACCTGGTGGGGGTTTTTACCGACGGCGATCTGCGCCGGACCATCGAGAAAGGTGTCGAACTGCTGCATCGGCCGATCAGCGAGTTCATGAACCGTCAGCCGAAGCGGATCCTGCGGACCCATCTGGCGGCCAAGGCTCTGCAACGCATGGAAGAATATTCGATTACCTCGCTGTTCGTTTTCGAAAGTGACAGCGCGCGGGTGCCGGTTGGCGTCATCCATCTGCACGACCTGTTGCGGGCCGGGGTGGTCTGATGCGCGCGCGTCTGGAGAAGATCCGTCTGCTGCTGCTCGACGTCGACGGCGTGATGACCGACGGGCGGATCATCTACGACGATCGGGATGGCGAGACCAAGGCGTTCGATGTCAAGGACGGGCACGGGCTGAAACTGCTGCAGCGTGCCGGGTTCCGGGTCGGCATCATCACCGGCCGCCAGTCGGCAGTGGTCGATCGGCGTGCCAGTGAACTGGGGATCGAGCTGGTCTATCAGGGAGCCAAGGACAAGCTGGTGCCGTTTCAGGAAATTCTTGCCAGGACCGGCTTGACGGCCGAGCAGGTCGCCTATGTGGGCGACGACTTCCCCGATCTGCCGATCCTGCGCCGGGTCGGTTTTGCCGCGACGGTGGCCGACGCCATCGAAGAGCTGAAGCCTTACGTCCATTATGTGACCAGGCAGCCCGGCGGTCGCGGCGCCGTCCGGGAGATTTGTGATCTGCTGCTTAAGGAAACCGGCCGCTGGGAAGGTGTCGCCGGCCGTTATTTCACCCCGCCCGCCTGATCTTCAATTCTTATGCCAACTCCTCAGGTTTTCCTTGTGGAGCCTCTCTCTGCAGTGGTATATTTTTCGTCGAGATGAGTTCGTTGTTCAAACTGCGCAACCTGTTGCTGCTCCTGGCCGTTGGCCTTGCGGCCGTGCTGGCGGCCGTGGTGGCCATGCGCTATCAGCCTCAGGTGGTCGTTACGGTCGCGGCGCCGACACTCCCCTCGGGGGTCAATCTGGCTCTGCAGAAGATCGATTACACCCACACCGAGGGCGGGATCGCGCGCTGGCGCCTGGTGGCCAGCCGTGCCGAACACCAGGCCGAGAGCAGGCTCACGATGGTCAAGGATCTGGAATTGACCTTCTTTGATGAGGACGGCGAGCGACTGGGCGATCTCAAGGCCCGCAGCGGCCAGCTGAGCAACGACTATTCGGAGATCGAGGTTCGCGACGGCGTGACGCTGCTCCATCGTGACGGCTACACCTTGCAGTCGTCTTCGCTGCGCTACAAGCAGCAGGACGGCATGATTCGCACCGAGGATCCGGTTCGCTTGACGGGCCGCGATCTGACCCTGGACGGTGTCGGCTTGCGGGTCGACCTGGCCGGCCGCAAGGTGCAAATTCTTCACCGGGTCCACGCGGTCGTGTCGCGGAAGTCAAGCTAGTGGGAGTGGTTATGAGGCATGTTGTACCGGTTCTGCTTCTGGTCATGCTGTGGGTTGTGCCGGGTCTGGCGGCCGCGCCGTCCGATACGCCGCTGACCGGCAGCAAGGAGCCGATCGAAATCACCTCGGATCGTCTCGATGCCGATGACAACGCGCGGCTGATGATGTTCATCGGCAACGCGGTGGCCAAACAGGGGGATGCGACCATCTACGCCGACCGTCTGACGGTCCGTTATGCCGCCCAGGGTGGTGACGTCGACCGGGTGGTCGCCGAGGGGAACGTGCGCATCGTCCAGGGGGACCGGGTGGCGACCAGCGAGCGTGCCGATTTCTTTCGCGACCAGGAGCGGATTTTGCTGACCGGCGATCCGCAGGTCACCGAGAAAGGGAGTACGGTCAAGGGCCACCAGATTACCTTGTTCATGAAGGAGCGGCGGGCGGTGGTGCAGGCCAGCCGGAGCGGCCGGGTCAACGCGGTGTTCCAGCCCCGCAAGGAGAACGGGCATTGAGCCACCGGCTGGTTGCGCGCGGCCTGTGCAAGAACTACCAGGGACGCCAGGTAGTTGACCAGGTCGACCTCGAGGTGGCGGCCGGCGAGGTGGTCGGGTTGCTGGGCCCCAACGGGGCCGGTAAAACCACCTCGTTCTACATGATGGTCGGATTGGTCAGACCGGATGCCGGGCAGGTGCTCTTCGACGACCGGGATATGACTGCGGTGCCGATGCATGAGCGGGCGCGCCAGGGGATTTCCTATCTGCCCCAGGAAGCATCGGTCTTCCGCAAATTGACGGTTGAAGAGAATCTGCTGGCGATTTTGGAAACGATCGAAAAGGATCGCCAGGCCAGGCAGCGTCGCAAGGACCAGCTGCTTGAGGAGTTCCGCCTGACCCACGTGGCGAAAACCTACGGTTACGCCCTGTCGGGTGGTGAGCGGCGGCGCACCGAAATCGCCCGGGCCCTGGTGCTCGAGCCGCACTTCATCCTGCTCGACGAGCCGTTTGCCGGGATCGATCCGATTGCGGTGCTCGATATCCAGCAGATTATCGCCCAACTCAAGGGGCGCAACATCGGCATCCTGATCTCCGACCACAACGTCCGCGAGACATTGGGTGTCTGCGATCGGGCCTATATTCTCAACGAGGGGAAAATCCTCGAGGAGGGCGTGCCGCAGGCGATCGCGGCCAGCCCACGCGCACGGGCAATCTATCTCGGCGAGCAGTTCCGCCTGTAACCGGTCGAGACCTTTATGGCTCTGGAAATCCGCCAACAACTCAAGCTCAGCCAGCAGCTGGTGATGACGCCGCAATTGCAGCAGGCGATCAAGCTGCTGCAGCTTTCCCGCATGGAATTGCTGGATGTGGTGCGGACCGAGCTGGAAGAGAACCCGGTGCTGGAGGAGGGGCAGGAAACACCCGAGGATCTTCTCGAAATTGAAGAGCTGTCCGGCGAAATCGAGAGTGTTCCGGAGCCCCCCGCGGAGGAGATGCGCGAGGTCGAAGGGGATCGGGACAACTTCGGCGAGATCGACTGGCGCACCTATCTGGAGAGTTACAGCGTCGGTGGCACGACCGCGGACAATTACGAAGAGGACGACGAACGCCCCTCCTACGAGAACCTGCTGACCCGCACGCCATCGCTGCAGGATCACCTGCTCTGGCAGCTGGGATTGTCACACATCGAGGGGCACGACCGGCTGATCGCCGAGGAAATCATCGGCAACCTCGACGAGGACGGTTACCTGCAGGCGACCACCGATGAGATTGCCGGGCAGGTCAACAGTTCGGGTGCCGCCGTCGAGCGGGTCCTGCGCATCATTCAGGAATTCGACCCCGCCGGGGTCGCGGCGCGCTCCCTGCAAGAGTGCCTGCTGCGCCAGGTCGAACAACTCGGCATGCAGGGGACGCTGGTCGAAACCTTGCTCAAGGAGCACGTCGAGGCGCTGGAGAACCGGCGCTATCAGGCGATTGCCAGGGCGCTGCAGGTTTCGCTTGAAGAAGTCCTGGCCGCCGCCAAGCTGATCAGTGAACTCGATCCGCGTCCGGGCAGCCATTACGGGGAGAGCGAGGTCCACTATGTCATCCCCGATATCTTCGTCTACAAGATCGGCGATGAATACGTGGTCGTGCTCAACGACGAAGGGCTGCCGAATCTGCGGATCAACTCGTTCTACCGCAGCGCCCTCTCCGGGGCCGTGGCGCTCGATGCCAAGGCCGGGGAATATATCCAGGAGAAACTGCGTGGGGCCCTGTGGCTGATCAAGAGCATCCATCAGCGGCAGCGCACCATTTACAAGGTGACCAAGAGCATCGTCAAGTTCCAGCGCGACTTCTTCGAGCGCGGGGTCGAGTACCTCAAACCCCTGGTGCTGCGCGATGTGGCCGAAGACATCGAGATGCATGAATCGACGGTCAGCCGTGTCACGACCAACAAGTATGTGCAGACACCGCAGGGGTTGTTCGAACTCAAGTACTTCTTCAACAGCGGGATCAATACGACCGAAGGCGATGCGGTGGCGTCGGAAAGCGTCAAGAGCAAGCTGCGCGACATCATTGCCAACGAAAACCCGCGCAAGCCGCACTCCGACCAGAAAATCGTCGAACTGCTGCACAAACAGGGGATTGACATCGCCCGGCGCACGGTCACCAAGTACCGCGAGATGCTGGGCGTGGGGTCATCGAGCCAGCGCCGCCGCCTCTTCTGAAACGTTCCCCGAAGTCACCGGGCGCTGCTGGCGTGCCGGCCAATAGCGGGTATAATTAGAATCAAGCAGTTCGGATCGTTCCGGACGTTCATAGCCATCAGGAGGTTGAAAACATGCGAATCAACGTCACGTTCCGTCATATGGAGAGCAGCGAGCCGGTGCGCCGCTACGTGGAAGAGAAGCTGCTGCGGGTCAAGAAGTACATCGACGAGCCGGTCGATGCGCAGGTGGCGCTGTCGGTCGAGAAGAAGATTCGTCACAAGATCGAAGTGACGCTGGTCGCCAAGGGGATTACCATCAAGGCGGCCGATCAGACCGAGGACATGTATGCCGCAATCGACGGCGTGGTCGATAAACTCGAAAGCCAGCTCAAGCGCTACAAGGACAAGATCAAGCGGCACAAGCCGTTGACCGGCGGCGAGCGCCAGGTGGCCAAGACCGTGTTTGCCGCGCAGAGCATCGACGAAGGACATCCCGAGCCGGTCATCATCAAGACCGATACCTTTCATGTCAAACCGATGTCGGTCGAAGAGGCGGTGATGCAGATGGATCTCCTTGACAAGGAATTCCTTGTTTTCACCGACGCCAGCTCTTCCGGGATCAACGTGGTTTACCGGCGTCGGGACGGCAATTACGGCTTGATTGTCCCGCAGGTCTGAGGCAGAATCGCTTGGCGGCACATGGGCGACACGCCCGTCTGCCGCCAATCCTTTTGGCGCTGCCGCCAGAAAGAGACGCATGTCCGTAAAGATCGCCGAGTTGCTCGACCCGGCCGCCATCGTGGCGGAGCTTCAGGGCGGAAGCAAAAACGAAGTCTTGGCAGAACTGACCGATGCCCTGCTGACCGCCAACCCCGCGCTGAATCGGGCCGAGGTGCTGCGGGTCCTGCAGGAGCGCGAACGTCTTGGCAGTACCGGGATCGGTGACGGGGTGGCCATCCCTCACGGCAAGCTCAGGAACCTCGACAGCCAGCTGATCGCCTTCGGCCTGAGCGAGAAGGGGGTCGAGTTCGATGCCATGGATGGCAAGCCGGCCCGCCTGTTTTTTCTCCTGATCGCCCCGGAAGATGCCGCAGGTGCCCACCTCAAGACGCTGGCGCGCATTTCCAAACTCCTCAAGGGGTCGCAAGTGCGAGAGCGCCTGCGCGGTGCCAGGGACCGGCAGCAGATTTACCAGATCATTGCCGAAGAGGAAGAAAAGCTTTAGCCCATGGCGAAGCTCAGCATTGCCGACCTGCTTGCCGAGAAAGAAGCCGGCCTCGACCTTGAACTGCTTGGCGGGGAAGGTGGACTCGCGCGGGTCGTGCAGATGCCGCGCATCCAGAAGCCCGGCCTGGCACTGGCCGGCTACACCAACAACCTTCATCCGGACCGGATTCAGATTCTCGGTTCCACCGAGCTGACCTACCTCGACGAGATCATCGCCAGCGATGCGGACCGCGCTGCGCAGAACCTCGAACAGCTTTGCGCCCTGGGAATCTGCTGCTTCATCATCACCAAGGGGCTGACGGCGCAGCCGCAGCTGCTTGCGGCCGTGGAACGTCATGGCATCCCCCTGCTGCGTACCCACCATGTCAGTTCAACCTTCATTACCCTGATCACCCAGTATCTCGAGGAACGTCTGCTACCGCAGACCACGGTCCACGGTGTCCTGGTCGATGTCCTCGGCGTCGGCGTGCTGCTCATCGGCAAGAGCGGTATCGGCAAGAGCGAATGCGCCCTCGATCTGGTGCTGCGCGGGCATCGCCTGGTGGCCGACGACGTGGTCAAGGTGAGGTTCAAGTACCCGGCGGTGCTTTTCGGCGAGGGGAGCGACCTGCTCCACTACCACATGGAGATCCGGGGGCTGGGGATCATCAACATCAAGCATCTGTTCGGTGTGGCGGCGATTCGCGAGCGCAAGAAGATCGACCTGGTCATCGAACTGGCCGAATGGCAGGACGGTGCCGAATACGACCGGCTCGGCATCGAGGATCGCCATTACGAACTGCTCGGCGTGAAGCTGCCGATCCTGACCCTGCCGGTGCGGCCGGGACGCAATATGACCGGGATCGTCGAAGTGGCGGCACGCAACCAGTTGCTCAAGGAGATGGGCTACCACAGTGCCGTCGAGTTCGAGGCCCGCCTTGAGCAGCGCATGGCCGAAGCGGCCCGTCTGCATGCCCACACCATCATCGGGAGCAATCTGGAGTGAGTCGCCGTCTGGTCATCCTGACTGGGCTCTCCGGTTCGGGCAAGAGTACCGGTGCCCGGGCTCTCGAAGATGCCGGCTTCTTCGTCGTCGACAACCTGCCGCTGCCGCTGCTCCCTGAATTCCTCGCTTTGACCGACCGCGGCTACCGGCATGTCGCCGTGGTCGTCGATGCCCGCGGGCGCGACTTTCTCAGCGCCGCCTACGAAATTCTCGCCGGTCTGCAGGCGACCGGCCAGTCTCTGGAAATTCTTTTCTTCGAGGCGGCCGATGCCGAGCTGATGCGACGTTTTTCCGAAACCCGCCGCCGTCACCCTCTGGCGCAGCACGAGGGGATAGCCGCCGCGATTGCCCGTGAGCGGGACATGCTCGTCGAGCTCAAGCGCGCGGCGACAGTGGTGATCGATTCCTCCGCGACCAATGTCCACCAGCTGCGCCAGCGGGTGTTGAGCGTGGTGTTCGGTCCTGAGGCCGCTGCCGGCAGTCTGCCCATCCATCTGCTCTCCTTCGGTTTCCGCTACGGGTTGCCGCTCGAAGCCGACCTGGTCTTCGACGTGCGGTTTCTGGAAAACCCCCATTTCGTTCCGGAACTCAAGCCGTTGTCCGGGCTTGATCCCGCGGTCAGCCAGTTTGTCCTGGGGCAGCCCGACTGCCAGCGCTATTTGCAGCAGATCAGGCAGCTGCTGTTCTTCCAGGTGCCGCGCTGCCAGCAGGAAGGGAAAAGCAGCCTCACCGTGGCCGTCGGTTGTACCGGCGGGCGTCACCGCAGCGTGGCCATCGTCGAGGAGTTGCGCCCTTACCTGCTCGGTACCGGCTGTGCCGTGGACGTCAGCCATCGTGATCTGAACAGGGGGGCGTCATGATCGGCCTGGTGGTGGCAACACATGGCACGCTGGGAGAGTCCCTCCTGGCGACAGCGGAGCTGATCATCGGCGCACAGCCGTCTGCGCTGGCTCTCAGCTTGTCGCGCGGCGAGCCTCCCGATGAGTTGCGGGGACGGCTGCTTCAGGCGATCGAACAGGCTGGCAACGGCTGCGAAGCGGTGCTGGTAATGACCGACATGTTCGGCGGTACGCCGAGCAATATCGGCATGACCCTCCTCGAGCCGGAACGGGTCGAACTGCTCACCGGCGTCAACCTGCCGATGCTGCTTAAATTCTTCAGCTATCGCAGCAGCCACCGCTTGCCCGCACTGGCCGTGTTTCTCAAAGACCAGGCCCGCGAAGGGATCATGGTGGCCGGCGAGTTGCTCTCCCGGCAAGGCTGAGGTTCAAATGTCTCTGGTGCTCACTCGTGTCGACAGCCGTCTGATCCATGGCCAGGTCCTGGAAGCCTGGGTCCCCTATGTCCAGGCGGATTGCATCGTGGTTGCCAACGACGAGGTTGCCCGTACGCCGTTGCAGTGCATGATCATGCAGGCTGCGGTACCGAGTTCCATCAAGCTCATGATTGGCACCCTGGAGGAGGCCGTCGCTTTCCTGGCCTTGCCCGATACCGGACGAAAACGCGTCCTGCTGCTCTTTGCCAACTCCGTCGATGCCTTGCGCGCGCAACGCCTCGGTATCGGCTACACCAGGTTGAACCTCGGCAACATGCATACCGCTGAGGGGAAGAATCGCTATAGCTGCACCATTGCCCTCGACCAGGACGATATCGACAACCTTCGTCAGGTTGCGGCCTGTGGTGTCACCATCGTCTCCCAGTGCATCCCCGCCGACCGTGAGCAGGGGTGGGAACAGATGCTGCGCAGCGGGGGCGGCTGACATGGGGACGGGCGAGTACCTGACGGCGGGGACGCTCGCCGTGCTGCTCGGCTTCGACCGGGTGGCGTTTTTGCAAAGCATGGTTTGCCGGCCGCTGGTGGCAGCCAGCCTGACCGGATGGTTGCTCGGCATCCCGCTGGCGGGGTTGCAGGTCGGAATATTGCTGGAGCTGCTCTGGCTGGGCCGGCTGCCGGTCGGGGCCGCCATCCCGCCGGACGACACCCAGGTGGCGATCGGGGCCACGGTTCTGACTCTGACGGTGCAGCAGCAGTTCGCCGTGACGGGCATCCCGACAGTGCTCCTGGCGACGCTGACCGCCCTCCCTCTCGGTCTGGTCGGACAATACGGCGAACGCTGGGTGCGGCGTGCCAACGGCCGTCTGGAAAACCTGGCTCTGGCTGCTGCCTCGGCAGGGGATGCCCGACGCATCGAGCGGCTGCATCTGGCCGGGCTGCTTCATTTCGCAGTGGCCAGCCTGTTCAGCTGTACCGTGATTGTCGGCGGTGGAACGTTGTTGCTCGCCGTGGCCGGATCGCCGCTGCTCGCGGCGATTCAACAGGCGGGGGCGAGCCTGCAGCTCAGCTTTACCCTGATCGGGGCCGCCGTGCTGCTCGGCACCCTGAATGTCAGCCGTGGCTACGTCTGGTTCGGCGCGGCCTTCGGCTGCACCCAGTTGCTGCTCCTGGTCAGGGGGTGACCATGTCGGTCAGGCTGCCGTTCGCAACCATGCTGCACTGCTGCGGCCGGTCGTTTCTGCTGCAGGCCAGCTGGAATTTCGACCGGCTGCAGAATCTCGGTTTCCTCTACCAGCTGTTGCCGGGGCTCAGGCATCTCTATGGTCGCCAATTGCCCCCTGAGCTGCTGGAGAGATACACGACCTATTTCAACACGCATCCGTATCTGGCGCCATGGGTCACGGGGACCGTGCTGCGCCTGGAAGCCGACCGTCAGGGAGATGCCGGTGCGGTGGTGGATGGGTCGGGTTTTCAGCAGATGGTGATGGCGCCCTACGCGGCCATGGGGGACGCCCTGTTCTGGGGGGCGATTCGCCCTCTCGCGGCAGTGATCGGCCTGCTGCTGGCCATCCAGGGTTTTTTGTGGGCGCCGTTGGTGCTGCTGCTGGTCTACAACCTGCCGCACCTGCTCTGCCGCTGCGGTGGGCTGCTGATCGGTTTCCGGCAAGGGGTTGGCGCGGTGGAGACGCTCCAGCGGCTGCGCCTCCCCGATATCGCCATTCGCGTCAAGTCAGGAACGATCATCCTCCTTGGTGTTCTCTGTGCCCTGCTGGTCGAAAGCGGCTGCAGTCAGCAGGGGGTCGCCGTGGGCTGGGGGATAATGCTGCTTCCGCTCGTTCTGCTTTATGCCGGGCTGGCCCGGCGCGGTGTCACCAGTTTCGTTCTGCTCCTCACGACGACTGCCGGCCTGCTGGGGCTGGCCATGCTTATCAAGGGGTAACCGATGCCAACAACCGAGAGCGCCGATTTCGTGCTGATCAATCGCCTCGGGCTGCATGCTCGCGCCGCTGCGCAGCTGGTGCAGGCGGCCAACCGTTTCAAGGCGGACGTGACCGTCGCCAAGGAAGGGGAAGAGGTCAACGGCAAGAGCATCATGGGGCTGCTGATGCTCGCCGCACCGGTCGGTTCGCAACTGCGGGTCACGACCAGCGGAGAGGACGCGGCCGAGGCGATGCAGGCAATCAGGGCCTTGATCAATGATGGTTTCGGCGAGCTCTGACCTCCCGCAGGACACGATCCTGATCGGCATTGGCGCCTCGCCGGGGGTGGCGATTGCCCGCGGCCACCTGCTCAACCGGGCCCGGGTGGCCGGGATCGAGCGGCGCATTCTCCCCCAGGAGGTTGAAGCCGAGATCGCCGTCTTCCTGGCTGCGGTGGAGAAGGCCCGGAACCAGTTGCACGAAGTCAAGGCGCAGATCAGCGACCAGCGCATCGGCGAGCACATCTACATTATCGACACCCATCTGCTGATCCTCGATGACCAGATGCTGATCAACGATACCCTTGAGTTGATCCGCTCCGAACTGATCAACGCCGAAGGGGCCCTGGGCCGCACCCTGCGCAAGCTCCGGCAGATGTTCGACAGCATCGAAGACGAATACCTGCGCGAGCGGCGCTCCGATGTCGACTCCGTCGGTGACCGCCTGATGCGCAACCTCCTGGGGGAGGTGCGCGAAGACCTGAAGGGGCTGAGCGAGCAGGTGGTCGTGGTCGCCCACGACCTTTCCCCTGCCGATACCATGCAGATCGACCGTAGCAAGGTCATCGGCTTCGTCACCGATGTCGGCGGGCGCACCTCGCATACCGCAATCGTTGCCCGCTCCCTGGGGATCCCGGCGGTGGTCGGCCTGGAAAACGTGACGACCCAGGTGCAGACCGGCATGCCGCTGATCATCGACGGTTCGACCGGGACGGTGGTGCTCAACCCCTCCGCGGCGACGTTCCGCGAGTACCTGGCCCGCAAACAGCGCTACGACTACCTGGAAAAAGAGCTGGAGAGTTATCGCAAACTCCCGGCAGTGACCCGCGACGGGCACAGTGTGGCGCTGCGCGGCAACATTGAAATCGCCGAGGAGATCCGCACTGCGCGTCAGCAGGGCGTCGAGGGGATCGGTCTGTTCCGCACCGAGTTTCTCTTCATGGCCTCCGCCGAACCTCCCGACGAGGAGGCCCAGTATCAGGCCTACCGGGCGGCGGTCGAGGCGATGGCTCCCCATCCGGTGACGATCCGCACCCTGGATGTCGGCGGTGACAAATTCGTCCCGGAATTGAACCTGCTCGATGAGCTCAATCCGGCCATGGGGTTGCGTGCGGTCCGCTTTTCGCTCAAGGAGGGGGCGCTGTTCCGTACCCAGTTGCGGGCGATCCTGCGCGCATCGGCCCACGGCAATCTGCGGGTGATGTTCCCGATGATTTCCGGGGTGGCGGAGATCCGTGCCTGCCGGCATCTGTTAGAGAAGTACCGCCAGGAACTGCTTGACGAAGGGGTTGCGGTCGGCCGGTTGCCACTGGGGATCATGGTCGAAACGCCTTCGGCAGTCCTGCTGGCCGAAGTCATGGCCGGCGAGGTCGACTTTTTCTCCGTGGGGACCAACGACCTGATCCAGTACTGCCTGGCGATCGACCGTGGCAACGAGCACGTCGCCTACCTTTACGAACCGCTGCATCCGGCGGTGTTGCGCGCCTTGCGCATGGTCTGTCGTGCGGCGCGTGCCGCGGGCATCGAGGTCTCGATCTGTGGCGAGATGGCCGGCGAGCAGCTCTATGCCCTGATATTGATCGCCCTCGGCTTTACCGAGTTGTCGATGAATCCAGCCGCCATCCCGCGCGTCAAGCGGCTGATGCGTCAGGCCAGCATGGCGGAGATGCAGGCGCTGCTCGACCGCCTCATGCAACTGCCCACCGCCCACGAAGTGGTGACAACGCTGGAGGCCGAGTTGCGCCAGCGCTTCCCGGAGATCTTCGAAGGCACGGCGTTGTGAACGGTTATCTCTTGACTTGAAGCTGCACCGGGACTAGTTTTCGTCAATCGTCAATCGTCAATCGTCAATCGTCAATCGTCAATCGTCAATCGTCAATCGTCAATCGTCAATCGTCAATCGTCAATCGTCAATCCGCAAGGAGTCGTTTCATGAGCACACAGGATTTTCTCTTCACGTCCGAGTCGGTCTCCGAGGGGCATCCGGACAAGGTCGCCGACCAGATTTCCGATGCCATCGTCGATGCCATCATCAAGCAGGACAAGCATTCGCGCATCGCGGCCGAGACGCTGTGCAACACCGGTCTGGTGGTGCTGGCCGGCGAGATCACCACCGCCGCCAACGTCGACTACATCGGCGTCGCCCGCGAAACGTTGAAGGAGATCGGCTACGACAATACCGAGTACGGCATCGACTACAAGGGGTGTTCGGTTCTGGTCGCCTACGACAAGCAGAGCCCGGATATCGCCCAGGGGGTCAACCGCGCCTATGATGACGGTCTCGACCAGGGGGCCGGCGACCAGGGGCTGATGTTCGGCTACGCGGTCGACGAGACTCCGACGCTGATGCCGCTGCCGATCTATCTTTCGCACCGCCTGGTCGAGCGGCAGTCGATGCTGCGCAAGACCGGGCAGCTGTGGTGGCTGCGCCCTGATGCCAAGTCGCAGGTCACGGTGCGTTACGTCGACGGCAAGCCCGCTGCCATCGACACCGTGGTCATCTCCACCCAGCACGCGCCGAACATCGACATGGAGGAGATTCGCGAAGGGGTCATCGAGGAGATCATCAAGCCGGTGCTGCCGCCGGAGCTGGTCAAAGGGAAGGTCAAGTACCTGGTGAACCCGACCGGCCGTTTCGTCATCGGCGGCCCCCAGGGTGACTGCGGTCTGACCGGACGCAAGATCATCGTCGACACCTACGGTGGGGCCGCACCCCACGGCGGTGGGGCCTTCTCCGGCAAGGATCCCTCCAAGGTCGATCGCTCGGCCGCCTACGCCGGCCGCTACGTGGCCAAGAACATCGTCGCCGCAGGGCTGGCGACGCGCTGCCTGGTGCAGGTCTCCTACGCCATCGGTGTGGCCGAGCCGACCAGCGTCATGGTCGAGACCTTCGGTACCGGCAAGCTCAGCAACGAGCAGATGACCCAGGTGGTGCGCGAGCACTTCGACCTGCGCCCGAAGGGGATCGTCAACATGCTCGACCTGTTGCGGCCGATCTACAAGGCGACCGCCGCCTACGGCCACTTCGGTCGGGAACTCCCCGAGTTCTCCTGGGAAAAGACCGACAAGGTCGAGGCCCTGCGCGAGTGGGCAAAGCTGTAAGCTGCGCCTGAACACGTGGGCAATGGCAGGGAAGGGGGGACGGAATGGAATTCTGTCCCCCCCTTTTTTGTGAGGAGTGAGGAGTGAGGAGTGAGGAGTGAGGAGTGAGGCGGTAGCTCCGGAACTGACCGTGGTCATTCCGACGCTGAACGAGGCGGCAACCATTCCGCTTTTACTTGCCGATCTCGCCGCCCAGACCGGAGTCGAGTTCGAAGTGCTGATCAGCGACGGCGGTTCCCGCGACGGCACGCCGCAGCTGGCGGCCGTGGAGCTTGACCGCCTCGACCTCAGGGGTGAAATCCTTTGCGGAACGCCCGGACGGGGCTCCCAGCTCAACCGCGGTGCGGCACGTGCCCGGGGGGGCTGGCTGCTCTTCCTGCATGCCGACAGCCGCATCGGCGATCCGGTGGCCCTGCGCGCTGCCCTCGACCGTCTGGCCGCGTCAGGTTCTCTGCGGGTGGCCGGCCGCTTCGCCTTGCGCTTTGCCGTGACGGAGCGGGATGATCCGCTGCCCTATCGTTATTGCGAAGTCAAGGCACGGCTCGGCCTGGCCGGGACGATCCACGGCGATCAGGGCTTTTTGCTGCCGGCCGGTTTTTTTGAGGAACTGGGCGGTTTTCGCGAGGGGCTGGCGGTTTTGGAGGACACCCTGCTGGCCGAACGGATCCGCCGGCTCGGCGGATGGCGTCTGCTGCCGGCGGAGATTGTCACCTCACCACGCCGCTTTCAAACCGAAGGGTTTCGGCAGCGCCAGACGCTGAATGCCCTGCTGATGAATTTTGCCACGATCGGCTGGGACGAGCCTCTGCTGCGGGCCCCGGAGATCTACCGTTCCCAGGACCGCACCAGGCCACTGCACCTTGCCCCTTACTTTCGCCTGGTCGACCGGTTGCTGCGGCAGCTGTCGTGGCGGTCGCGCCTGCACCTGTGGTATCGAACCGGGGAGTTCGTGCGTGGCAACGCCTGGCAGATCGCCCTGTGGCGGGCGGTGCGACGGAATGCCGACCTCTCGGTCGATCAGGCCACGAAGGTCGTCACCGGATTCCGCCGCTGGTTCGAACCGCTCACCGCGCACCCGCCGGGGCGCCTGCTGACAGCACTGCTGACCTGGATGTGGTTTTGCAGTCAATGGCGCAGCCGATGATGTGCTATGGTATAATTCCTTCATCAAACCCTTGAGAGGTCACCATGAAACATGCCATTTCGTTCGCCAAACTGTTCCTGGCAGTGAGCCTGTTGTCGGCGTGCACCTTCTACGCAAGCCGCGAAGTGCCGTTCCGCCCGCCCGACCAGATCGCCAACGTTCAGCAGGTTGGCGGGGCGAAGGTCGCCGCCGAGCAGTACGCTGACAAAAGCGCGGCCAAGGCGGCGTTCGGGTTCGATATCCGCGGCGCCGGGTTGCTGCCGGTCCAGGTGGTGATTGACAATCATGGCCCGCAACGCTTTGAGATCGTCGCCGACCAGACCTTCCTGGTTGATGCTTCCGGCGCCTACTGGAATCTGCTCGACCGCAAGACCACCTACCAGCGCGTCGAGTCGAGCAGCGAGTATGCGACCATCGTCAAGGGCGGAGCCGAGAAGGGGATGTGGGGGGCCGCTGCCGGTGCCCTGGCCGGTGCGGCCATCGGTGTCCTTTCCGGGCACAACGTGGCGGAAGCCGCCGGGATGGGGGCGGCCGCCGGGGCCGCCGCCGGGGCCATCTACGGGGGTGCCG